>OJNS01001355.1_pt1 | contig 12630 bp, 12 predicted proteins | sample 1597911 | NCBI WGS metagenome assembly OJNS01 (sample SAMN01915214, study PRJEB22387) | human gut metagenome | isolation source: stool | host: Homo sapiens | place: USA
CCATAGCTAGAAGCCTTTAGAACCCCGTGTATAACACGGGGTTTTCATATACCAATAATCTGGTTGATTTTTTGTTTGCAAAAAATCATCCAAAAGAAAGGATGGTGTTTATGATTAAGATAATTAAAGAAGAACTACAATTTGAAGAAAGCTTAAAACAGAGACTTGAATTTATATGTGAGTTTTCTAAAGTTAACCCTACTTTTATCAATGGTAGCATTAGAAAAGTTGAGAAAACTAATCTTACATATATTGAACCACATAGAGTGATTATTAAAAATATTACTTTTCTAGTTTTTAATTATTCAAATGATATTTATATTACTAACTTGGCTAAAAAGATAAAAATATCGGAATTAGAAGCATATTTGAAAAGTATATAATTGTAAATATTTGACATTTCTTTAAACCGTGATATAATATAGACAATAAATTATGTATAGCTGTCCGTTAAGAGCTATATAACTATGAGTACTTTGAAAAAATTATATTATATTGTATTATTATATTTTTGTTTATAATAAATGGATTTAAGAGATGTCAGTAGTACTCGTGTACTTTGATGTCTCTTTTTTAGATTGGAGGTTTTGAAAATTGGACGAAGAAAAGAAAAAATGTGGATTGTATATGAGAGTTTCAACAGAGGATCAAGCTAGAGAAGGCTTTAGTCTTCCAGAGCAAAAAGCAAGATTAGAAACTTTTTGTAAATTCAAAGGTTATGAAATAATAGACTATTATACAGATGCTGGAATAAGTGCTAAAACTGGTAATCATAGACCAGAGTTTGAAAGATTAAAAAATGATATTAAAGCTAAAAAGATAAATACTATTGTTGCTCTAAAACTAGATAGAATAACAAGAAGTATTTACGACTGGGAAAATCTAATGACATTCTTAGATGAGAATAATGCCTACCTCGATTGTGTAAATGATGAAATAAATACAACAAGTGCAAATGGCAAAATGATTTCAAGACTTTTAATGAGTGTAAGCCAAAATGAAATTGAAAGAACTAGCGAAAGAACTAAAATAGGTTTAGCAGGTGCAATAAAAAATGGACATATTCCTCACATCGCACCATTAGGCTATAAAAGAGAAGATAAAAAATTAGTAATAGATTATTCTACTAAAGATATTGTAGTTAGAATATTTGACTTATATTATAATGGTTACTCTTACCAAAAAATTAGTAACCTATTCAATAAAGAAAAAGTGTTAGGAAAAGACAATTGGCGAGATTCAACAATTATGGGGATTTTAGAAAATGAAATATATAAAGGAGATTTTGTTCATGGTAAGAAAACTAAACACCCTACTTACTATGAAGATGTTGTAGAACCTATTATTTCAAAAGAAATGTGGGCAGATTGTCAAGTACAGAAAAAGAAAAATTCAAGAAGTTATAAAAGAACATTAACTTATTTATACTTGCAAAAACTAAAATGTCCTAAATGTGGCAGAGTCTTAGGTGGAAAAGCAACTACGAAGAAAAATGGAAATAGCTACTTTTACTATTATTGTAATGATTGCAAAATCGAATTTAAAGAGAAGGTTATAAATGATTATTTCAATCAATTTATTAGTGAGTTAGTAGAATATGACTCTGTTGTAAATCAATTCTTCTTGCCTATGATAAAGCAAAAATTTGATGAGCCTAAAGAACAACTAGAAAAGGAAATCAATGAGCAAAAAGTAAAACTAGAAAGAATAAAAAAGGCTTACATTAACGGTGCTTTTGAAGTACAAGAATATAAAGAAGAAAAGAAAATAGTTAAAAAAGCTATTGAAGAATTACAAAACAAACTAGAAACTACTGATTGCACTGAAGAACTAAGATTTACACCAAAAGATATCTTACTAAAAAGAGATATTGACTTTATCAACAAAATAAAGCTAGATAAAGAATATCAAGAAAGAACTAAAACTTGGAAAGATTATACAAGACAAGAACAAGCAGACTTAATAATGAAATATGTTGATGATATAGAACTTGCTTTAGTTGGTAACGAAGTAGTTGTAACACAAATCAATTTTAGAGACTCAATTTGCAAACCTTGTCAAGAATTATATGATAATGGCTATATAGATACTACAAAGCCTATGATATTAGGCAATGTGCTTGGTAGTGTTAGATTTAGTAATTATTTGCCAGAGGAAGAAGTTGGAGAAATAATTATGAGATTAAGACAATACTATGATGTTCATTACACAGAGGCAACATACTATGTAGATAAACAAGTATTTTATTTCAATTTTGCTGAAGATAACTCTGCTATTGTTAGAGTATTTCCATTAAAAGATTATTATAAACTAGATCCAGACAACAAAATGGAAACGTATGAATTTGGAATACTTTATATTAATGAGGAAGATAAATTTCAAATGAAAGAGATTGATACTGCATTTGATTATATACCAGATGAAAGCAATGATAGTGTAATTTATACAAAAGAAACTACTCCTATTTCAGTAGGTGTTAAGCCAGTAAAATTCTGCGAAGAAGATACAGAAGAAACAAATTAACGTGGCACGTTTTGTTTTTATGATAAAAAAATGAAAGTGGCGATAGTTAATTTGAATAAAATTTATTTGCAAAAAATAAATTTTATTGCCTCGCAGAGCCCCCATGTTATGATAGTATGTCATAACATATAGGGGGTTAGGACTTATGGCAAAGCCAAAGTCCTATGCTACGAAGAAAATTCAAAGGAGGGATTTTATGGAGCAAGAATTGGCATATTCTTTTCACTTGGGTAGTGATAAAAACAAAAGTAAATTAGCAAAAAAAGTTGCAAAAGAAAATGTATCTGGAACTACTTCTCTAGCTAATAATGCAATTCAAAATGCAAAAGACTTATCAGATGTTAATAAACACAATTTAAGAGATTATGATAATCAAACAGAGTTAATTAGAACTATTTATGGAACGGGTGATATTGTAAATGATGTAAAGCAAGTATATGTGGATGAATTTGAAAATGCAAGATTAGAATATAATAATAAACAAAATCGTGAAGATAGAAAAATCGAAGATTATTTCAAAAAAGTATGTGACTCACAGAACGATATTGCTTGTGAAATTATAATAGAACTTGGAGATATGGACTTTTGGAATGATAAAGACGAAAGATATAGATTTAAAATGGTTGATGTATATAATGAACAAATAAAAGATTTAATAAAAATTGTACCAGATTTTAAGATAGCAAATGCAACAATACACTTTGATGAAGTTTCTCCACATATGCATATTGTAGGTGTTCCAGTTTCTTATGATTGTAAAAGAGGAATGAAAAAACAAGTAGTAAAATCAAAGTTATTTACTAAAACAACATTAATACAAATACAAGATAAAATGAGAAATACTTGTATAAAGTCTTTTAATAAGTTCTATGATATGGATTTTAAGCTGAAAGAAAAGCAAAAAGGCAGAAATCAAGATATCAATGTGAATGATATGGGAAATTATAGAGAAATAAAGAAACAGCTAAAACAGAAAGAGCAAAAACTTGAAAAAGCAAATACACAAATTAAAGAACTTGATAATACAAGTCAAGATATAAATGAAATATTAAGTAATCTAAAACCTACTAAACTAAATAAAAATAATATGATTATTTCAAACGAGGATGTCCAGAAAATCAAAAATTATACTAAAGATGTAAAAGATATCACTCAAACAGTTAGGAGTGTAAATGACTTAAATATGGCGATTAAAGATTTTGAACATTCTGCTTTTGAAATAGAAAAGGAAAATCGTTCACTTAAATATGAAATAGAACTAAAAGATAATGAAATCGGCAACTTGAAAAATGAACTATCTACTAAAGACAAGATTATAGGTAAATTGCAAACTGAAAAAGAGAAACTAAAACAAGAATTGCAGAAATTTAAAGGCTTTTGGCATAGTATTATGAGCCACTTTCATAGAAGAATTTGCTATGATAACGATAATAACTACAAGATTGTTAGTGATGACCTATATAAAAATGGAATATTCGACAACAATGATAATGAAATTGCAAATAATATTGCTAGAAGAGTAACTATACCAGATGAGAACAAGCAAATTAAGAGTAAAAAGAAGAATAATAATACCAGATTTTAAAAGAAGGAAATTTAGATATGGAAAATGAAAAAGTAAAATATTTAATAGATATGATAAATGATATGGATTTAACAAATAAACTAAGACTTGCAATATGTATGAGTGATAGTAGTTATACTAATCTAAAATGTGATAAACCTGAGATGTATAAATATTTTGATACTATGCTAAAAGAAATTGATGAAGAATATAGAACTACTTTAATAAATTTTGCAAAATATCATCTTATAATGTTTGCAATGGCTAAAATAATGGAAATGACAAAAGAAGAACAAAATCAAATAGCATTATTTTTGTTTAATAATATAAACTAACCTTTAATTTATATTTGTAAACATTATAAAACACTTGACATTTAAGAACATTTGTTTTAATATATATACATGAATAAATTTAGAAGAAAGTAATCATATAGTTGATAGGAGATGATAAAATTATGATGGAAGAAATTAAACAAATGCTTATAAATGATAAAATTAATGTAATTAATATGGAAAGAGTAAAAATACCATCTGGACAGAAAATCGTATATTTTATTGATACTGATACCGAAAATTTAGTATTAAAAATGGTAGATGTTACACCTCAAATATTAATTGATGAGCCAGAACATGAAATAGATGAAGATCTTCAGCAAGAGATTAACTTAAATTCATATAGAATAATTGAAGAAATTAAAATGAGCAAGCATTGTCCTAATTTTCCTCAAATCAAAAAAAGTGAAAATAAAGATTATATTAAATATATTCAAGTGAACAATAGAATTTACCTAATTTATATTGAGGAAAGATTTTTAGGTGAAACATTAGAAAAGTTATTATTAGATACTAAAAAAGAATTCACAATTAGTGAAATTTTAAACTTTTTAATACAAATGACAAAACATATAGAAATTATGAGTAGTAATGGATATGTTCATAGAGATATAAAACCAAATAATATTATAGTTAATAATTCAACATATTATATTATTGATGGAGGCATATGTAAGGACACAAATTCAAATATAAATTTGACAGTTACAGGAAGTGAAATTGGTACTAAAAGATATCTAGCACCTGAACAAGAAAAAATAATTAAAAATTATAATTGGACATTTCAAACAGATTTATATCCATTAGGAATCATTGCTACAGAAATGTTAAATGTGAAAGCTAGAGGTTTTATTACATCTAACGAAGATATAAGGGATATTCAAATAGTAAAAGAATTATGGCTAGGTAAAGATAATAGCAATGTAAGTCAAAAAGTGTTTAAAAATATTATTGTAACAATATTAAATAAGATAAAAGCATTAAGGTTTAATAACATTGATGAATGTATGCAACAATTAGAAAATTTAAAAAAGGAAGTGATATAATATGATATTTATTCAACATGGACCTAGTTGGAAACCAAAAACTGATGAAATTTTAAAAATGAATTTAGCAAAAGGCATAATATGGGACCCTAGAGAAGAAACAATAGAAAGAATAGAAGATATTAAAGCTAATAACAAGGATTATAGAAATATTATTAATATGGTTGATCCAAAATTGTATTATGCACAATTTAATACTTCGATTCCAAAAAAGTTAGAACAATTAAAATATTATCCTAATGGTGTAATCATTGATAGAAATTATTTAAGAGATACAGATAAAGTTAAAAATAATATTTTAGAAATTATTAATTTCGAGAAAAGTTTAGAAGTAAATTATTATATATCTCCTACATTGTACATTGAAAGTTTTAATGAAAGGTTTGTAGATAAAATATATGATATGTATGATTGGTTTGATGAAATGACACCAAATACTGAAAAATTTGCAACATTATTAGTTCATGAATCTGCTTTTGATAATTCAACATATATGCATGAATTTATAGATGATTTTAGTAATTATATTGGTAGATATACAGGGATTTATTTAATAATTGACAGGGATAATTCCTCAAATATTAGAAATTCTTTTTCTCCAAATAGATTATCAAACGTAATGCAATTTATATATTATATGAAGAAAATGCAATTTAAAGTTATTGTTGGATATTGCGGAATAGAAAGTATAAATTATATGGCTGTTGGAGCAGATATTATTGGAACTGGTTGGTTTTACTCACTAAGAAAATTTAATAGAATTGAAAAAGGGTTTGAAGAATCTTCAAGAATGGGGCATCCTAAAAAAAGGTATACTTCAATTAATTTATTAAGTGAATTAAAAATAGATGAGAATATTGAAACAATTCCACAGCAATATAAAGAAGAATTACAAAAAATAATATTTAATAATAGACCTATCGATGAAAAAATAATTAATAATAGTTATGATATAATACCTACCAATACTGATTTTATTCAATATTTTGATGCAATGAATTTTTTATTTGAAGAATTTGAAAAAATTACAAATATAGAAAATAAAATTAAGCATTTAGAAGATATTGTAAATACTGCAATTAAAAACATAAAAATATATAATGAAAAAAATACACTTGAAACATTAACACTTAAACATTTGGAAGATTATAAAAATGCAATTAATTCTTTCAAAAGTGAAAATTTTATTTAACTTAAAAGCCAAACTAAATTAAAGTTTGGCTTTTAGATATTAGTAAACATTTTGCAATACTACTAATAAAAATTGGATTAATAGAATAATTTTTAGTTCTATTTGGTGAGTGTATATAGTATTTTAAAGAATTACTTTTTATACCAATTAGACCAATGTCATATTCTGCAAAGATTTCAGAATTATTTTTGTATAATTTAGATGCTATTAAATCTGGCATTACAACGTAAGATTGATATGCAAAGTTTTTATTTTTGATAGCTTGTAAAATTGCTTTTTTCCATTGTTTTAGTTTTAATTCATATGCAGTAAATTTTAGATTTGGAAATTTAAAGTCATCACAAATTATAAATTTATTATTTTCCTCTAAAACAATATTTTCCCTTTTTAATGTTGATAAGATGGATAATAAGTATTCTTCAGTATATCCTGTCTTATCAATAAGGTATTTAAAGGTATGTGCCTTTTTTCTATGAAGAAAGGCAACTACTAATGCAGTTGAGTAATTAGATAATACTTCAGCTTGAGGTTTTGTCATTGTTATTTTTAAATTGTTATAATCTGTCATAACTACATCTACATTGCCAAATCTTGCGTTAAATTCTTCTAATATATTTTGATTTTTTTTCTTATTTAAATTCAATAATCTAATGAATTCTTTTTGCATTTGTAATTCTGTTTCGAACATAAAATATCACTCCTAAACTATTGATATTATATCATTATAAAAAATAAATACAATATTTTTGAAAAAGATTGTAAAAAATATTTAATAAATAATTGTCTAAATAATATGATTAAAATTCAATATTAATATAGTATTTTTTTGTTGCTTATAGTATAATCTTGTTGAATTATAAACAAAAGGTGATAAAGGAATGAAAGAATTTATATCAATTCTTATAAGTTTTATATTTATGAGTATAGCAGATAGTATTGACTCAGCATTTAATAACTTGATTAGTATTGATGCTATAGTAGTAACTGGAAGTTTTTTATTAATAGATTCAATTTTTAAATCTTTCGGCGAAATAGGTATATATACTTATAGAACAACAAGAAAAAATGAATGGCAATATTTATGGTTTAATATTATATTTGGAATATTGATGGGAATTATAGTTTTCATTTGTAAAAACTTTATAGTAAATATATTTGATTTAAGCTATATACAAAAAGATATGCTGTCTATCTTATTAAATTTTTATATTGCTTATGTAGTATTAGGAAGATTAGCAAATGGAATTTTTGAAATAGTAAGACTTAAAGGACAATTAAAATTATATAGAAAAAGTCTAATTGTTTACTATGTTTCTTTAGTGGGACTAGATGCATTAGCATATTTACTTACTAAAAACTTAACATTATTATTCGTTGCAACTATAATATCTTGGCTTATCTCAATTATATATATGTTATATAATTTGAAATTAAAGTATGAATTTCCAAATAAAGAGTCTTTAAAAAATGTAATTAAGTATGGCTTTGTATATTCCTCTGAAAGGCTATTGTCAAGAATATTTTTGCTATTATATGGTGTAGTTGCGAGTCATATGGGAACTGAAAATTATAGCATACATACTATTTGTTATTCTGTATGTTTAACTTTAGAGATAATTACAAATGCATATCAAGCAACTTTAATGATTAAAGTCCCAGAAGGTAAAACTTATGAAGAACAATATAACAATTGTATAAATATGAGAAATAAATGCTTTCCTTTAATTATTACATTAAATTTTGTATTTGCATTTATCTATTTGATAATTTCACATGGTAGTTTACCACTGTATAAATGTTTTCCATATATTATATTTTATTCACTTGGTGTATTTGGATTATATCCATATGAAACATATAAGACATTATGTATTACTCAAGGAAAATCATTTATATTGCTTATAGGATCTACTATTGGGGTTATAATAAGGTTTTTAGTATGTTTATTATTTATAAATACTTCTTTTGCATTGTTTATATTTGGAATAGTAAACTTTATTGATTTTTATTCTAGAAGTATAGTTTATAGAATAGTTCTGTCTAAATTATATAAAAAAGAAAATTTATCTATAAAGAGAAATGGAGATGAAACATTAAATGTATGATTATGTATTGCAATATGGTTTTGATAAAGAAACACAAGAACATATTCAAAGTATTAAAAATACTTTAAAATCTAGTAATGTTGAAGATAAAGAAAGAAATTGGCTACCTCATATAACCATAGATTTATATGACTGCAAAAATAAAAATGAATTTATAGAAAAACTAGACAAGATAGTTCGAAATATAAATAGTTTTAATATTGAATTTAGAAATTTAAATAATTTTGATAACGAAACTTTGTATATCGAACCATATAATAAAGATAATTTAATGAATTTGAAATCTATATTTGATGAAGAATTAAAACCATACAGGTTAGAGAGAAGATTAAAGAGAATTTATAGACCACACATTACACTATGTACCAATAATGATTTATCTTCTGCGTACAAAATTGCTAATAAAGAATTTTCATCTTTTAATGGAACAATTAAGTATATATGGTGTTATAATCAAAATATGGAATTATTAAAAGAATACATTTTAAATGAGATATAGAATAGATATATATTCGATATTTTACAAATTTTATAAAGAATTTACGACAAATTTATTGTAATTTATAAAAATTATGATATACTTTAGTAAATTGATTGATATTTGAATCAATCGTTAAGAGAGAAAAAGTTGTAAATAACTACGACATCCGCTCCATAAAAAACAGCTCACTGACCAATTAAAGTTCGTGAGTTTTTATCTTGTATAAGATTTAATCTATAATAATTTTTCTATAATTTCTTTTCATATATAAATGCTTTTTCAGTATATTCATTTCCAAGTTGTCCTATTTCTTTATTTTTAACTATTGTTTCATATACTTTTTTGCATCCTAATTTTTCATAAAACTTATAATTACATGACTCATCTGTTAATATTTGAAGATTTTTCATGTTATGCAACAACAGAGATGGATACAGTTTATAATCATCAAGAAGGTCCATACATTCAAACATTTATATTTGAAAATACAGGACTTATGATAGGACGCTTAAAACAATATAAAACATCTGAGGAAATGTCCAGTTCACTTAATTATTTCCAAGAACTTCTCGGAGATGATATGTATCAAAAATTGTTTGGATTATTATTAACAGACAGAGGTTCTGAATTTGCAAAACCACAACTGTTTGAAGTAAACACAGAAACAGGTGAAATTAGAAGCAATATTTTTTATTGTGATGCACAAATGCCAAGTCAGAAGCCGCATGTAGAAAACAATCATGAATTTATACGAGATATTATATTAAAGAAAAAGTCCATGTCAAATTTGACACAGGACAAGCTTGATTTAATGTTCTCACACATAAATTCTGTACCAAGAAAATCTCTTGGCGGAAAGACACCATACGAAGCATTTGAATTCTTCTATGGTAAAGATACTCTAGATAAATTAAATATACAAAAGATAAAAGAAGATGGGGTCACCTTAAAGCCTTATCTTCTTAACTTATAAAAAACAAAATTCAAACAAGAAACATCTACATTAATTGAATATTGTCGCTGTTGCGTGCACAATATAGTGAATAGGAATTAGTCTTACACTCAAAAAAATTAATTTGAATTCACTCGCTTAAACGCGTCTTTTTTTCTTGTCTATACTTTCATTTTACACTAAAATAAGCAAAAATCAATGTTTTAGCATTAAATTTTTGCTTATAAATAGCTTTTAGTCGGTAAATAGAATTTAGTTTTTCCAAATAGAATTTACTTTTTCAATTGACCATTTTTTGGCTTCATAGAATCTAATGTCAATAGGGCCGGTTCTGTTTGACACATAAAAGTACTATGTCAAACAGAACCGACCCTATCGACAAACTTATCGATGCAATCTGTTCTTTTCTTCTTCTATTACATTTTTATCATACCTATCATATAAAGGCTTAACATTTTTACTGATAAAGACATTTGAAATAACATTATATTCCCATTTTGAAGTTTTGTTATTTAGATATTCTTCTACTTTCTCACATGAAAAAGGTAAATATGGTTTTAATAAAATATTAATATTATAAATAATATTTACACAATTATATAAAACGTCATTACATGCATCTACATTATTTTTAGCAAGTATCCATGGTTGTTTTTCATCAAAATATTTATTTGCAAAACTTATAAAATCAAATATTTTATTAATTCCCTCTTTTACATCTCCATTATCAATATTAATTCCAACTTCATTAAATAGTACTTTTAATTTTTCTTCTATATCCTTATCCACTTGTGCATTTTTTATTTTTCCATCAAAAGATTTATTTATAAATATTAACGTTCTATTTATAAAGTTTCCCCATTTGCCTAATAGCTCTCCGTTTATAGAATTAATAAAACCATTCCAAGTAAAATTAAAATCTCTCTTATCTGGATTGTTAATCAAAAAATAATATCTGATAGCATCAGCAGGATATCTTTCTAATAAATGTCTTATTGATATATAATTACCTTTACTTTTCGATAATTTTTCTCCTTCTATAGTAATATATTCGTCCGAAACAATTTTATCTGGTAATTTATAATTTTGTTTAGTACCTAATAATAGAGATGGAAAAATAACTGTATGAAAAGGTATATTATCTTTAGCATGAACTAGATATATTTTATTGTTTCTATCTTGTTTCCAAAATTCTTCCCAATCAAGATTATATTGTTCACAGTATTTTTTACTTGCAGTGACATAGCCCCAGACATTTTCAAACCAACCATAGATTTTCTTATCTTCATAACCAGTAATTGGAATTTCAATACCCCAATTAAGGCTACGAGAAGCACACCTATCTGGTACACCTTCATCTAAATATCTTTTTGTAAATAAAACCGCATTTTCTCTCCAATTATCTTTATTTGAATTAACTAAATCTCTTAAATTATGTTGAAATTTTGATAATGAAAAATATAAATTTTTAGTTTGCTTAATGTTCGTTGGATTACCACAAATAGCACATTTGGTTCTTTCTACATCATTAATTTCTAAAAGGCTACCACATTTTTCACATTCATCCCCTTTAATATCAGCTCCACATTTAGGACAAACACCAATGATATAACGGTCTGCTAAGAATAAGTTACAATGTTTGCAATAGAGTTGTTCTTCTTTTTTTTCATAAAGATAGCCATAATCATAGTACTTTTTAAATTGTTCTTTTACGAAATCTTTATGATATGGATCATCAGTTCTATTGTATAAATCAAAGCTAAACCCCAAATCCTTAAAGTCTTTTGAAAATTTCTCATGACAACTATCAACTATTTCTTTTGCAGTTTTCTTTTCCTGTAATGCTTTTACATCAATTGGAGTTCCATGACAGTCACTTCCAGATACCAAAATAACATTATTTCCCTTCAATCTATGATATCTTGCAATAACATCTCCTGGCAAACTACTGGCCGCATGACCTATATGCAAATCTCCATTAGCAAAAGGCCAACTAATTCCTATTAATATATTCATTTTGATCCCTTCCTTTCAACAAAAAACCTCTTAGGAATACAATTTCCTAAGAGGTGAATATTATCACGTTACCACTCTTAATTTATTAGCACATTAATGTACCAATCTCATTAACCTACTTATGTCTTTGCATAGTTATAGGTCTGTGCTATAACAGGCACACCTGTAACAACTTACTTATTTTTTCAGTTATTCACCCTTGAGGGCCATGTTCGAAAAATCATTACATCCTCATTTTCACCTAACAGAGTTCTCTAAAATGCTTATACTTTTCTACTTCTTCCTCGCACTGGCTTTACTCGATGTATGAATTATACTTTATTTTATGCATTTTGTCAAATTTTATCCGTCTATAATTTAATACTAAATAATTTTAGTAGGAAAAAGAATTACCTTTTTACTAAAATGTCTTTATG
>OJNS01001361.1_pt1 | contig 12613 bp, 9 predicted proteins | sample 1597911 | NCBI WGS metagenome assembly OJNS01 (sample SAMN01915214, study PRJEB22387) | human gut metagenome | isolation source: stool | host: Homo sapiens | place: USA
GTTCAATGAAAAAAGAAAAAGAAAATAAATCTAGTAAAGAAAATTATACAGAAACAAATTATACAGAATTAGGTGGATATGAGTATTATGATAAATTAAACTATTACGGAGAAAATTTATTAAGCAAAAATGAAGAAGGTAATTGTCTACAAGTAATAGTAAAAATAGGTAAAAACAAAAATAACGGAGCAGATTTAGATGTAACAGAATTTGCAAAATCAGAAGAATTAAAAAACATCTTAAAGTCTATGACACTAAATGATAAAATAGAAGGCAAAAAAATTGATGGAACAATATCATCAAACCATAAATTAATAGTAAAAAACATAGAAAATCCAGACGAAAGCAAATATTATGTTAATCAATATCCGGATACAAATGGTGTAACAAACATATATGCCTTAAAAGAAGTAAATAAGTACAAAGGAGAGGGAGTTTCTTTCAGACTAACATATTATGGAAATGAAGGTAATTACAAAGATCTAGATACATGTCTTGCATACCAAGAAAAAACATTCAAAAAGAAATTTGAAGATTATAATTTGTTCGGACAAAAAGTTAAAGTAGATGTATCAAGACATGCAATAGGGGAAAGTTCATCACCAGAAAAATACAAAAATTGGATAGCAGGTTATTTTGAGAAAGATGGAAAAGTATATGATTTTCTATATATTCAATATGTAGGAATTGAAGATAGTCTTGGAGAAAAGTTAATTAATAATGTATTAAATAACTTTACAACACAAGATTAATATAATAAAAGAATAGAAAGAGAGGAATTAAATATGGGATTTATTAAAGCATTTACAGGAGCATTAGGAGGAACATTTGCAGATCAATGGAAGGATTTTATTGTACCAAGAAGTGATGTGCCAGCAACAGCAGCAATTTTTGGAGCTGAAAGAAGAGGAACAGATAGTGGAAGAGGATCAAATACAAAAGGTTCAGAAAACATAATAACAAATGGAAGTAAAATAGTAGTACCAGAAGGAACAGCATTACTTACATTTCAAGATGGAGCAATAACAGGATGTATTACAGAACCAGGTGGATTTATTTATTCATCAGATGATCAAAATTCACAATCATTTTTAGCTGGAGATGGATTCTTTTCATCAACATTAAAAACATCTTGGGAGAGATTCAAATTTGGTGGAACACCAGGTGGAGAGCAAACTGTTATATATGTAAATCTAAAAGAAATACCAGGAAATAGATTTGGAACACAAGCTGAAATTTATTGGGATGATGCGTTTTTAGGAACACAGGTTGGAGCTATAACAAGAGGAACATATACAATGAAAATAGTAGATCCAATACTATTTGCAAAAAACTTTGTTCCAATGGAATATTTAAGACCAGGTGCAGAAGTATTTGATTTTGCTGATATGGATAATCCAGCAGGTGAACAACTATTTAATGAAGTAGTAGGAAGCTTATCAGCAGCATTTTCAAACTACACAAATGACCCAAGTAGAGGAAATCGTATATCAAAAATACAAGGAGATCAAATAGGATTTGCTCAAAGTTTATCACAAGCAGTAGAAGAAGGATATACTTGGAAATCTGGAAGAGGATTAGAAATAGTAAAAGTTGCAATAACAGCAATTGAATATGATGAAGACACAAAGAAATTATTAAGCGATGTAAAAAAAGCAGATGCATTATCAGGTGCAAGAGGAAATTCATTTATGCAACAATCAGTTGCTCGTGGTTTTCAAGCTGCTGGCGAAAATGGTGGAGGAGCAGGAATGGCATTTATGGGAATGGGCATGAATGCTGCTGGAAATGTTATGGGAGGATTTCAACAACCAGTTAATCAACAACCTCAACAACAAACACAGCCACAAGAAGATCCTTATGAAAAATTAGCAAAATTAAAAAAATTATTAGACGATGGAGTTATTTCTCAAGAAGAATTTGATGAAGCAAAGAAAAAACTTTTGGGGGTTTAATATATGGACGAAAATGAAAAAGTAATGGAAAACCAAGAAGAAACAGCTCAAGTACAAGAAACCAATAACGCAACTGTTATAAAAACAGATGCAGATGCAAAAGATGGACAAAACAAATGCCCTAAATGTGGAGCAACAGATATTTCTTTGAATTCAAAAAATGGGAAATTAAGATGTAATTTTTGTAGACACGAATTTGAACCAGAAAAACTAGACGCAATGGAAAAAGATATAAGCAAACTAGAAGGAGAAATAGTTGGTTCAGGTGCTACAAATATAATAGCAGATACAAATGACATGGTAACATTTAAGTGTAGTAGCTGTGGTGCAGAGGTAGTAGTAGATACTGCCAAAGCAACACAAGCTAGATGTCACTGGTGTAGGAACACATTATCTGTAAATCAACAAATACCAAATGGTGCAGTACCAGATACAGTATTGCCATTTAGTGTTCCTAAAAAAGAAGCAAAAGAAGCAATAGAAAAATTTGTTGGTAAAAGAAAATTCTTTGCACATCCAATGTTTAGAAAAGAATTTACAACAGACAACGTAATGGGAGTATATTTGCCATATATGATAGTTGATGCAAATACACATGCAAATTTAAAAGGACAAGGAGAACATGAAACAAGAAGATGGACAGAAAAAAATGGGGATAGTTATGATACATACTATGATGCAGACTTATATGATGTAGAAAGAGAATTTGATTTAACAATAGAAGGATTAACCGTAGAATCAAGTAAAGATAAATTAGACACAGGAGCTAGAGATAAAACAAATAATATTATCAATTCAATAATGCCTTTTGACACAGAAAACTGTGTAAAATGGGATGCAAATTATATAAAAGGATATACATCAGAAAAAAGAGATACTAATGTAGAAGAATTAAAAGGTTTAGTTCAAGAGCAATCAAAAGATATAGCAAGATTTGCAGCTAATAAAACTTTGAAATTTTATGACCGTGGTGTTAGATGGGATTTTGAAAATTTAGAAGTGAAAGGACAACAATGGAAATCCGCATATTTACCAGTATGGCTTTACAGCTATCAACAAAAAAAAGGAAATAAGAGTTTACTTCATTATGTAGCTGTAAATGCAAGAACAAAGGAAACAATGGGAAGTGTTCCAATACATATGCCAAAACTTGTATTGATTTCAGCACTAGTTGAAATATTAGGTATAATTGCAATGATATTCACAAAAACAGATGATAATAATTGGCCATGGCTATTTTTATTAAGTGGTATTATATATTTTTGGATAATGCATTCAAGATATAGAAATAGTGGTGCAAGACATTGCCACGAAACAGAAACAAAAACAAATATGACAAATTTAAGAGAATATGATAAATTTGTTACAAAAAGAAAAAGACTTGATAATTCAACAATGGAAGGTGCAAATAACACAAGAATTACCGGAAATTCAAATAAACTAGATTTCAAAGAATTTATAAAAGAATAAAACTTAAAAGCTGACATAAAACAAAAAAATAAATTTAAAAGGAGGAATTTTATGGGATTATTTTCAAAAGAAGAATGTTATTTCTGTAACAAAAAAGTAGGAATGCTATCAAGAAAAAAACTAAGAGATAAGAAATATATATGCAAAGACTGTGAAAAAAACTGTAGTGCATTTATAGATATTTCAAAATTTGATTCAGAATATGCAAAGCAACACTTTGAATACATGAAAAAGCAAGATATTTTATACAAACAAGCTTTCGAACCATTAAGCAAAGAAGAAAAACTTAGAACATTTTATCAATTTAGCGGTATAGTTTTTGCAGATAGTATAGCAATGTTTGAGGTGATTACTCCAAAAACAGAAAAGAAAAATTTTAAAGAGTTATTCAGATATGATCAAATAAAAGATTATGAAATCTATTCTAGTTTAAACAATCAAGAAGGTGGAAAAAAATATTCAGAAGTTGGTGTTCAAATAAACTTATATTGTAAAAATGGAATAGACAGTGTCGGAATGACAGAACAAGAAAAAGCAATGGCTCATCCCTATGTAGAAACGATAAAAATTTGTTATGGAAAAAATGTTAATAGCGATTTATGTGTAAAAGATCCAATAAACCATTTAGATGAAATCTTTTTAAGAGAGCCAAGATTTAAATCATTTGCAAGAGGAATAAAAGAATCATTTACAGGAACAGAAACAGAAAGAAGAAATATGAAACAAAGTGCAGACGCCATAAAAGCACTTGGAGGACTTGCAAAAGCTAAGTTAAGTGGAGATGAGAGCAGTATGGAAGCAGCAAAGGCAAATATGAAAGATACAATTGCTAGCACAGTAAATTTAGCAAGTGGAAATCGACTTAAATATAAAGAAATAGCAGATTCCGTTGAAAAAAGAGTTTGGAATGAACAATAAAGGGGAAAGTATAATATGGCTAAAAAAATGAAAATTGTAATATATATAATAGGTTGTTATTTTTTCAGTTTCTCTAATAGCAAAAGCACTAGAGCAAGACAGTAAAAACATGACAGGTGGAATGATATTCATAATTATAGTACTTATAATTATAGGAATAATCCTATTTAGAACCAACATAAAAAAATTAATTGATAAAATTAAAAATAAAACAAGCAAATGAAAGGAGAATGGTTTTATGAAAAATAAAACAAAATATTTAGTAGCAATATTATTAATGCTAGTTAGTTTTCTACTAATTGGAGCTACTAATGTAAATGCTAAAACAGTCACAGTAGAGAATGAGGAAGAACTAATTAATGCATCAAAAGGAATTGATTCTGAAATAAATGAAATTAAATTAGCAAAAGATATTACTTTAACAAAGTTCCTAAATTTTTATGTTGTAAATGACATTACTCTTGAATTAAATGGGCAAACATTAGATATAGGTTTCCATGGTCTTTCATTTAATTATGGACAGTCTGATTATGATGAATCAAATAACGATTACTATTATAACTTTAATAGTAAATTAACTATTAAGGATAGTAGTAGTAGTAAAACTGGTAAGATTCTTTCAAGACAAAATATTTTCTTTAATTATTATGATACTAATCATGATGAAGAAATAAAAAAATTTGGACTAACTATTGATGGTGGATATTATGAAATGATTAGTTCAAGTCCTAATTTCTTTGAATTCTTTTCTAGAGATTACTATACAAATGGTAAAAATCTTACTGTTGATGTAAATATAAAAGATGCTGTATTTAAATTAAATGATGGTATGTATCTTTTTGGTACTATATCAAATTCTGCTTCGGACATTAAATTAAACTTTAATTTTGAATCATTGAAAGTGCTAGGACTTACAAGTAAATTAGGTAGTTTAAAATTGGGTGAAATGAAATTAGATGAGGTAATTGATCCTAATTCTAAGGCATATTTCCAAGAACTACCTTATACAACAGGGGCTCCAGTTTTAACTGAAAAAGATAGAAATACTTTGGTTGAAGATTTCTATGCAACAGGAGGAAGCGATCCTTACATTATTATAAAAAAAGTTAATGGCTTTGAAATAAATAATGTAGCAATAAATGAAACTTATAAGGAAACACCTAGTCTTAATAGTATATCAATTAAAAATATAAGTGGTTCAGATTTACAAATTCAAAATGTAACAGTAGATAGTGCTAATTTTACTATTGAAGGACCTAGTACATCACCAACAGTTAGTGCTGGTGCAACAAATACAGATTATAAAATTAAGGCAAAAGAAGGACTTTCTGTTGGAACTTACACAGCAACAATTACTGTAACTGATAGTAATGGTAATTATACGGCAACAGTTACATTAAAAGTTGAAAAGAAAAACCTTACTGTAGGTATTAGTGGTTTAGATAGTACATGGGTTTATGGCACTACTAAAACTCCACCAACTGCAACAGGTGTTGATGGCTTAGGAGCTGGCGATTATAAAATTACTTACTCTAAGTTAAACAATGGTTCTTATGAAGATATAGGAACAACATTACCTAAATTAGTAGGTAAATATAAAGCTACTTTAAGTATTACAAATCCAAATTATACAGCAAGTGATGCTAGTGTTGATTTTGAAATCACACCAATTACTACAGAAGTAAAAGTAAAAAGCTATGATGATATATTTACTTATGATGGAAAAGAACATACAAAAAATGCTTATGATGTATTATGGGCAAATAATGCTAGCCCAGTAACTGATAATAAATTACCTAATGGTGATAAAGTTACTGCAGAAATTACTGGTAAAGTAAGAGATGTTAAAGATACAGCTCTTGAAAATAATACAATAGGAAAAATTACAATAACTAATGCAGAAGGTGTTGATGTAACTAATTGTTACTCTAATAAAGTAAAAGCTGCTGGTAAATTAACAGTAAACCCAATTACAACACCAATAGTTGTAACAGCTGGTTCAGATACTAAAGTATATGATGGTGCAGAATTAACAAAAAATACTTATACAAATACTGATGGTGTATTACTACCAGGTGATATGTTAGAAGCTACAATTACTGGTAGCCAAAAATTTGTAGGTTCTTCAAATAATACTGTAAGCAATGTTAAAGTAATGAGAAATGGTGAAGATATTACTTCTAACTATACAATGGGAACACATGCAAATGGTGTACTTGAAGTAACAAGTGCAGAACAACCTTTAGCAATTGCAGATCAATATGTAAAAGTTAATGGTTCTATATCAAAAGGTTATTTAGAACAATCAGTAACTGGAAATGAAGGAAATATTAGTTTTTCTATTAAATCAGGAACAGCACTCACATATAATTCTACAAATGAAGAATATGTAGCAGGAGCAACTGCAGGAGATGTTGTAATGACTGTTACAGCATCAAAAATGGATCTTGGTGGCGATAATACTCCTGAATGGAAAGAAACAACAAAAGACTTTACAGTTCATGTTGTAAATAAAACTGATGTAAATATTTCAGGACTTTCTAATAACGAAACATTTACTTATGATGGAAATCCTAAAAAACCAACAGGAACAATTAGTGTTAATGCTGGAACAGTAAATGTTAGTGATTTAGAAGTAAAATATCAAGGAACAGGAACAACTTCATATAATAGTGCTACAGCACCAACAAATGCTGGAACTTATACAGTAACATATAAAGTTCCTGATACTAATGCAAATTACACTGGAACATTTAGTGTAGCATTCACTATTAAAAAAGCACAGCTTGAAAAAGTAACTTTAGTTGAAGATACTTTTGAATATACTGGCACAGATATAACTCCTACATTAAAAAATGTAAATGATAAAATAAAAATATCAGGAGTTACTACAAAAAAAGATGTGTCAACTAATATAATGTATGCAGAACTTAAAGACAAAGATAATTATGAGTGGAAAGATTTTACAAATAATACAATTATATTATCTTGGACTATAAATCAAGCAACACCAGATTATACAGTACCAACAGGATTAACTTCTGTAAAAGGTAAAGTATTAGCAGATGTTGCATTACCAACAGGATTTACTTGGAATGCACCTGCAACAGTGTTGACTGTAGGAAAAACCAAATATAAAGCAACATTTACTCCAGTTGATACAACAAACTATAAAACAATAACTGATATTGATATTGAAGTTAATGTTAAAAATACATTTAATGTAATAACATCAGTACCTGGTGGAAATGGAACAATTACACCAAGTAAAATAGGTGTTATAGAAGGAAGTAAAGTAAAAATAACATTTACACCAAATACAGGATATATGGTAGACAAAGTATTAGTAAATGGAATAGAAAAAACTGCAAATGGAAATGAAATAGAAATAACAGTAGATGAAGAAAAAACAGTAGAAGTAAGCTATAAGAAAATACCATTTACAATAACAGTAGAAGAAGTAACAGGAGCAACAGTAGATCCAGATGGAACTGTAACAGTAAGTTATGGAGACAACAAAGACTTTACAATAACAGCAAATACAGGCTACAAACTAGTAAAAGTATTAGTAAATGATGTAGAAAAAACACTAGATGGCAACACATTAAAATTAAAGAACATTACATCAAATATGAAAATTAAAGTAGTAGTAGAAAAAATAGAATACAAAGTAATAGAAGGTGCAGAACAAACATATACAATAACAGAAGATACAGAAGCAAGATTTAGAATAGATGCAGATTATAGCCTATTTAATAACAAAGTATATGTAGATAATGTACTTGTAGATAGTTCAAATTATACAAGCAAAAGTGGAAGCACAATAATTGTATTAAATAAAGATTATGTAGATACACTTGCAGTTGGAGAACATACATTAAAAGTAGCATTTGCAGATGGAGGAGAAGCAGAAACAACATTTATAATAGCAAGAAAAGCTGAGGACAACAATAATAACGAAGCCAACAACGAAAATAACAATGAAAACAATACTCCATCAAAACCAGAAAACAAAGAAGAAATGAAAGATAATAGTTTAAATCCAAAAACAGGTGACAACATAATGCTTTATGTAGCAATAGCAGGTATGTCAATAATAGGACTTGGAGCAATAACAATAATTACAAGAAAGAAAAAAATGAACTAAAATACTACATAAGAGAGGACTAGAACTTTCTAGTTCTCTTTTAAAAATAAAGGGAGCGATTATATGGCAGGAAAAAGAGCTAAAACTAAAAAGAGAGTAAAGCTAAATAAAAAGCAGTTAAGTACCATAGGTGTTCTAATATTGATAATAGCTGTTATATTTATAATTATAATGATATTCAAACCTGTTAATGCAGGAAAAATAAACAAAGAAGGTAAAGCAGAATATATAGAACGAGTTGCAAATGTAACAAAATATCCAGACAAAAAAATTGTAGAATTTAAAAATGACTATGAACTAATAGATAATGGAATAATAACAACCGAAATCTATGAGAAATTAAAAAATAATGATAATATCTACAATCTGACTGTGACAGAATACTTGAGATTAGGAGATATATCATCAAAAGAAAGCTACAATATAAACAAAGCAATACAAACAGGAGTAGTAAAAGAGAACACAATATATGCAGATTATTTTGCAAAAACTTGTGGATTTAAAAACAAAAAAGAATTATTAAAATATACAAAAGCTGTATTTAAACTAGCTGATAAAGAAAAATAGAGATAAATTTTTTAATCATATTTTGTGTTTGAAATAATGAATAATAAACTGAATATATAAATAAGAAATGGTATACCAGCAAAAATGCTAATATACCATTTCTTTTAAGGAGATTTATGATTTATTTATTAACTAGCTATTCAAAGAATAGGAATCCTAAAAATTCAGATATTTGTTTATTTGTGAGAAAAGAAAAGTAAAAACAGAAATATTAAGATAGTGAGGAAGAATAAATTGTAACCAATATAATATATAACGCATAAAATATTGTAATAAAAAATAGGAGGTAGAATAAAATTATGTATTACAATGATTATGAAGATTATATGAGGAATGTATTAGGTTATTGTCCAAACTGTCAAAATTCAAGAAGTCCATATGATAATAGTTATGAACAAAATTTTTATGGTTCTATGCCAAATACATATACAAATGATCGTGGTATGCAATTACAAGATAATATAGAAGATTTATATCCAGACATTTATAAAATAATTTTTCCAATGGTATGCAAAGTTTGCCAAAATAATACAAGACCAATTACAAACCAGCTTGTTGATGAAATGACTATGGAGATTTATAACAACATAGAAGCGGATAACATTAATATTGTTAATGTAAATGTAGAAACTCGTTCTAGTGATAACAAAAATGATTTGAGAACTCAAAAACAAACTGTAAAGAGTTCTGAAGATAGAACAGTATCAGGTTCATCAGAAGAAAGAATAGAAAATAGAATTACTGAAGAAACAAGACAAAGAAGACCAAATAATCCATTACTTAGAGACTTAATTAGAATTCTTATTTTAGAAAGATTATTTGGAGGATTTAGACCACCAAGACCACCTGTAAGACCTCCATTTCCAGGTCCAGGAATGCCAGGAAGACCTCCAATGAGACCTAGATATCAATCTGAATATGAAGCGGATGTAACGACGAATATGTATGGATATGATAACTTTTTAAAATTTTAAAAAATTTAGAAGATATGCAAGATATAACCTTGTATATCTTTTTCTTATTTGAACACAATAAAATTAGAGTTTAAAAACAAAATAAAATAAGATTTAAATTTTGCTTTTGGACTCTGGTTTATAGGTTATCCAAAACGAAAACCTAAATTTTGTACTAAAGGTGGACTTTGAAAATGAAAGTTAAAGATTGTATGTGTCATGATGTAAAATTTGTAACTCCAAATACAAGTGTTTGCGATTGTGCAAAATTAATGTCCGATAATAATATTGGATGTGTTCCTGTTTGTGATGAAAACAATAAAGTAGTTGGACTCATAACAGATAGAGATGTTATTTTACGAACAGTTGCTTGCAACAAAGATTCTGCATCAACTAAAGTTAGTGACATTATGACTTGTAATGTTTACACATGTAATGCTGATGCAAATATAGAAGAAGCAGAAAAACTAATGTCCCAAAATGCAATCAGAAGAATACCTGTAATTGAAAATAATAAAATTATTGGTATTTTAACATTAGGAGATTTAGCTCAAAATGAGCAAATAAATAGCCAAAATGTATGTAATGTTTTAGAAAGCATTTGTGATTGCAATACAAAAAATAACAAGTAAAGTAATATTTTTATTAAGTTAACTTATAAGGACTTTCTATATATAGAAGGTCCTTATAAAATATTATTTATAGAATATATAAAAAAATACTAGAATAAAAACCATATTTTTACATAAAATAGTAATAAGATGTTTTGAATTTGTATTTATTAGAATTAAATTTTAAATAAATAAAGTACTAGAGAAAAGATTGGAGATTTACATATGGTTTTTGATATGAATTATTGGAGTAAAGTAACTAGAAAATTACTTATATTAATTTTCACAATTATTGGTATCTATCTTGGGTTTAAACTGGCTGTATTTTATCTTCCATTTTTAATTGCTTTTTTATTATCTCTATTAATAGAACCTAGCATACGTTTTTTAATGAAAAAAATTAAGCTAAAAAGAAAGACAAGCGCTATTTTAGTTTTTGCAATTGTTATTTCTATTATTACAGGATTAGTTGCTTGGGGAGTTGCAACATTAATTCAGGAAGCTTCAAATATGTTAAATGGTTTAAATGGATATTTTGAGAAAGCTTATTTACAGGTTCAAAACATAAATTCTTATTTTGAAATAAGCAAAATACAAATTTCAGATGAAGTAAAGCAAGTTATACAGAATTCAACTGGTGACTTTTTGGCAGAAATATCAGTTTTAGTAAAAAATGCATTAACAAAGATATTAAATACAATAACATCTCTTCCAACAATTGGATTTTATGTTGTAATATGTGTGTTATCATTATATTTCATTTGTACAGATAAAATATATATGCTTGATCAACTCGAACATCATCTGCCAGAGACTTGGGTAAAAAGACTTGCAAAACATATAAGAGAACTTGCAAGAGCATTAGGATGTTTTTTAAAAGCAGAAAGTATACTAATAATTGTTTCTTTTGTAATATCTTTAATTGGATTATATATTTTTAAAATTGTAGGTTTAAATGTACAATATCCACTTATGGCAGCATTAGGAATTGGATTTGTAGATGCACTTCCTATTTTTGGTTCTGGAACAGTAATGCTTCCATGGGCATTAATTACAGCTTGTAACGGAGACTATCGCTTAGCTATAAGTATTTTTGTATTATGGGTATTTATGTCTATAGTAAGACAGGTAATAGAGCCAAAAGTTGTAAGTGGTCAAATTGGAATACATCCAATTTTTACTTTAATAGCTATGTACACAGGATTTAGATTTATAGGAGTTATTGGAATGTTAATAGGTCCTGTAATTCTTATAGTACTTAAAGATATTTTTTCCACTTTAATAGATAAAGGAGTTATGAAAGCAATTTTTGATAGAGAATAAAAAATGTATACTTTTACAATAAGTATACATTTTTTAAGATTTATAAAACAGTAGATGTTGGAACATAAGTTTCATCTGGTGGATAAACATATTCATCATTAGGTTTATTTACTTGTTTGATATTAGTTATTTTTATCACAGGTATTTCTCCATGATAATCACCCTTTGTTATTTCACCTTCAATTTCTACCCAAGAATTATCAGTAAAATTTTTAGCAAGGTTTGTTTGACACAAAAAACCAACAACCACAGTTTGAAAATCAGAGCTAATAATCATATTTCTACCTAAAACAAATTGGTCATCAGAAAAGTCATAAATACGATAAACAAAACCAGAGTATTTAATTTTTTGACCAACATATAAATCTAAATTATTATGAACTTCATCTAAAACATTTGTATAATTTTTTGAATTAATTTCATTTATAGAACCTTTTTTGAATTCATCATTAACATGACTTTTAAAAATTCCATTTCCGAAAATTTTATAAATTGAAAAACCACATAAAATAAGTATAATAACACATAAAAAAGTAACAATATATTTTAACAATTTGTTTCCGTTTAATTTGAAATTATATATAAACATTTAAAAACCCTCTTTCTTATTGATTAATAAATAATATGTTAAAAACAAGAAAATATGAAAAAAATATATTATATAAAGAT
>OJNS01001366.1_pt1 | contig 12564 bp, 9 predicted proteins | sample 1597911 | NCBI WGS metagenome assembly OJNS01 (sample SAMN01915214, study PRJEB22387) | human gut metagenome | isolation source: stool | host: Homo sapiens | place: USA
ACTTATAATCAAAAGAAAAAGCGTACTTTTGTATCTCGAACGAATTTTCAAGGCATTCGCGTATGTTCAATTTCTTCCATAAAAAGTCTGCCGAAAAGCCTCTATTCCCCTATACAACAGAGGTTCACTGCCATATACTGCCGGGTATCGACGACGGTTCGCCCGACACCGAGCACTCGCTGCCCCTGCTGCGCCAGATGAGCGAATGGGGCATCGAAAAGGTAATCGCTACCCCTCACGTGACCGAAGCTACCTTCGAGAATACCCCGCAAACCGTGGGCGATGCCTACGACCGGCTGTGCCGCGAACCCGAGTTTGGCGAGCTGGGCATACAGTTGTGCTACTCGGCCGAGTATCGCATGGACGACAATTTCCTGGCCATCCTGCAACGCAACGAGGTGATGCCCATGCCGGGCAACCACCTGCTCATCGAGAACTCGTTTCTGCAACCTTTCTGGAACATCAAGGAGCTGGTCTTCGACCTGCAGCTCAAGGGCTTCTCGCCCATACTGGCCCACCCCGAGCGGTATGCCTATTACTACGACGACAAGAAAATCTATCAGGAGCTGCACGACCAGGGATGCGAATTTCAGGTCAACCTGCTCTCGCTGGCCGGCTACTACAACAAGCGGACGAAAGAGGTGGCCGAGTGGCTGGTCTCGAAACAGATGGTCGATTACCTGGGCAGCGACATGCACAACAGCAACCACGCCCAGCACATAGGCCGCTACCTCGCCAGCAAGGAGTTTGTGCGCCACATGCGCAACATTACCCCCCGTAACAACACCTTGTAAACATACTCCCCCTATACGACAAGAGAGGCAAGTCACGCACTCGCCTCTCTTGTTGCATCTATTGTAGTTATCTTTAATCGAATATTCCCTCGATACTCTCCATCGGAGCCTCCTGGGCGGGCTCCTCGACATAGGAACCGCCGCTGCAGGGGTCGGCATACTCGGCCGGAATTTCAAAGTTGCTCTCCTGCGAATAGCCCAACGTGGGGTCGGCATAGACCTTCTGCATGTAGAGTCCGTAGATGGGCAGGGCCATGCTGGCACCCTGACCGTCGGCCATGCCGTCGAAGTGAATCGAGCGGTCCTCGCCGCCTACCCACACACCCGAAACCAGGTCGGGGGTAAAGCCCATGAACCAACCGTCGGAGTTGTTGTTGGTCGTACCCGTCTTGCCACCCATGGGTGCCGTGATGCCGTAGCGATAGCGCACGCGGCCGCCGGTACCGTGGTCGATGACGTCGCGCAACATGGGCAGAATGCGGTAGTAGGCCTGTTCGCTGAAGACCTCGGTCATCGTGGGGTTGAACTCGGCAATCACATTGCCCAGATTATCTTCTATACGGGTGACATAGAGGGGGTCTACCCGCACGCCTTTGTTCGAAAAAGCGGTATAGGCGGTCACCATCTCCTCGACCGAAACGTCGACCGGACCCAGACAGAGCGATACCACCTCGTCGATTTTATTCTTGATACCGAACGAGTGCATCAGCCGGGCCAGCGACGAGGGCGACAGCTTGTCCATCAACCGGGCCGAAATCCAGTTGTTCGAGTTGGCCAACCCCCAGCGGAGGGTCACCATCTCGCCCACCCTCGCCTTCGACGAGTTGCGGGGCGACCACGCCTTGCCGTCTTCGGTGATGAGCGTGGGCTGTTCGTTCAGGAACATGTCACAGGGGGTGAAGCCCTCTTCCATGGCCAGCGTATAGAGGAACGGTTTCACCGTCGACCCGATTTGCCGGCGGCCTACCGACACCATGTTGTATTGGAAATGCTCGAAATCGGGTCCACCCACATAGGCTTTCACATGGCCTGTATGGGGATCCATCGACATGAAGCCCGTGCGGAGGAACGACTTCTGATACCGTATCGAATCCATGGGCGACATAATCGTATCGATCATGCCGTCGTACGAGAAGACCTGCATCTCGACCGGCGTAACGAAGGCCTGCCGGATGCGCTCGTCGCTCGCCCCGGCCTGCTTCATGGCCCGGTAGCGGTCGGACTGTTTCATGGCCCGCTCGAGAATGCCCTCGCGCTCCTCCTTCGTGATGCTGCGCGAGAAGGGTGCGTAGCTGCGTCCCTTTTTCTCGGCAAAAAAGCGGGGTTGCAGGTAGTGGCCCAGATGCTCCTCGACAGCCTCTTCGGCATAGCGCTGCATGCGCGAGTCGATGGTCGTGTAGATTTTGAGACCGTCGGTATAGATATTGTATTTCGAGCCATCGGCCTTGCGGTTCTTCTCGCACCAGCCATAGAGCGGGTTGGTGGCCCAGGCTATGGAGTCGTCGACAAATTTCTGAGCCTCCCAGCCGCGGTAGTCGGCCCGGTCGGGTTTCTTGGCCGTCATCATCAAGCGCAACTGCTCTCTGAAGTAGGGCGCCAATCCCTCCTTGTGGTCGACCCGCGTGTAGTGCAACTCCAGCGGCAAAGCCTGCAGCGAGTCACGCTCGGCCTTGGTAATGTATTTGGCTTTGTACATCTGGTCCAACACCGTGTTGCGGCGCCCGCGCGTGCGCTCGTTATAGCGGCGCGGATTGTAGTACGAAGGGTTTTTACACATGCCCACCAGCGTGGCTGCCCCCTCGATTTTCAGCTTGTCGGGGGTGGTGTGGAAGTAAATGTAAGCAGCCGACTGGATACCCACCGCATTGTTGAGGAAGTCGAAGTGGTTGAGATACATGTTCACAATCTCCTCCTTGGTATAGAAGCGTTCGAGCTGTACGGCGATGACCCACTCCTGCGGTTTCTGGAAGAGGCGCTCCACGATGTTGTCGGCACTGGGCGAATAGAGCAGCTTGGCCAACTGTTGGGTGATGGTACTGCCACCGCCGGCACTCTTCTGGAAAAAGAGTCCACGCTTGATGAAGGCCCGGAAGAGCGCCTTCACGTCGATACCCGAGTGGTCCTTGAAGCGGATGTCTTCAGTAGCGATAAGGGCTTCGACCAGGTAGGGCGAGATTTCGTCGTAGTGCACATACACCCGGTTACTCTTGCTCTGGTAGAAACGACCTATCACCTGCATGTCGGACGAATAGATTTCCGAAGCGAACTTATCCTTGGGGTTCTCCATATCCTCGATGGGCGGCATGTAGCCGATCCATCCCCAGGCAATCATGGCAAAAGCGACCACGGCAAGGAGCACCAGGGCACCGAAGGTAATCCACATATATTTAATTACACGAGAGGTGTCGCTAAAAGCGCTTTTAATCCTATCCACTTTCATTGTCTTTCCTATATATCTACGATTTTGCGGCCCGAGACTCACACCTGCAAATCCCTTTAAAGCCAATTACTAAAGCAAAGGTAGCAAATATATTTCATTCAACGACATATTGCAGATTTATAAAGAATATTTTTTATGGCTAAACAGTTTGGCTTTCGCCCTTTTTTTACTATCTTTGCTTATCGAAATGAATTGGCGGGAACAGACATATAATCCATTACAACAAAGGCATTTTTACAAACGCCGGGGATTATATTCTCTCCAACATAGAACGAACAGCAAGCCAGCGTGACATTCATTGTCGTGTTGGCTTTTTTTATGGACAACCATAGTGTAACCTATAAACAAATCATACCGACGATGAAACCTGAGAGTTTAGTATCTATTACCGATTTTTCAAAAGAAGAAATTCTGGACCTGCTCCAAACCGCAAGTCGATTCGAGGCAAACCCCAACCAAAAGATTCTGGAAGGCAAAGTCGTGGCCACGCTCTTCTTCGAGCCCTCGACCCGCACCCGGCTCAGTTTCGAGACCGCCGTCAACCGACTGGGCGGAAGAATCATCGGCTTCTCCGACGCCAGCACCACCAGCTCGTCGAAGGGCGAGACGCTGAAAGACACCATCATGATGGTGAGCAACTATGTCGACCTGATCATCATGCGGCACCACCTCGAAGGGGCCGCCCGTTACGCCTCGGAGATTGCATCGGTGCCCGTCATCAACGCCGGCGACGGTGCCAACCAACACCCCTCGCAGACGATGCTCGACCTCTACTCGATTTACAAGACACAAGGTACCCTCTCAAACCTGAACATCACGATGGTAGGCGATTTGAAATACGGGCGCACGGTACACTCGCTGCTCATGGCCATGTCGCACTTCAACCCCACCTTCCACTTCGTCGCTCCCGACGAGTTGAAGATGCCCATCGAGTACAAGATATTCTGCGAGCAGCACCACATCCCCTACTTCGAGCACTCCGAATTTTCCGAGGATGTCATCAACCAGGCCGACATTCTCTACATGACCCGCGTACAGCGCGAACGGTTTACCGACCTCATGGAGTACGAGAAGGTAAAGAACGTCTACACCTTGCACAACAGCATGCTCGAGCACAGCAAAGACAACCTGCGGGTTCTGCACCCGCTGCCCCGTGTCAACGAAATCTCATACGACGTCGACAGCAACCCCAAGGCATACTACTTCCAACAGGCCCAAAACGGTCTGTATGCCCGGCAAGCCATCATCTGCAAAGTATTAGGAATTGAAGTTTAACCCCCCACCATTTCGAAAATCATGAACGTCGAAAAGAAAGAATTAAAAGTAGCTGCCCTCGAAAACGGAACGGTGATCGACCACATTCCCTCGAACCAACTTTTCAAAGTGGTCTCTATCCTGGGCCTCGAAAACTGCCCCAACAGCATAACCATAGGCAACAACCTCGCCAGCAAGAAGATAGGTAAAAAGGGCATCATCAAGGTGGCCGACCGCTTCTTCAAGGAAGAGGACCTGAACAAGATAGCCCTGGTAGCTCCCGAAGCGCAAATCAACATCATACACGACTACCAGGTGACCGAGAAGCGCAAGGTATCGCTCCCCGACGTGGTGCACGGCATCATCCGTTGCAGCAACCCCAAGTGCATCACCAACAACGAACCCATGGAGACGATCTTCCACGTGGTCGACAAGGTGAACATTCAGGTCAAATGCCACTACTGCGAACGCTCGGTATCGAAAGACGAAATAGAAATCTGCTAACTCGCACCGGCCCATGAAACAGACCTGGAAATCCGGGACCACCATCTACCCGCTGCCCGCCGCACTGGTGAGCTGCGGCAGCACGCCCGAAGAGTACAACCTGCTTACCGTCAGCTGGGTGGGCACGATATGTACCAACCCGCCCATGTGCTATGTGTCGATACGTCCCGAGCGCTACTCCTACGAGATTCTGCGCAAGAACATGGAGTTTGTCATCAACCTCACTACTGTCGAGATGGCCCATGCGACCGACTGGTGCGGCGTCACCTCGGGAAAAGACTACAACAAGTTCGAGAAGACCGGGCTCACCCCCCGCCAGGCACAAATCGTGCAGGCCCCCTACGTAGACGAGTCGCCCCTCTGTATCGAATGCAAGGCCCGCGAAATCGTACGACTGGGCTCGCACGACATGTTCATCGCCGACGTCGTCAACCTGCTGGCCGACGACCGCTACATCGACCCCTCGACCGGCGCCTTCGACATGCAGAAGGCCAACCTGCTGGTCTACTCGCACGGGCACTACTACGAGATGGGTCGCGAGATAGGCAAGTTCGGCTGGTCGGTACAAAAGAAAAACAAATAGACAAATACACGCGCATGAAGAGACTGGCCACTGCTATCTGTATCGCACTCTCGCTCACCTTTGCCGCACAAGCGCAGGTGAAGGAGCTGAACGTGAGCAAACGGTTCAACTGGGGCGTACGGCTGGGAGTGAACGCTCCCCTGGTCGACATACGTCACATGAGCCTCGACGGCACCCAGATAGACGAATCGGACTCCGAATCGAGTCTGGGACTCACAGGCTCCTTTATCGGGCGGTACAACTTCAAACGCAACTATATCCAACTCGAGGTGGGCATGCACCAGTCGCACACCCGGCTGTACAACCCCGACTACGGATTGAGCAAAATCAACACCTCGGCCTATGCCATCGATGTTCCCGTGCTGTACGGCTACAACATCACCAAGCACGGGCCCTTCCTGATGAACCTCTTTGCCGGACCGCGCGTCTCGTACATCTGCAACGAAACCAGCCAGATCGATGTCAACGGCACGACATCGCGCAATCTGGTCTACGACGACAAGCCCAACAGCTTCTCGTTCTACGCCGTGGGCGGACTGAGTACCACCATCGGCCACCTGTACATCGACTTTCGGTATGCCTACTGCATAGGAAACTCGAAAGACCAATCGTTCAAAATCGACCTCGACGACTCGCAGGTGGGGCAGGTAAAGCTCTCGCGGGCCGTCAACGAGTTGAGCATTTCAATAGGATATTTATGGTAAAAATACACTAACACAAAACCAACATGAAAAGAGACAACATCATTTTCGACATTATCGAAAAAGAGAATCAACGACAACGTAAAGGTATCGAATTGATTGCCTCTGAAAACTTTGTCAGCGAACAAGTGATGCAAGCCATGGGCTCGTGCCTGACCAACAAATACGCCGAAGGGTATCCCGGCAAGCGTTATTACGGCGGTTGCGAGGTGGTAGACCAGAGCGAGCAAGTGGCTATCGACCGGCTCAAAAAGCTGTTCAACGCCGAGTGGGCCAACGTGCAACCGCACTCGGGAGCCCAAGCCAACATGGCCGTATTCATGGCCGTGCTCAACCCGGGCGACAAGTTCCTGGGGCTGAACCTCTCGCACGGCGGTCACCTGTCGCACGGAAGCCCCGTGAACTTCTCGGGCCTGATGTTCCACCCGCTCGAATACAGCGTGAAAGAAGATACCGGTTATGTCGACTACGATATGATGGAAGAGGTGGCTCTGCGCGAGCGTCCGAAACTGATTATCGGCGGTGCATCGGCCTACTCGCGCGAATGGGACTACGCCCGCATGCGTAAGATTGCCGACGAAATCGGCGCCATCTTCATGGTCGATATGGCTCACCCCGCCGGCCTCATCGCCGCCGGTCTGCTCGAGAATCCGCTCAAGTATGCCCACATCGTCACCTCGACCACTCACAAGACCCTGCGCGGTCCCCGCGGCGGTATCATCCTTATGGGCAAAGACTTCGACAACCCCTGGGGCAAAAAGACGCCCAAAGGCGAAATCAAGAAGATGTCGGCTCTGCTCGACTCGGCTGTATTCCCCGGCGTACAGGGCGGCCCGCTCGAACACGTGATTGCCGCCAAAGCCGTAGCCTTCGGCGAGGCCCTGCAACCCGAGTATGTCGACTATCAGACTCAGGTGAAGAAGAATGCCGCCGTCATGGCTCAAGCCTTCATGGACAAGGGATACAAGATTATCTCGAACGGTACCGACAACCACTGCATGCTCATCGACCTGCGCACCAAGTTCCCCGAACTGACGGGCAAGGTGGCCGAGAAGGCTCTGGTTCAGGCCGACATCACGGTCAACAAGAACATGGTTCCGTTTGACAGCCGCTCGCCGTTCCAGACCTCGGGTATCCGTGTAGGTACACCGGCCATCACTACCCGCGGTGCCAAAGAGGATATGATGCTCGAGATTGTCGAACTCATCGACACCGTGCTCTCCAACCCCGAAAACGAAACGGTCATCAAAGCCGTTCGCGAGAAGGTAAACGGCATGATGAAGGACTATCCCATCTTCGCCTACTAATCGATTGACTTTTATTCATTCACATTCGGTACACTCCCCACTTGCGGGAGTGTACTTTTCATTTACATCACCATGAAAACAAGTGCTAAACTTCTTGTATCGGCCCTGTTGCTGGCCGGAGCCTTCGCCCCGGAGTGTGCAGCCCAGGACTGGCCCAACCTCAACTGCTACCGCGAAGCCAACCATGCCCTCATGGAGGCTCGACAAAGCGACCCCAACGATGCCCAGACGGCGTGGGTGGTCTTCATGGGCGACTCGGGTACCCAGGGCTGGACCGAAAAAGACCCCGACTTCTTTACCGACAACCACTTTGTGGGGCGAGGTATCAACGGCCAAACCACCCCGCAGATGCTGCTGCGTTTCCGTCAGGATGTCATCGATCTCAAACCGAAAGCGGTCGTCATTCTGGGCGGCGCCAACGATATTGCCGGCAACACCGGCCCCTCGAGCATCGAGATGATTATGGACAACATCAAGTCGATGGTTGAGTTGGCCCGGGCCAACGGCATCGAGGTGGTGCTCTGCTCGGTGCTCCCCTCGAACCACTTCTACTGGATACCCGAGCTGAAGCCGGCCGACCTGCTTATCGAGCTGAACCGACAAATCAAGGCCTACGCCGATGCCCACCACATCCCCTTTGCCGACTACTACTCGGTACTCGTCGACGACCAGAAAGGGCTGAACGAGGCCTACCGCATCGACACGGCTCACCCCTCGCTCGAAGGGTACAAGCTCATCGAACCGCTGGTAGTCAAGTCTATCCAACAGGCCTTGGCACATTAAACCGTTACACATTCTTTATTATTTACCCTGTTGCGCTTCTACCCGAGTAGTGGTGCAACTTAATTCACAAAAGTCTTATGAAAACAAGTGCTAAACTTTTCCTGTCGGCCCTGCTGCTGGCCGGCACCTGTGCCACCGAGTGCGCCGCCCAGGACTGGCCCAACCTCAACCGCTACCGCAGCGACAACCAGACCAACCTCGAGGCCCGTCGCAACGACCCCTCCGACGCCCAAAAGAGCTGGGTGGTATTCATGGGTAACTCCATCACGCAAAACTGGGCTTCGATGGACCCCGAGTTCTTCACCAGCCACAACTACCTGGGCCGGGGAATCAGCGGACAGACTTCGCCGCAGATGCTGCTGCGCTTCCGTCAGGATGTCATCGACCTCTCGCCCAAGGCGGTAGTTATTCTGGCCGGTACCAACGACATTGCCGGCAACACGGGCCCCTCGAGTGTCGAGATGATTATGGACAACATCGAATCGATGGTACAGTTGGCCCAGGCCAATGACATCGAGGTGGTGCTCTGCTCGGTGCTCCCCGCCAACCGCTACGGCTGGGCTCCCGACGTGAAACCAGCCGACACGATTATCGAACTGAACCGACAGATAAAAGCCTATGCCGAGGCTAACCGGATTGTCTATGTCGACTTCTACACACCGCTCGTCGACGACCAGAAGGGACTGAACGACGCCTACGGACGAGACGGCGTGCACCCCACCATCGACGGCTACAAGATCATGGAACCGCTGGTAGTCGAGGGTATCGAAAAGGCTTTGTCGCGTCGATAACAGGACGCAACCCATACTCACACACAGCAAAGGCTCGGGGAATTGTCCCCGAGCCTTTGTCATTATCCCGAAACCGGCAAGGTATCACCGGATGCCGTATCGTTTCAATATCTTCATAATCTGGGGCTGGTACTGCTGCACCAGTCGGTCGAAGCCCAGGTCGTTGGGATGCGTGCCATCGATGGTCCCTTCGTGGTCGGTACCGATAGCATGGTTGTCGCGAATGAGGTAAAGGTCTTTTACCCCTTCCTTCTTCAGCTGTTCGTACTGCGCGATAAAGGCCTCGCTCTGACGGACACAACGCTCGTGCATCTGCTGGTCGCTATACCCGCCCTCGCGCATGAAGGTCTCAATCATAATAATAGGTACCCCGGGGTGATGCTCGCTTATCGTCTTCACCAGATAGTGGGTGCGCTCGGTAATCTCCTCGGGCGAGGGGTTGGGCATGCAGTCGAGCACGAAGGCATCGGCCTCGACGTCCTTCAACATGTCGGCCACAGCAGGTTCCATCTTGCCGCTACCGCTCAACCCGAAATTGACAAAGTTGATACCCGTGTTGCGGGCCATGCGGGCCGGATAGGCCAACCCGGCACGGCTGGCCGAAGCCCCGTGCAGAATGCTCGACCCGTAGATGAGTACCGTGTGGCGGAAAGGCGACGGCTCGGCCGTGATGACCGCAGCCGAATCGACCCCGATTTCGAGCGAGGTAATCTCGTCGAAGAGGGGGAGATACAGGAGGAAACGATGTTCGCCCGGCTTCAAGGCCTTGACCAGACGACTCTCGTGTTGGGTTTTTCCGGCCGTGGGAACGCCCTCACCTACCGGCATCCAACCCTCGTCGTCGTACATATAGAGGTCGAGCCCCCGTTGGGCAATGGGAGTCATGTTGCCCATCACCCGCTTCCCTGCAGTAGTCCAGCGGGCCACCACGGTAGAGCTGTTGGTTTTGAAACTGACCGCCAGACCGGCCGGATAGGTGAAGAGGGTTTTCACCCGTTTGGGCATGTTGCCGTACTTCTCCACATCGACCCGGTGATAGACGTTCGCAGGGGTAGGCATGGCCTTCCCCACCAGGGTGAGACTACCGGCATCGACATACTTTAACTCGTTTGCCGACCACACCAATGCCGGCATCAAACAGCACAATGCAATGAATAAAATTCTACGTTTCATGGTTTTTATATATTTATGTTTCACATGTGTTTCTGCTCAAAGGGGGTCGACATCGTAATAAAGCAGCAACGATTTGAAACGGTCGTCGACCAACATATTCTCATAGATTTGCCGCAAAATCTCCTTCACCCGCGACATCGAGGCCGCCAGTTCCATCTTCAACACCACCTTGCGGATATAGAGCGACTGGATGCGGGCGACCGGCGGATTGTCGGGGCCCAGCACCCGGCTGCCGAAAACCTCGCGCAACGCCGTGGTATAGCGCACGGCAAGCTCCTGCAAGAGGGTCTCGTCGCGATGCTTCAGGTAGATGTATATCAACCGGGTATAAGGGGGATAGGAGAAAGCCTTGCGTTCGGCCAACTGCCGGTTGTACATGCCCTCGTAGTCGTGGGCAATGACCTGCTGAATCAGAGGCGACGAGGGGTCGGAGGTCTGCAGCACCACCACCCCCTTCTTGTTCTTACGCCCGGCCCGGCCCGACACCTGCTCCATCATCTGGAAAGCCCGCTCGTGGGCCCGGAAGTCGGGGAAATTCATCATCTGGTCAGCACTCAAGATGCCCACCACGCTCACCCGGTCGAAGTCCAGCCCCTTGGTAATCATCTGCGTGCCGATGAGAATCTTGTTCTTCCCTTTCGAGAAGTCGTCGATAATCTGCTCGTAGGCGTTGCGCGAACGGGTGGTGTCCAGGTCCATGCGCGACACCGGTACCTCGGGAAAAAGCCGGGCCACATCCTCTTCGATGCGCTCGGTACCGAAACCCATCACCCCGATGGTAGGCTGTCCGCAGGCGGGGCACACCTTGGGTATCTCGTAGGTATAGCCGCAATAGTGGCAGGTAAGCTGGTTGTACCGTTTGTGATAGGTGAGGCTCACGTCGCAATGTTCGCACTTGGGCACCCAGGCACACTGCTTGCACTCGACCATGGGGGCAAACCCCCGGCGGTTCTGAAACAGAATGACCTGCTCGCCGGCCTGCAAGGCGTGCTGCATGCGGTTGAGCAGCTCGGGCGTGAAGTTCCTCTGCATGCGGTTTTTCTTGCGCATCTCCTTGACGTCGACCGGGATAATCTCGGGCAGCTCCACATCGTTGAAGCGCTTCTTCAGCTCCACCAGCCCATACTTGCCCTGCCGGGCATTGAAATAGGTCTCGATGGCCGGAGTAGCCGTACCCAGCAGGGTTTTGGCACCGTGCATCGAAGCCAGCACGATGGCGGCGTTGCGGGCATGGTAGCGGGGAGCCGGGTCGTACTGCTTGTACGAGGTCTCGTGCTCCTCATCGACAATCACCAGCCCCAGGTCGGCAAAGGGAAGAAAAATAGACGAGCGCACCCCCAGCACAAGCCGGGGCTCGCGACTGTCGAGCAGAGTATTCCATATCTCCACCCGCTCGTTGTCCGAGAACTTGGAGTGATAGATCACCAGCTTGTCGCCGAACATCTTGCGCAGCCGGTTGGTCAACTGGGTAGTGAGAGCTATCTCGGGCACCAGATAGAGCACCTGCCGCCCCTCGGCCAGCACCCGTTGAATGAGGTGGGCATAAATCTCGGTCTTCCCGCTCGAGGTGACCCCGTGCAGCAACGTGACGTCGTGCTCCCTGAACGACTCGACTATCTGGTTGCAGGCCATCTGCTGCAACTCGCTCAGCGGGGCTATCTCGCCCTCGGTGAATGTGGCCGTATCGAAACGGCTTATCTCTTTTTTATAGACTTCGAAAATTCCCTTCTCGACCATTGCCCCCAGCACGGCCGACGAGACACCCGAACGGTCGAGCAACGCCTTGCGCGAAACCTCGCGCAGTTTGCCCTTCTGCATGAAGAGCGACAAATCGAGAAACGAGAGGAGCATTACCTCCTGCTTCTTGGCCTGCTTCACCCGCTCGAAGGCACTGCGCAGAGCCGCCTCGTCGCCCGGGGCAAAGGCGAGGCGTATGTAGGTCTCGGTCTTGGGACGGTAGTGTGCCTTGATTTGCTCCGAAACGAACACGGCTTCGCGCTCCAGCAGACGCCGCAACACGGGCAATATGTTGTGCATGCCGCTCTCCTTCTCGAGCTCCTGCACGGTCATGCGCGACCTCTTTCCCAGAGCCGCCAGCAGCATCCACTCGCGCTCCTTCAGCCGGTCGTCGTCGGGCTCTTCGAACTCGGCATTCAGCGTCACGACCGTCTCGCTCTCGAGCTTCAACCCCGAGGGCAGAGCCGCCTTGTAGACATCGCCCACCGAGCAGAGGT
>OJNS01001367.1_pt1 | contig 12561 bp, 16 predicted proteins | sample 1597911 | NCBI WGS metagenome assembly OJNS01 (sample SAMN01915214, study PRJEB22387) | human gut metagenome | isolation source: stool | host: Homo sapiens | place: USA
GGTGCGACATGTATCGTGCGGCGGGACACATGGGTCCCGCCCTACGAGTATATGGGGCGGACAGAGTCGTCCGCCCCTACAAAACAGAACAAGAACCATGCGAAGCGGGACGTCGGGGACGCCATCCCCTACAGAGTGCAGCGGGCATAAGGGGCGGACAGAGTCCGCGTCAGGAACCAATTGGGCGGAGGGGCATAGGATGGAGTGAAAGAGGCCATCTTTCACTACGTATTGGGAGGTCATGTCATGGCGGAAACTGTTATGCCGGGGCCGGTCTGCGATCTCAGCAGCGTCCGGGAATCCGTATGCATCCATACACGAAAGATCTTTGACTCCTGCCGGGATAAGGACTGCGTGGAGGATCTGCGGTTCTATCCCACGGCGGCGGCACAGGAGGTGCTCAGCGCATCGCAGATGATAAAGGGCGGCACGGCGGAGCTGCTGTATGTATACACAGATGTGGAGCCGGTGACGTTCAACCGGGGGTTCTACTCGGTGGATATGCGGTTTTACTACCGGGTGACGCTGCAGGTGTGTACCGGGACGCCACGGTACACGGAGGCGGAGGGGCTGTGCGTGTTCGACAAGCGCAGCATCCTGTTCGGCAGCGAGGGCAACGCCAAGATCTTCTCCTCGGACACGGTGTTCGACGAGCTGGACGTACCGGGACGTGTGCGGACGAATCTGCCGGTGGCCGTGGTGGAGGCGGTGGACCCCATCGTGCTGGACACCCGCGTGGCGGAGGTGCCGCCGGTGACGGCGGAGCGGAGCTGCCTGGCGGAAATTCCGTCCTTTGTGGCGCAGAGCTTCGGCGGAGAGCTGGTGTTCGACGACAGCAGCGGGCGGCGGCTGTATGTGACGCTGGGGCAGTTCACGCTGGTACGGCTGGAGCGGGATACCCAGCTGCTGGTGCCGGTGTACGACTACTGCGTGCCCCAGTGCCAGTGCGAGTGCGGCAGTCAGGAGGATCCCTGCGGGCTGTTCCGCAGCGTGGCGTTCCCCATGAACGAGTTTTTCCCGCCTAACTCGGTGGAGACGCCCTGCGACTACAACAGCACCAAGAGCTACTGCGCCTGCCACTGAGCGCAGACCGGGAGACGGCGGTGCCGTCTCCCGGTTTTAGGCGGTCAGGAAAATGGGGTGCGGGCGGACAGAGCCGTCCGCCCCTACGATGCGGGACAGGAGCCATGCGAAACGGGACATCGAGGACGCCGTCCCCTACGGGTGAGAGGACGTTGGCAGCATCTTTTTTTCGAGGGGTTTTGCTTTACAAACGGACGGAAATCGCGTATAATGCCAAAAAAAGGAGGTGGGCGATGTGGGTATCGCGTTTATTCAGGACAAGCTGGAGATCAAATTCCTCATCCTGTATATCGCCGCGAGGCTGACGGAGCCGGTGGACGGCGCCGCCTTGCAGGATATGACCATGTGCGACGATGGCATCGACTACTTTGATTACGCCGAGTGTCTGAACGATCTGGTGCGGACGGAGCACCTGCGCGTCACGGAGGACGGACGGTACGTCATCACGGACAAGGGGCGGAAGAACAGCGGGATCTGCGAGAGCAGCCTGCCGTATTCGGTGCGGCAGCTGTCGGACAGGCACATTGCCGCCTACAATAAGGAGGCGCTGCGGCGGCAGCAGGTGCAGAGCCATGTGACCCAGCGGGAAAACGGCACGTACACGGTGACGCTGAAGCTGCGGGACGACGTGGACAGCCTGATGGAGCTGGAGCTGATGGTGGCGGACAAGGAGAGCGGCCAGGCGCTGGCGGAGCGGTTCCAGAGGGAGCCGGAGAAGGTGTACGGGCAGATCATCGGGCTTCTGTGCAGGAAGTAAATGCAGACAATATAAGACAGCGAGTCGATAGAACCATTCTGCCATTTGGAAATGGATTGCCGCGCCAGTGTGTACCCCAAGGGCACTTGCTTCGCGGCGCGCACTGGCTCGCAATGACAGACTTTTTCGACAAGCTGAAGCACCCCTGCGGGGGTGCTTTTTTTGCGCTCATATTCCGGGACGAGCCGTCATAGAGTGAGGTAAAAGCAAAGGAGGCGGCGGTATGGAGATCGGCGAGGCTGTGGGGCGGTATGAGCAGGCGGCGGCGCTGCTGCCGGCACGGTGGCAGCAGGCGGCGCGGCGAGCGCCGGAGCACCGGAAGGCGCTGGCAGAGGAATTCCGGCTGCGGACGGGACGGCCTATGACCATTCTGACGTGTGAAGGAGAAATGCTTGTCAGCGATGAGCTGCCAAGGGATAGTGTGACGCAGGCGGATCTGGAGCAGCTGTGTGACGCGGTGACGGGGTATTCCCGGTATGCGGCGGCGGAGACGATGGCAAAGGGGTATCTCATCGGGCGGGGCGGCTTTCGGATCGGGCTGTGCGGCACGGTGGCGGTGCGGCAGGACGGAGGGCTGGCGCTGCGGGACATATCGTCGGCCACGGTGCGTATCAGCCGGCAGGTGCGGGGACTGTGGCAGGAGGTGCCGGCGCTGAGCGAGAGTGGCTTCGACAGCACGCTGATCACGGCGCCGCCGGGCGCCGGGAAAACCACGCTGCTGCGGGATATGATCGCGGCGCTGTCCAACGGGACGGAGGAGCGAGCGGCGCTGCGGGTAGGCGTGGTGGACGAGCGGGGAGAGATCGCCGGGATGTACCGGGGCGTGCCCCAGTTGGATGTGGGGTGCCACACGGATGTGCTGGACGGCTGCCCCAAGGCGGTGGGCATCCCCATGCTGCTGCGCAGCGCTAACCCGCAGGTCATCGCCGTGGATGAGATCACGGAGGAGGCGGACATCCGGGCGATGACGGCGGCGGCCAACTGCGGCGTGAAGCTGCTGGCCACCATCCATGCCGAGGGTACTGAGGAGCTGCGGCGGAAGCCGCTGTTCCGGCTGCTGGAGCAGGCACAGGTGTTCCAGCGGCTGGTGAGCATCACCGTGGAGGACGGGCAGCGGCGGTACAGAATGGAGGAGCTGTGACGGTACAGGCGGGCGGCGCGGTGCTGGTGCTGGCGGCGGCGGTGCTGGGGCTATGGCGATACGGCGTGCAGCGGCGGCAGCGGCGGACGCTGGTGTGGGCGCTGGCGGCGGCTATCGGCGAGATGGAGAGCGCCATCCGGTGGCAGCAGACGCCCATGATGGCGCTGCTGGAGGGGCTGGCGGCGCGGGAAACGGTGGGACAATACTTCCACGAGACGGCGGACATAGTGCAAGGCGGTATACCTTTACAGTGCGCATGGGAGCAGGTTTTCGAGAAAATGCCGGACGGCGAGGCCGGGGAGATACTGGCGCGGCTGCGGCTGGGCGGAGACAGAGAGCGGCTGGTGGGCGCGCTGGGGCAGACACGGCAGGAGCTGGAGGAGCTGTACCGGCGGCGATGCCGGGAGGACGGACAGAGGAGCCGGGTGACGACGGCTGCGGCGCTGTGCGGCGCGGGAGTGGTCATCATTTTACTGATATGAGGGACGAACCATGGATGTGGATCTGATTTTCAAGATCGCGGCCATCGGCATACTGGTGGCGGTGCTGAATCTGCTGCTGGTGCGCAGCGGCCGGGAGGAACAGGCCATGATGACCACGCTGGCGGGGCTGGTGGTGGTGCTGATGATGCTGGTGCAGCAGATCAGCGACCTGTTCGACCTGGTGAAAACGCTGTTTTCCCTGTAGCCATGGAGACGGTGATGCGATTGACGGCGCTGTGTCTGGTGGGGGCGCTGCTGGCGGCACTGCTGCGGCGCACCGGCGGGGAGATGGCGCTGCTGCTGGCGTTGGCGGTGTGCGGCGCGGCGGTGATGCTGCTGGCGCAGCCGTTGGAGGAGCTGAAGGGCTTCTGGGAGGAGGCGGCATCGTGGGGACAGCTGCCGGTGCAGCTGCCGGTGCAGCTGTTTGTGCCGCTGGTGAAAACGGTGGGGATCGCGCTGCTCTGTCGGACAGGCTCCGATCTGTGCCGGGACGCGGGAGAGAGCGCCATCGGCTCCGTGCTGGAGACGGCGGGGGCGGTGGCGGCCATCGTGGTGTCGCTGCCGCTGTTCCGGTCGGCGTGGGAGCTGCTGAGGTCGCTGGTATGAGAAGGATATGGCTGGTGCTGGCAGCGGTGCTGCTGTGCGTGGAGATCGGATACGGGGCGGAGATCGAGATACCGGCGGAGGTGACGGATGCGGTGCCGCCGGAGGCGGCCGCGCTGCTGGACGGCGCGGACGGTGCGGCGCAGGAGGGAACGCTGTGGACGGGTATCGGGCGGCTGTGGCGCAGTGCCTGTGCCTATGTGCGCACGGCGCTGGAGAGCCAGGCGTCAGGGGCGGCGGTGCTGCTGGGCATCGTGCTGCTGTGCAGCATGGCGGAGAGCTGCTTCGCGGCGGCGGACGCGCCGGGGGTGCCCCGGTTCGTGACGGTGGCCGGGTCGCTGGCCATCGCACTGGTGGCGGCGGGGGACTTCCGGCAGATGATGGGGCTGGGCGTGGAGACGATGGAGCAGCTGGATGTGTTCGCCAAGGCGCTGCTGCCCACGCTGGCGGCGGCGGTGGCCGCCGGAGGGGGCTATGTGACCGCCGGGGCGCAGCAGGTGGCTACGGTGTTTTTTACGAATCTGCTCATCAGCGTGATCCGAACGGTGCTGCTGCCGCTGCTGTACGGGTGCATCGCGGCGGCGGCTGCGGACGCCATGGCGCCGGGGCACAGCCTGAAGAAGATCGGCACCGGTATACGCAAGGGCGTGTCGTGGGCGCTGACGGCGCTGCTGCTGGCGTTTACGGGGTTTCTGACCGTGTCGGGGGCGGCGTCCGGTGCGGCGGACGCGCTGACGGTGCAGCTGACGAGGTCGGCCATCGCCACGGCGGTGCCGGTGGTGGGATCCATCCTGTCCGACGCCACCGGCGCGGTGCTGGCCGGGGCGGGAATGCTGAAAAGCGCCGTGGGCGTGTTCGGGCTGCTGGCGGTGCTGGCTATATGCCTGACGCCGTTTGTCACCATGGCGGTGCAGTATCTGCTGTACAAGCTGGCGGCGTTTCTGGCGGGGACGGTGACGGAGGAGCCGCTGGCGGAGCTGATCGACGCGCTGGGCTCGGCCTTCGGGCTGATGCTGGGCATGACGGGCAGCTGCGCGCTGGCGCTGCTGATCTCCATTATTTCTTCTGTATCGGTGGTGAGCGGATGATAAGTGAAACGCTGCGGACATGGCTGCTGGGTATTATCGCGGCGGGGATGGTGATCGGGGTGCTGTACGCCCTGCTGCCCAAGGGCAGGATGAAGCCTATCGCCCACGCCGCAGGCGGCGCGGCGCTGCTGCTGGTGATCGTGCAGCCGGTGCTGGAGCTGGACTTTATGGAATTTGCCGGGAAATATGAGGACTATGAGAGGGAGATAGAGGAATTGACAGAGGCGTACAGGCAGGCGGATCAGGAAAAGCTGGCGGAACTCATAGCGGACAAGACCGCCGCATATATTGCCAGCAAGGGGGACGCGCTGGGGCTGGACTGCACGCCGCAGGTGGAGACGCAGCCCAGAGAGGGCGTGCCCTATCCCAGCGCGGTGACGCTGGACATTCCGGAGGATGCGGCGCTGGCGGCGTGGATCAGCGAGGAGCTGGCCATCGACCGGGCGCACCAGTATTGGCGTGAGGCAGACGAATGAAGGAAAAATGGAGAGACATTCTGAAAAAGTACCGGTTCACGGCGCTGGTAGCGCTGGCCGGAGTGGTGCTGATGCTGCTGCCGGGCAAAAAGGACAGCATGCCGGATGCGGAGACGGCGGAGAGGGAGACATTCTCGCTGGAGGAGACGGAGCGGCGCATGGCGGAGGTGCTGGGCGCTATGGACGGCGTGGGCCGGGTGCAGGTGATGCTGACGCTGCGCAGCGGGGAGACACTGTCGCTGGCGGAGGACAGCAGCGCCACCCGGGGCAGCGGCGGCGATGTGCGGCAGGACAGTCAGGTGCTGACGGTGAACCGGGGCAGCGGAAAGCAGGAGGTGGTGGTGACGCAGAGGCTGTATCCCACCTATCAGGGTGCGGTGGTGGTCTGCCAGGGGGCGGGCGACAGCCGGGTGCGGCTGCGGGTGATGGAGACGGTGGCAGTGCTGACGGGACTCAGCAGCGATAAGATATCGGTAGTCCAATGGAAACAGTAACAATATATGGGAGGAAAAACGGTATGAAGCAGGTATGGAAGCGGCGGGCGGTGGCGGCTGCGGTCGTGGTGCTGGTGGGCACGTCGGTGTATCTCAACTGGCGGTATGCCGGGGATGTGGCGGACACGTCCAAGGTGCTGGGACAGTCCACGCTGGTGAACGGCGAGACGGCGGAGGCGCAGGCAGACACGGCGGACAGCGGTGGGGACGACTATTTCTCTACGGCGCGGCTGAGCCGGAAGCAGGCGCGGGACACAGCCATCAGTATGCTGGAGGAGGCCAAGGGGGAGGAAAACGCCTCGGAGGAGGTGGCCAACGAAGCGTCGGAGACCTTGCAGGTCTTGGCGGGGTATACAGTGGCGGAGACGCAGATCGAGAATCTGGTGGTGGCCAAGGGGTACGCCGACTGTGTGGCCTTCATGGGTGCGGATTCCATCAGCGTGGTGGTGTCGGCTCCCGATGGACTGGAAGCGGCGGACGTAGCGAAGATCAAGGATATCGTGGTGGCGGAGACGTCCTATGAGCCGGGGCAGATCAAGATCATGGAGGCGGGGACGGCTGCGGCAAAATAGGTGTTGTATTTTCGCGGGAAAAATGGTATAATTTCAAAATGCAGATATGAACCAATGACAACTGTGAGGAGACTGACAGACTATGGCTGAAAATAAGGAATACATGATCCACCAGGAGGAGGCCGGCAGCATCCAGATATCCGAGGATGTGCTGGCGTCCATCGCCAGCACCACCGCGATGGAGGTGGACGGCGTCAGCGCGCTGATGAGCGCCAACGTGTCGGACATTATGGGCGGCAAGAAAATGACCTGCAAGGGCGTCCGGGTGGAGCTGGACGGCGAGCAGATCGTCGTGGGGCTTTATATCGTGGTGCGCTACGGCAGCGCCATCAGCGATGTGGCCAAGAAGGTGCAGAAGAATGTCCACACGGCGCTGGAGGGCATGACCGGCTTTAAGGTGGCGGCGGTGAACGTCCATGTGGGCGGCATCAGCTTTAACTGAGAATGAGAGAGAAAAGGACGAACGCTTATGACACGCAGCACCGCACGTGAGATCGCCATGCATCTGGCGTACCAGTTGAGCTTTACCGAATTGCCGGTGGAGGAGTTTTTGGATCAGCAGCTGAGCGCGGAGCGCTTCGCGGAGCTGGCCGCAGAGGATGAGCTGTACGCCGATATGCCCAACGCAAAGCAGGAGGAGTATATCCGGCGGCTGGTGTCCGGTGTGGCGGAGCACGCGGCGGAGCTGGACGCGGACATTGAAAAGTACGCCCAGGGTTGGCGGTTCGAGCGTATTTCGCTGGTGGCGTCGGCCATCATGCGGGTGGCCATGTACGAAATTTTGTACATGGCGGATATCCCCCAGGGCGCGGCTATCAGCGAGGCGGTGGAGATCGCCAAGAAGTACGAAACACCGGAGGTGGCGAAGTTCATCAACGGCATTCTGGGCAGCTTTGTCCGGGGCGAGGTCAAGGTCAAGGACGAATAAGAAAAAGGCAGAGCCGAGGCTCTGCCTTTTCAGCATGGCAAAAGCAGGAGGGGACAATGGAAGGAAGATATGTGTTCACAGTGTCGGAGATGAACCAGTTCATCAAGGAGCTGCTGGACAATGTGCCGCCCTTGCAGGAGGTGCTGCTGCGGGGCGAGATATCCAACTACAAGGTGTACCCCTCCGGGCACCATTATTTCACGCTGAAGGACAGCCAGAGCAGCCTGAAGTGCGTGATGTTCAAGACCAGCACCATGCGGCTGCGGTTCCGACCGGAAAACGGGATGCAGGTCATCGCCGCCGGGCGGATCAGCGTGTATCCGAGAGACGGAGCGTATCAGCTGTACTGCACCGGGTTGACGCCGGAGGGCGTGGGCGATCTGAGCGTGGCCTTCGAGCAGCTGAAGGAGAAGCTGCGGAAGGAGGGACTGTTCGACGCGGCGCACAAGAAGCCGCTGCCGGTATATCCCCGGCGCATCGCCATTGTGACGTCCCCGGCGGGTGCGGCGGTACACGACATGATACGCATACTGCGGAGGCGGTATCCTCTTGCCAAGGTGCTGCTGCTGCCGGTACGGGTACAGGGCACGGAGGCGCCGGCGGAGATCGCGGGAGCCATACGGTACGCCAACCGGCACGCGCTGGCGGATGTGCTCATCACCGGACGGGGCGGCGGCTCGCTGGAGGATCTGTGGGCGTTCAATGAGGAGCAGGTGGCATGGGCCATATTCAATGCGGAGACGCCTATCATATCGGCTACGGGTCATGAGATAGACACCACAGTTGCGGACATGGTTGCGGACAGGAGAGAATCCAATCCGTCTACGGCGGTCATGCATGCGCTTCCGGTGGCGGCTGAGACTGTTGCCGGATTTGACAGGAGATTTGAACAGCTCACCATGCTGATATCCGGCAGGATAGACAGACTTGCGAGAAGCCTGGATGGATATGACAGGCAGCTCAGACTCTTAAGTCCATCTGGAAGAATGGACAGTCAGAGGCAGCAGCTTGACAGAATAGAGAAACAGATAAATGAGCTGATGGCGGATAAGATAGAGGACAGATCTATGCGCTGTGACAGACTTCATGATAGGATGAAGAGCGCTATGGTCAGAAAGTACGACATGACAAGGAATGCCCTTGCGGTCATGACGGAGAGGATACATGGCCTTTCGCCTACAGCTAAGCTCATAAATGGATTTGGATATATTTCATCGGATGGTGAGCCTGTCAGATCTGTGGCAGGGATCACACCTGGGGATGATATAGATATAACTCTTCATGATGGAAGAATACAGGCGGTCGTGGCTGACGTGACCGGGCAGGAGGAATAGATATGGCAGAAGATACACAGAATATGGATACAGCGGACACTCTTCAGGATGTGTCCATAGAGGAGGCTCTTGCCAGACTTGATGAGATAGCGGCTGCGCTTGAGAATACTGATACGGGGCTCAAGGAGTCCATGGAGCTTTATTCTGAGGGCGTCCAGCTCATAAACAGATGCAGGAATTACCTGTGCGATGTTGAGAAAGAGATGATAACACTTTCGGGTCAGGAGGAAGCATGATAGATAAACTTATAGCGGAGAAGGCGGCAAGGATCAACGATATAGTTGAGAGCTATCTGCCACCTGCAGACGGATTTAACAGGACAGTGTGTGAGGCCATGGCGTACTCGGTAGAGGCGGGTGGAAAGAGGCTTCGTCCCATGCTCATGGAGGAGACATACAGGCTGTTCGGTGGCAAGTCAGAGGTTATAAAGCCGTTCATGGCTGCGATAGAGATGATACATACATATTCACTCATACATGACGATCTTCCGGCTCTGGACAATGACGATTACAGGCGCGGAAGAAAGACATCCCATGTGGTATTTGGCGAGGCGATGGCCATTCTTGCGGGGGATGCGCTGCTCAATTATGCATATGAGACCGCATGTAAGGCATTTGGCATGGGTGAGGATATACATGCTGTGGCGTCTGCGATGTGTGTGCTTGCGCAGAAGCCGGGTATAAACGGCATGATAGGCGGTCAGGTCGTCGATGTGGAGATGACCGGCAAGGAGCTCTCAAAGGAGCAGCTTGAATATGTGTATGAGAACAAGACCGGAGCCCTCATAGAGGCATCCATGATGATAGGCGCGATACTTGCGGGGGCAGACGAGGCTAAGGTTGCGGCGGTACACAAGATAGCATCGGACGTCGGCATGGCATTCCAGATCCAGGACGATATTCTGGATGTCTGTGGAGACAGTGCGCTCCTTGGAAAGCCGACGCTGAGTGATGAGGAGAATGGCAAGGTTACATATGTCACAATACATGGAATTGATGAATCCAGACGTTATGTGACTGAGCTGTCGGAGAGAGCAGTAAGAGAATTGGAAGAGATAGGCGGGGACAATGAGTTTCTGAAGGAATTGGTCATCTGGCTGATAAACAGGGATAAATAGGACTCCTCTCGTGGTGTGCATATGAATATACTGGATAGAATAAATAAACCAAACGATATAAAGGATATAGACAGGGAAGATCTGCCGGAGCTGGCGGATGAGATCAGAGAATTTCTGGTGTCGCATGTGAGCGAGACCGGTGGACATTTGGCTCCGAATCTTGGATGCGTGGAACTTACCATGGCACTTCACATGGTTCTGGATTTCCCTGAGGATAAGCTTATATGGGATGTGGGACATCAGTCCTATGTCCACAAGATACTGACGGGCAGGAAGAATGAGATGGGCACTCTCAGACAGTTTGGAGGAATGAGCGGTTTCCCGAAGACCAGTGAGAGCCCGTGCGATGCGTTCAATACAGGACACAGCTCAACATCCATTTCCGCTGCGCTCGGAATGGCGTGCGCCAGAAGTATCAAGGGTACAAATGAGAAGATTGCCGCAGTGATCGGAGATGGCTCTTTCACAGGTGGTATGGTATATGAGGCCATGAATAATATGGCGGATATCAAGACCGGCTGCCTTGTGGTGCTGAACGATAACAATATGTCCATCGATCAGAATGTTGGCGGCATGTCCACATATCTCAGCAAGATACGTGTTGGGCAGCAGTACAATGATTTTAAGGGTAACGTGGAGAAGATCCTCATGAAGATCCCTGTGGCTGGAGAGCATCTTGCCAGAGGGCTGAAGAAGTCAAAGGATTCCATCAAGCAGATATTTGTGCCGGGTATGTTCTTCGAGGAGCTGGGAGTCACATATATAGGACCTATAAACGGACACGATATAGATGTGATGGAGGCCACTTTCCGCAAAGCGCTTAAGCTCAACAGACCGATCCTTGTGCATGTGAAGACTGTGAAGGGCAAGGGTTATATCCATGCCGAGAGACACCCTAGCTATTTCCACGGCGTTGATCCTTTTGATATACAGACAGGAAAGGTTATTAAGGACCGGAAGGTCATGACAAACACAGGAGTGTTTGCCAGAAAGCTGGTGGAGCTTGGCAAGGCTGATCCAAGGATAACGGCCATAACGGCTGCCATGGGCAAGGGAACAGGAGTGTCGGCATTTGCCGCGGAGTTCCCGGACAGGGCTTTTGACGTGGGTATTGCGGAGGAACATGCGGTGACGTTTGCCGCGGGACTTGCTGCGTCGGGACTGGTGCCTGTGGTTGCGATATACTCGTCATTTTTGCAGAGGGCATATGATCAGATCTTACACGATGTGTGCCTGCAGAAGCTGCATGTCATATTTGCCATTGACAGGTCAGGGCTTGTCGGTGCAGATGGCGATACACATCAGGGCATATTTGACACTGCGTTTCTGTCACATATTCCGAACATGACCATCATTGCGCCGAAGAACAGATATGAGCTCACCAGAGCGATGGAGTGGGCTGTTGCTTACGATGGTCCGGTTGCGCTCAAGTATTCCAGAGGAGAGGCTTATTACGGACTTAAGGAATACAATGCGGATATTGAGTATGGCAGGAGCGAGATGATCCACAGGGGACAGAAGCTTGCCATAGTGGCTGTTGGAAACATGGTCCAGGAGGCCGAGAAGGTGTATGACAGACTGCTGGCCGATGGAACAAATGTCACATTTGTCAATGCAAGATTCCTGAAGCCGATAGATACTGATATGATAGATGAGCTCAGCAGGGATCATGAACATATAGTGGTTATTGAAGAAGAGATAAAGCATGGCGGATACGGATCTCTGGTCGAGGAGTATGTCATGGACAGACACCTTGATGTGGATGTGACAGTGTGTGCCATTGAGGATACATTTGTACAGCATGGAAGCGTGGAGGAGCTCAGGAGGATGCTGAAGCTTGACGCGGATTCGCTGTATGACAGGATAAAACATATAATATCGACAGATTGTACAGAATAAGAGGAAGACAGATGAAGAAGAGACTTGATGTTCTCCTTGTAGAACAGGGACTGGCAGATTCACGAGAGAAGGCGAAAGCCATCATCATGTCAGGAATAGTGTATGTTGACAATAACAAAGAGGATAAGGCCGGCACGACATTTGACGAGACTGCTAAGATAGAGGTCAGGGGCAACACCCTCAAATACGTGAGCCGTGGAGGCCTGAAGCTTGAGAAGGCTATGGATCATTTCGGCGTGAAACTTGCGGGGAAGGTGTGCATGGATGTAGGTGCTTCCACTGGTGGTTTTACCGACTGTATGCTGCAGAATGGTGCGGTGAAGGTGTATTCCGTTGACGTGGGTCATGGACAGCTTGCATGGAAGCTCAGAAATGACGAGAGAGTTGTCTGTATGGAGAAAACAAATATCCGTTATGTGACACCGGAAGATATCGGTGAGCCGGTTGATTTTTCATCAATTGATGTTTCTTTTATTTCGCTTAAACATATTTTGCCTAATCTCAACACTTTTCTTAAAGACGACGGAAGTGCTGTGTGCCTAATTAAGCCTCAGATTGAAGCCGGCAGGGAAAAGGTTGGTAAAAAG
>OJNS01001370.1_pt1 | contig 12529 bp, 8 predicted proteins | sample 1597911 | NCBI WGS metagenome assembly OJNS01 (sample SAMN01915214, study PRJEB22387) | human gut metagenome | isolation source: stool | host: Homo sapiens | place: USA
TCACATCCGGAGACCTTACATCGAGACATGTGTATCGCATGCTCCGGGAGTTCGTGGATTTTGCCAATGTATTTCACTAACTCTCAATTTATTTCTCTTCCACCGGAATCTGCTTCAGATTCTCCACGGGTTCCAGGATCTCATTACTGCGGATGTCGATGATGGGGCCGCCGGTTCCTTCAATGTACTCTCTGGTAATGGTAACCCTTCCGATGTTATCATCCTTCGGGATCTCATACATGATATCCAGCATGAAGTCCTCGATGATGGAGCGCAGGGCTCTGGCACCGGTATCACGCTTCATTGCCTTCTCGGCAATGGCATCCAGGGCATCGTCTGTGAACTCCAGTTTTACCTCATCCAGCTCCAACAGCTTCTGGTACTGCTTAAGAATCGCATTCTTCGGCTCTTTCAGGATCTTCACCAACATATCCTTTGACAATCCCTGTAAAGTACAAATGATCGGCAGACGACCGATAAATTCCGGAATCATACCAAACTTGCGGATATCCTCCACAGTCACCTTGGATAAAATATCGGTATCTTTATCGTATTTATCCTTCAGTTCCGAGTTGAAACCGATGGATGCGGTCTTGGTCAGGCGCTCCTTGATGATCTCGTCCAGATCCGGGAACGCACCACCGCAAATAAACAGAATGTTACGGGTGTTCACCGTTGCCAGAGGTACCATGGCATTTTTGCTGTTGGCACCTACCGGCACCTCCACTTCCGCACCTTCCAGAAGCTTCAACATACCCTGCTGTACACTCTCTCCGCTGACATCCCGGGAGTTGGTGTTTTTCTTCTTGGCGATCTTGTCGATCTCATCGATGAAGATGATACCTTTTTCCGCCTTTTCTACGTCATTGCCCGCCGCTGCCAGCAATTTGGATACCACGCTCTCGATATCATCACCGATATAACCGGCCTCAGTCAGAGAGGTGGCATCAGCAATAGCCAGAGGCACATCCAGAAGTTTTGCCAGTGTCTTTACCAGATAGGTCTTACCGGAACCGGTGGGGCCGATCATGAGGATGTTGGACTTTTCGATCTCAATCTCATCCATAGTGTCAGTGGCCACTCTCTTGTAATGGTTGTATACTGCTACGGAGATGACCTTCTTGGCTTTTTCCTGTCCTACCACGTATTCATCCAGACTGGCCTTGATCTTATGAGGTGCCGGAATGTCCTTGATATTGAATACAGGTTTGGGACCTTCCGCCTTCTTTTTCTTCTTGAGTTTCTGCTTGTTGGGAATACCGCCGTCTCCCTGAAGATCCGCCAGATTCACAAAACTGATGTTGGGGAATCCGTTCTGTCCGTTAAACTGGTTGAAATCATTGGGATTGTTCAACATTCCCTGATAATCGAACTGGCTCACAGTCTCCATGGTCTTGTGCATGCAATCATCGCAGATGCAGATATGGTTGGGCAGCTTGAACATTCTGCCGGCTTTGCTCTCCGGTCTGCGGCAGATAAAGCAGACATCTTCGTATTCGCTGCTGTCCTTTTTGTCCTCTGACTTTTTTTCGGTGGAATTTTCTTTTGCAGTATCCGCCACCTGTGTGTTTCCATTATTTTTTTCGTTATCCTGAGTTTCACTCACATCGGTCTCTGTTTTTTCCTCCTCAGGGATCACTTCTCTATAATCATCATTATAATTATCTGTCATGTTATTCTCCTCTTTGTTTCCTACCACTATTCCGCAGTGTATCTCGGTAACACTTCGTGTTCCCTCGATATCCGGGCTTCGCCCTATCATCCCCGGCCATTACGCAATAATGCCTGCAAGCAGTCATATTGCATAATACCCGTGTCTGACACTTCTCATTGCCTACGCTTATTATACTCAATGAAGTAGCGGGGCACAAGTTAAGTTTTTCTAAACCATTTATAACTATTCATATTTTGGTAAATATTACAAGACCCGGGCAAAACCATATGTCTCGCCCGGGTCTCTTTCCATTTCCTTTTATTTACCTGTTATTTCTTTATTTCTGGCTTGCAGGTCTGCTGCCCAGTGTCAGATTCAGCTCGATGGATACATATTCACCGTTCTGAGGTCTCTGTACCGTTACGGTTACGGAATCACCGACCGCATAATACTGTAACGTTTTCTGCAGATCAGAGTAAGAAGAGATACTGCTGCCGTCAAATTTGGTAATGATATCACCTTTCATGATACCGGCATTGGCTGCTGCGCTGCCTTCCTCTACAGATACTACATAGATACCTTCCGGCATGTTGTACATCTGGGAGATCTGGGAAGTTACTTCCCGCAGGGAGATGCCGATGTAACCGACTTCATCCTCAGCTACCTTGGTTCTGGTCTGACGCTCCATCAGATCTGCAATGATGGGACTTGCAGAAGTGATAGGGATTGCATAGCCCATACCTTCTACGGCAGTACCACCGATCTTGTTGGAGTTGATACCGATGACCTCACCGTTCATGTTCAACAGTGCACCGCCGGAATTACCGGGGTTGATGGCTGCGTTGGTCTGGATGAAAGTACCGGTAGCACCGTTCTCCAGAGTGATCTCACGATTCAGGGCACTTACGATACCGTTAGTAACGGACTGGCCATATCCAAGAGCATTACCGATAGCAATCACCGGCTCACCAAGCTTCAGGTCATCACTGCTGCCCAAAGTAGCAACGGTAATGGCATTCTTGGTATCATCGCTCAGATCATTTAAAGATACTGCGATCACTGCCAGATCCATATCGGAATCCAGTCCTTTGACCTGTGCCTGTGCTTCACTGCCATCGATAAAAGTAACGGTCAGAGTATCTGCACTCTCTACTACATGATTATTGGATACGATCAGCAGTTCATCATCGGTCTTACCTACAATGATACCGGAACCGCTGGCTGCTTCTTCCTGTGTATACTGCTGTCCGAAGACATTGGCTGTCTCGGTAAAGTTATTTACGATGGATACCATGGCAGGCATTACTTTTTCTACCACATTGGATACATCGGACTCTACATAAGTAACATTGGTAGCCAGCTGTGCACTCTGGGTACTTTCTGTCGTTGCCTCAGAAGTGATCTCATCTACCACTGCGGTATCTGTGCTGGTCGTAAACATCCCGGTTCCCTGCTGTACTGCATAGAAACCGATTCCTGCGAACAGTCCAAAGAACAATCCCAGGCTGACACTTACCATAGCTTTCCGGAAATAGCCTCCATGCTTTTTGGAGTTCTTAGGTTCTGTATTGCTACCGGTGCTTCCGCCCATCTGGTATGTGGTGTAACCGTTTGCACTTCCCGCAGCGCTTACTCCGCTGAATGTACCGGTTGTATTTTCATCTCCGGTTTCGTAACCGGAAAAATTATCATTCTCGTACATAATGCTTCCTCCTATTCTATCTGTAAGTGAGAAATTTTTTACTATTTCCATTTCTTCCTCTCACCTTATGAACATAGTATATCCATCAAATGTGACCGAATTGTGATAACTTTCTGAAGCAATTATGAATCCTGAAAAAACAGAGAGTCTGTTCTGCCTGCAAGCAGTCTCTCTATGGGTAAGTTATTACACTCTACTCAACAGTAACGGATTTTGCCAGGTTTCTGGGTTTATCCACGTCACAGCCGCGTCCCACTGCCACATAGTAGGAGAACAACTGCAAAGGAATGATTGCCAGAGAATTGGTAAAGTACGGATTGGTCTCGGGGATGTATATTACATAATCCGACGCTTTCTCAATGGCCTTGTTGCCTTCAATGGTGACTGCCATAACAAAGGCTCCTCTTGCTTTTACTTCTACCATATTACTGATGGTCTTCTGGAACAGATCCGGCTGGGTTGCCAAAGCCACTACCAGGGTGCCATCTTCGATCAGGGAAATGGTGCCATGCTTCAGTTCTCCGGCTGCATAAGCCTCGGAATGAATATAGGAGATCTCTTTTAACTTCAGGGATCCCTCCAGGGAAATCGCATAGTCGATACCACGTCCGATGAAGAAGATATCTCTCGCTCCCACATAACGGTTGGCGAAATGCTGGATCTTCTGCTTCTGGCCCAGAAGCAGCTCGATCTGATCCGGCAGGCATCTTAAATCTGTCAGCATACTCTGGAACTTCTCCTGGTCAATGGTTCCACGCACCTTGGCGAACTTCATAGCCAGCATGTAAAGTGCGGTCAGCTGTGCACTGTAAGCCTTGGTCGTTGCAACGGCGATCTCGGGACCTGCCCAGGTGTACATAACACTGTCCGCTTCTCTGGCGATGGAGCTGCCGACGACATTGACAATACCCAGTACCTTGAAGCCCTTTGCCTTGGATTCCCGCAGAGCTGCCAGCGTATCCGCAGTCTCACCGGACTGGCTGATGACGATGACCATATTGCCCTTCTGCAGGATGGGATCACGATAACGGAATTCGCTGGCCACATCCACCTCTACTGGGATTCTTGCCAGACCTTCAATGACATATTTTGCGGTAACACCGGTGTGATATGCGGAACCGCAGGCCACGATATGGATCTTTGTGATCTCCTGAATCTCCTCATCGCTCATATTCAGTTCTTCGATGACGATATCATTATCCTTGATACGGGGAGAAATGGTATCGTTGATCGTCTTCGGCTGTTCGTAGATCTCTTTCAGCATGAAATGCTCATAGCCGCCCTTTTCCGCAGCATTGGCATCCCAGTCGATGGTCACGGGGGTTTTCGTGATCTCTTCTTCGTCCACTGAGAAGAATCTAAGACCGTCTTCCTTCAGTTCCACCACTTCCTGATTATCTACATAATATACGGTTCTGGTATATTTCAGAATTGCGGGAACGTCAGATGCGATAAAGCTGCCGCTCTCACTCTTGCCTACGATCAGAGGACTGTCTTTGCGGGCAGCGAAGATCTTATCCGGCTGATCGGCAAACATGATACCCAGCGCATAGGAGCCCTCTACACGATGCAATACCTTAGTGATCGCTTCCAGGGGATTTCCCTTATAATAGTAGTCTAACAGATGCGCCAGTACCTCGGTATCGGTCTCAGAGATGAACTGATACCCCTTATCCTGCATCTTTTTCTTCAGTGGAATATAGTTCTCAATGATTCCGTTATGTACTACAGCAATGGTACCGGCGTTATTCATATGGGGATGGGAATTGATATCACTGGGAGCACCGTGGGTTGCCCAACGGGTATGCCCGATACCGGAGGTTCCCTTCATAGACTCGCCTCCGTGTGTCAGGTTTTCCAGAACCTTAAGTCTCCCGACAGCCTTTTTGGTGTTGATCTTCTCACCATCAAAAATAGCCATACCCGCGGAATCATATCCACGGTATTCCAGTTTGGACAGACCGTCTAAAATGATCGGTGCTGCCTGTTCTGTTCCAATATATCCTACGATACCACACATAGTCATACATCCTTTCTGTTCTGTTTCCAGTATTCCTTGTTGGAAGTAAAAGCAAGTACCCATTTTTTCGGGAGCCTGCGATAGTTCTTTCCCAGTAAATAACCTGCATATTTACAGGCGCATTGCATATAAAAATGGGGCAATCCGGCAGACATATGGTTGCTGCGCAAATATACCGTCACATCTTTCACCATTCGTTTTCCCTCGGACTCCGAAGGATATGCTGCAAAAATCTCGGGATGCTCTGCCTGCGATACTCCCAGGTCAAAGTTTCTGTGAAACTGCTGCCCGTTGGTATAATTATGAGAATGCACCACCTGCGCATCCGCCGCATAAGCCACAGAGTATCCTGCTTCCACCGCCTTTGCCGCATAGATCATATCTTCATTAAATATCGTATGTCTGACGAACCCGCCCAGTTCCTCATAGATCTCCCGGCGATAGGCCGCACAGACATTGGAGCAGAAAAAGGTCTTGATCCCCAGGCTGTCCAGGTCTGCTGCCGATTTGATCCGGGACTTTGCCGGATAGTTAAATTCTCTGGTATAGCTCTCCACCGGTGTCGAATCCTCTCTGGGCAGCTGTCTCGCATAGGCCACCGCCACTTCCCCCTGCAGGGGTTCCACCAGTTTTTCGATCAGCCTGTCATCTTTCGGCATGGCATCCTGTGTCATCATCACGAAGACATCCGCAGAAGATTTTTTTACTCCCATCCGTCTCGTACCGCCATGATCGAACTCTCTTTTGGATACATGGTATACCTTGACATTCTGATAGGTTTCCAGAAATCTGATTCCGTAGATCAGCTGTTCAAAATATTTTTCTTCCGTATTCAGAAGAATCACCTGATGTACCGGTACGCTCTGACTGCCCAGTTTATCCAATAATGTAAATAATTCTTTTCCCGGCTTATACAGGGGAATGATCACATCTATCTCCATGTCAGAGCGCTCCTCACTTTTCCAATCTCTGGTTCATTATACTTTAACTCTTATTGCGGCACAAGCCTTTTCCTACTGTCCAAAAGGCTTATAACCTTCTTGGTAATGCACAAGGGAGCCCCGGCAGATTCCGGAAGACTCCCTTGTATTCCTGTTGCTTTACTCTATACACTGTTTCTTACTTATTCATATAAGGTGATGTGTCAGATTCAATCTTATTGCTGTATTCCTTCACGTTGCTGGTTACGGAATAGTTGGCATCATCAAACAGGAACTGATGCAGCCATACAACATTGCTCTCCAGATCCAAAGGTACTACACTGCTTCCCTTTGCACCGATGTTACCGGTGGCACGCATGGTCTCTTCAGGGAAACCTCCCTCGTCCACAATACGATATTTTGTGATGTTAGCCAGCAGATCCAGAATATCCTTGGAATCCAAGCTGGTGTAAACATCATCGATGGCACTGTTAAATACCTTGGACAGAGTATCGTAATCGGCCTTCTTCGCCTGATCTTCAATCGCCTGGATCACTTCACGCTGACGTGCGGCACGCTTGAAATCATTACCTGCGGTATAACGGATACGGCAGTAAGCAGTAGCCTGCAGACCATTCAACAGCTGCATACCGGTCTCAGTTACCGGTGTATAATCGCATTTCAAAACTTCTGCAATACCGATCTGATAGTTGTTGATATGCTTGATCTCCTCAGAGTCCACATCAATATAGATACCGCCCAGACCGTCGATCACTTCGCTCAGTCCTTTATAGCCTACGGTCACAAAGTTCGTAATATCCATATCCAGATTCATGTTCAGCATCTTAACCGCCTGCTCTGCTCCGCCATAGGAATAAGCGGCATTGCATTTCTGGTAGGAATCCGTACCGGTATTCAGGTACGTATCACGATATACGCTGACCAGTTTGATATCACCGGTATCCATGTTGATGCTGGCGATCATGATACTATCGCTTCGGCTGCCCTTGTACAACAGGCTTTCCTTGGTGGCGTCCACACCGAACAGGGCAATGTTCATATAGCCCTTCATAGTTTCATCCTGCTGCACCTCTTCGGGAATCTGAAGTTCTTCTGTCTCCAGAACGGTTACCTTGGGGCCCTCATTGTTGGTATGAGTCATTACCAGATACAATAATGCTACCATGAACAGGATCACTACGATCTCTATGCCAAAGATGATAACCTTTTTTCTCTTCTTGGCTGCACGCTGTTTGGCAGACATTCTCTTCTGTCCGTTCGCAGCTCCGGTTCTCTGTCCACTGCCGGCAGGTCTCTGACCGCTTCCGGCGGGTCTCTGTCCTGTAGGTCTCTGTGCGCTTCCGGAAGGTTTTCTTCCGCTTCCGGCAGGTCTCTGACCATTGCCGCCATTGTTGTTAGAATTTGTTGCCATCTTGTCTTCTCCTTGTACTAATAAGCATTTTTATTGATAAATCCTGTAAAGAACGTCATAAGAATGATTTTGATATCAAATCCAATGGTCCAGTTCTCAATATAGTAAATATCATATTCGATTCTCTTCTTGATGGAGGAATCACCGCGCAAGCCATTCACCTGTGCCCATCCGGTCAGTCCCGGCCGTACCTGATGTTTTACCATGTAACGGGGAATCTCTTCCTTGAACTTTTCCACAAACTGCGGTCTTTCCGGTCTGGGACCGACCAGACTCATATCTCCTTTTAAGATATTGAACAGCTGGGGAAGTTCATCGATACTGGTACGTCTGAGAACCTTACCGATACCGGTGACTCTGGGGTCATTGCGTACCGTCCATCCCTTTTTCTCTTCCGCCGCCGTCTGCATTGCCATGCTGCGGAATTTGTACATATAAAACGGCTTATTATGAAGTCCTACCCGTTCCTGCTTAAAGATCACCGGTCCCGGGCTGGACAGCTTTACCAGAATTGCTGATATGAGCATGATCGGTGAGGTAATAATGATACCGAAAATGGAACCAACGATATCCATTGCCCGCTTGATCACCATATTGCCTGTGTTCGTCAGCGGTACATACCGGATATTGATCACCGGTAATCCCATCAGATCCTCCGTATAGGGTCTGCTGGGGATCAGACTGCTGTAATCCGGAATGAATTTGGTGTGCACCCCGGATTTCTCACAGATATCCACCACACCTTCCAGATAATCATAATCCTTCAGGGAAAGTGTGATTGCGATTTCATCCAGCTTGTTCTCCGGAAGGATGTATTCCAGATTACCAAGCGTTCCCAGTACTTTCACTCCCTTATAGGTCGTGCCGCCCGGGATGTGCTCATCCAGAATACCACACACTACATATCCCCATTGGGGATTGCTGAGGATTCTGTCAATATATTCCTCCGCCGCCCGGGAATAACCTACCAGCAAAATATGCTTCAGATTGTATCCTTTTTTCCGTATGGAACGCAATGCCTTGCGCATGATGATACGGAATACGGAAGTCAGAAAAACATTCAGGACATAAAAAATTGCCATGACGGATCGTGAAAAATTGATCTCACGGATGATCATATACAGTATAATGATCAATGCCGCCAGGCCGATGGTATTTGCCTGCAGAATGCTGTAAATCTCATGTCTGCGGCGGACGGTTCGCTTCGGGGAATACACGCTGCACCGGTAATATAGGAGCATATAACCGGGTACAATAAAAGGAAGCAGCTTATAATACTCCTGCACAGGCAGGACACCGATTCCGGGACCGTCGTTCAATATATAAAATTTGATATAATAGGCAAGGACAAAGGATATGGCTGTGATCAGCGCATCCATTATCACAAGAAGCCTGTTAAAGACTTTCTGGTTGTCTTTTATCATATGGGTCACCCAATCTGTAAGTCTGAAAAGCTTCTTTTTAACGATTTCATTCTACAATAACGGTGGTTTTTTCTCAACTTAAGAATTTATGAAGCAATTTCTTAAGATTTCATAAGAATTCGAAAAACATTCAGGTATAATTGCCACTGAATCTTCACATAATTCCATAGATGGCTCCATTGAAAGTGCACCTTTGCCTGCTTTCCCACAGGACCCACGGTACGTTTCCACCCTTCGGCCAATCCCTTTAAATATAGTTTTCCCATTCTCTTCTTACAAAAAAACAGAAATTTTATGCCAAATCCAAGCAAAAAAAACGGCAGGTTCAGAATACACTGCAAAAGCGGCATATTCTTGCCGATCACATAAATACTGTTGGCAGACGCAAGTAACGTTTTCCGGGGATTGTATCTGGATCCCGTGGAAGCACTGCCATAATGCAGCACAGCCGCCTTCGGTTCATACCGGTTCTCATAGCCGTAGATCCGGGCACGGTAACCGATATCCAGATCTTCCAGATAAGCAAAATGCGCTTCGTCAAAATAGCCGATCTCCTCAAATACCTGACGTCTGTAAATTGCCGCTCCGCCACAGGCTGAGAATATGCTGACATTCTTGTCATAATCCACAGCAGGCCGGCCTTTTCCCCGGGAATATGCCCATCCCAGAACGCAGTAGCGGTCTCCCGCATCATCCAGCAGCTCTGGTTTATCCCACATAAGCATTTTGGCGCTGACGGAAAAGATCTTTTCATCCTTCCGAATGGCATCATACAGTCCTTTCACAAATCCAGCTTCTACTCTGGTATCGTTGTTCAACAGGATCACATAGGAGCTTCGTGCCTCCCGGATTCCCAGATTCACCGCATGACAGAAGCCGGTGTTCTCCGGCAGGGCAATCAGACGCACCTGCGGTTTTCCCCCCTCTTCTGCCGGTGCCTCTTTTTTGCGACACCATTCGCTGTCCAGATATTCCACGCTCCCGTCAGCAGAACCATTGTCTATGATCAGCACTTCATATTCCGGTGCATTTTCCTGTCCCTGACACAGGGAAGCCATGCATTCCGGTAAATATTTCATTCCGTTGTAATTGGGTATAACGACGGTTACTTCCTTCATAGTCTCTCCCATTTCTCCGGATACTCCGGCAGATACAGCAGTCTTCCCCGTTTTCGTAATGCTTCCGATAATTGCAGACTTAAAAGCCGGATATCTGCCCCGGCAGGCAGTGTGGAGCTGTCAAATACCGGCTGTTGTTCCGAACCTCTTACTACTTCCGTATAAGGCACTCCCACGATTTTTTCAAACAATTCCCTGTCAGCTGACCGGATCCTGATGCAGCGAAGGTCTAACGCTTCTGCATCCTGGGACAGCTCCGCCCGGTGAAGATAACCGCCAAAGTCCTTCGGCAGTCCCTCGTAGAACACCTTTCCCTCCGCAGTCATTCTGCCGCCGGCGTTCCTGCCGCGGTTTTTCCCAGACAGCACTCTTCCACCTACTGCAGCCACATCCGGTCTCTCCTGTAATACCTCTGTATATTGTAACCGATAAAATCCTACATGTCTGGTCTCCTCTGCCTTTGCCGGGATCCCACGTTCTGCCGCATGATCCTGCAGTGCACGCAGCCCCGCTTCGTAAGCATATTTCTTGCTGTGGGGATTGGCTGCTGTAGATGCTTCATGGCATCTCCAGTGATACAGCACTCTGGGAATATGAAGAATTCTCTCCTCCCCGGAGCGGCCATCTGCAGCCAGCACCTCTGACACTGCCCGCAGCACCAGATCATAGTCCTGGGCACCGTCGCATTCTGGCCGGAAGGCCAGTTTCTTCATCAGATCTGCATCCATCACCAGAAAATGGCAGATATAGTTATTACTTAAAATTAAATCGTAATTAAAGTTTTCTTTATGATTTGGATCATAGTATCTGGTCTCTTCTCCATCGCACTTATCCTCATCCGAATAAGCGAAGGCGACTTTGACACCTCTGTCATATGCTTTGATGATCGCATCAGCCATTTCGTACAACGCATCCGGTGTCAATACATCATCATGATCCAGCAGACCGATATACTCTCCCTTCGCATAGGGAAGCGCCTGATTGGTATTAGCAGCGATTCCCGCATTTTCTTTCAGATGCACATAGTGGAGCCTGGGATCTGCTGCGACAGGTTCTGTCTCGCCATCCGTCGGCTGCTCCTTCAGGAATCCCTGCTGCTTCAGTACCTCCTCCACACTGTGATCCTCCGTGGCATCTGCCAGGATCAGTTCCCAATGGGGATAGCTCTGTTGCATAACGCTTGTTATCATTCTGCTCAGATAAGCTTCCGGGGTTCGATATAAGGGTACCACAATACTGAACGTAATCGGTCTTTCCCATTTTCTCCGGCTCTGCTTCTCCAGCTCTGCTTCCGAACAGGGCACAAAAAAATAGCGGTCTGTATCTGTCAGGCGCTCCCTCACAGAGATCCAGGTTTCCCTCAGGCCGTTACGTTGCAGATAATATAGAGTTTTCTTAAGGTTTGCCTTGTTTAGCTTTGCCACAGATACCTCCAGCTTTTCATAAAAGAGCAAACCGCCCTGCTCGGGCGATTCGCTCTTTTGAAAACTAATATGATTTATGGAGCACTGCCTTACAGTACTGCCTTTACATCCTCGGTCAGCTTCTCTACCTTAGCCTTTGCATCCTCTAAGCTGGTCCCCTTGACACCCATGTAGAACTTGATCTTGGGCTCGGTTCCGGAAGGACGTGCACAGCACCATGCATTGTCAGGAAGCTCGAAGTACAGAACATTGGACTTGGGAAGTCCTGTGGTAGTCTTCTCTCCGGTCTCCATGTCGATGATAACATCGTTCTGGTAATCACGGAACTTCTCTACCTTCAGATCTCCGAATGCCTTAGGAGGATTCTTACGAAGCTTCTCCATGATCTCGGCAATCTGTCTTGCGCCATCGATACCCTTCATGGTGATGGTATACTGGGTCTCCTTGAAGTAACCGTACTTCTCATACATGGATACCATCATATCCCACAGAGTCATGTTGTGCTTCTTGCAGTAAGCTGCTACTTCGCACAGACACATCACTGCTACGATCGCATCCTTATCTCTTGCGTGGGTACCTGCCAGGCAGCCGTAGCTCTCTTCCAGGCCAAATACGTAGTTGTTGCTGCCGGTCTGCTCGAAGAGCTTGATCTGCTCGCCAATGAACTTGAAGCCGGTCAGTACCTCGATCAGCTTTACGCCGTAAGCCTGCGTAATAGGTTTGGTCATGTTGGTGGTAACGATGGTAGTTACCAGTGCGGGATTCTCGGGCATGGTACCGGTCGCAGTCTTCTCTCTTAAGATATATTCTGCGATCAGCATGCCGGACATATTAC
>OJNS01001382.1_pt1 | contig 12448 bp, 3 predicted proteins | sample 1597911 | NCBI WGS metagenome assembly OJNS01 (sample SAMN01915214, study PRJEB22387) | human gut metagenome | isolation source: stool | host: Homo sapiens | place: USA
TGCCGAAACGCTGTGAAAGATAAAATATTTCGTTAAGGTAGGTAGCGAAGGTAGTAGGTGAAAATTTTATACCCCAAAATCGCGCAGGTCAAGCCTTGTTTTTCCCCGCCTCAACTCAATAAATCACTGCCGCGGCACCCTGTTACCATACATTATATATATATACGCCTTTCGCATAGCGGATATATAAAAGAAACATACCCGCAAAATCATATTTTTGATTCAACAGCGGCATATAGAGCCTTTTATATTTCTCTTAAAGCCATTTAATCGAAAAATCAGCCTTATTTTTCTAAAACATAATGAATTTTTGTGCAACATTACCCACAAAAAATCGAACTATTGTTCTTGTAAATAAATAACACGGCATTTTTAATCGGAAAATGTAATGAAAATGACGTTTTTCGACAGTTTCGATAAAAGTGTATCGGTTTTTACCTATAATTTTCCGCTTTTCTTTTGTGCATAACGCACAAAAATGATTAAAAATATTTAAACTTGTTGACAAGCTGCGGCGCAAAGGGGTATTCTTTACATGAGGGGATAGTTATACCCTCTTGCTTTGCATTGCCCGAGCAGAGCAATTATTCTGTCGCCAATGTGTTCCGTCAATTTGCGGGAGACGGGATGCTCAATATATGGTGAAATTTTTAAATGGAGGTGTAATTTTTGAAGAAAATGAAACGCTTGTTGGCAGTCATCCTTGCTTCGCTGCTCATCTTGTCCTCGGCAACCGCCGCGGCGAGCGCGTACAAGTACGATTCTTACAAGGATGGCAAGCTGACAAAGTACGACTTTACCGATTCTGCGGTTCTGACCACAGAGCAGTATGCGTCTATGTTGCTTGACTATGCCGATGAGGCGCTCGCCAAAGCGAACATCACGATGGATCTTTCGATTCTCGGTAAGCTTGATGCGACGTCTATAGACAATGCTCTTTCGAGCGTCTATAAGCTCATCAACAGCAACGGAGCCATTCTTTGGCTTGCCGGCGACCTGAACAGTGTCAAGGTTTCCGCAATAAAGGACGCACGTCGAAGCAACGGAACCGATGTAGCGGTTATCAACTCGCTCTTCCAGTTCCTTGCGGACAACAACCCGATCATCAAGAAGGTTGTTATCGGCGGTATCGGTAAGCAGAGACGAGACGGCGGCGTCAGCCTTGGTGTTGCCAACTCGTTCGTCAAGGTCGATCTGAATATCGAAGTCATGCTCAGAGAGCTTCTCTGGGGTCTTGCGTATCCGAATACGGCATACAACAGCAACACGACTGTCGATACGATGCTTCAGACCATCATTCAGAATGCTCTCGCAGGCGTACCGATAATTCCCGAAAGCGTCAGGAATCTCGTTAACCTCAATTCGACAAAGTCAACCTATGACTTCATTGAGGATCTGCTTCAGGCGGCTTATAATGATATGGCTGTCCCGATGCTCAACGAGCAGATTATTCCGTGGCTCGAGATGCAGATTCGCTGCGATGAGACGGGCACTCTTGCCGATCTGTTCAACACAGGTTATCAGGTTCAGACTTATACTGTCCCCGCGGGCAGCACTTTGGTCGGCGAACTTAATAACATCGCAGGACAGATTGTCAACGGACTTCTGAAGGGCTACACCGGCTGGGTAGACGGAGACAACTCCAAGCTCACCGACAACGTAGTCTCGGTTGCGAGATTTGTTCTCAAGAAGACCGGCGATTACTTCTTCCCGGATTGGCAGAAGCATATCGCAACTTCGGAAGAGATCGATGCTATGAGCAAGGAGGAGCTTATTGCTTACATTGCTCGCTCGGTCATTAACGGCGCAGTCGGCTATATGTACATCCCCGAGGATGTTACGACTGTTGTCGGAGTTACATGGGAGGCTGTTAAGCAGCTCATGGCTCAGTTCCTTCCCGAAAGAGATTACAGCAATTATCCCAAGACCATTGACGGTATTCTTGATATGCTTGCGGATTACATTGCTTACAACGTCAACCCCGGTATCGACCTTAATGCGGGCAGCCTCAAGGAGGCGCTCAATTACGGTTCCGGATTCGAAGGAATGTTGACTACTGCCGTTCAGTGGCTTAAAGCTGACCCGCAGTTCTACACCAATCTTCTTCCCGACACGACGGTTGATACCTCTAACGGATGGAAAGCACTCGATGATATCATCTTCAAGCTGTTAGACAAATCACTTCTTCCCGCAACATTTGCTGACAGCGACAGTGAGACCATCTTAAAGGATGTCGTTTATTCTGTCCTTAACGGATTGATCCTTAATCAGGATCTGACTTGCATTACCAACCTCTTCGAGAGAAATCCGAACGGCGCATTCGCCAAGCAGACTGTCAAGAAGAGCATCGTAAGACTTGTCACAGACATCCTCAACGCGATTATCCCCGGAACGATTACGACGAAGTACTATGACTCGCTCGACGCCATAGTGAAGAACAAAGAGCTTGCCAACATCGTTGAGAACCTTATCAGCTCTCTTAACAACAACAAGGGCAAACTCGTTCCGCCTATCGTCAATATCGTGTCCCAGGTAATGGGTCTGGCGGATAAATCCAAGTTCGGCCAGATGAGGTTTACCGGTCCGACCAGAGCAAAAGACGCTTATACCGTTACGATCTACAACGGATCTAGGGGTATAAACAGAGGCTACACTGACAAGAACGGCAACTTCACTCAGGACGCTCTCTATAAGTATAGAATCGACAGCGTTTCGGCAACTGCCTATAATATGGCGGGCAACGGAACCAATGTCGGCGTCTCCGGAGTCAGCAAGGGCGATATAATCAACGGCGGATTCGCTAAGGATCTCACCGTGTCCAAGCCCGGTGCAACGGATACCACCGTCGTCCTCACGGTCGGCTACTTTATCCTCACCGAGAGCGGCGAATCGCTCACAGGCACTACTCCGCTTTACGCTTCGTACTATACTTACTTCTGCTCGGATACCGAGGACGACAGCAATCCTAAGGATGAGAAGCCTGCGAACAAAACCAGCTATAACAGGCATTATCTTATGTATCCGCGCGCCGGCTTTATCGGCTCGAGCGATTCTATCGATGCCATCAGCAAGGTATATGTCAGAGTCAGAAGAGAGAAGAACACCCTTAACGGCAAAGACTCTGTAGTTAGACAGAATGCCTCGACCTTTAAAAACGGCTCCGGAGCGTATTTCGCGGACGAAATGTTCGTTGTTGATACGCAGAACGAGGACATGACCTCGAGAGAGAACCTTTGGAAGGCCAAGCCCGGCATTACAAGAGCAGATGTCCCGGACGGCAAGTATGTCATTAAGTTCTCTGTGTTTGGTCAGCGTACCCGCGGAAGCAGCGGTAATGACACCACTTGGGAATGGGATACTCCGGTCTTTGTCTACAACGACTATGATCTTCCCGCGAAGTACAGCCAGTATTCCGGCGAGCAGCGTCAGCGCGCTAACTACAGCGCGGATGCGGACGCAGAGTGGGCAGAGTATCAGGCAGCTCTTATAGCGGCGGCCAACTACACTCTCAGACCCAAGCTCCTCGGCAACTTCAACAATGCCTCTTATATCGCAGCTTATCAGACGATCTCCACGAGATTGACCGCAGCTGCCGAGGCTCTTGATGCAAAACTGGTTGCGGCTTCCGTTGATTCGCTCAAGACCGCCGTTGAGGCAGTCCAGGGCGCACCCAATCCGGAAGGCTCCGTCTACTGGGATCAGGGATATAACTTCTTCGGTTACGATGATTTTAATTCCGTCTCCTGGAACGGCTGGAAGGATGCCAGAAACCGCGCGATGAATCTCTACAACTCGACCAAGGCTCCCGAGGAGCCTGTGGCTCCCGAGCATCCCGGCGAGGGCGCCAACGAGTGCCAGCTTGCTACTTATAATAAGAAGTATGCAGATTGGCAGAAGGCTCATGCAGCGTGGGAGACCGCGATTGCTACGTGGAAAGCACCCACTATATCCTCCGTCGATGTTGCTTATGCAGAGCAGCAGATAGCGCTTTGGGGTCCCAGACTCATAAAGCTTGACGCTGTTAAGACGTATCTCGACGCGGCTATAGCAATGTGTACCATCAACCCCGCCGATGCTTCCAAGTATGACGCGGAGAGATGGGAAGCATACTCGCAGGCATTTGCCTACGCGCAGAATGTTTCCACTTCGTTCAATGCCTCCACGACCAAGCGCACGCAGGTCAGAGAAGCTATGAACAACCTTATCTACAACTGGAAGCGCCTTATCGCAGCCGAAGTAACGACCGTTACCTTCACCTTCACCGTGAACGGTGTAACTCATGCGGTTCTTACCGGCAACCAGGGCGATACCGTTGATCTCAGCACGATTGCAGCACCCGACGCACCTGTCGGAATGCACTTCGTCGGCTGGGGCAATGTACCCGCAACGTTTGACGCCGACGCTACCTTCGAGGCAGTGTTCGCAAACAACACGGATACAAAGTATACTGTAAATGTTTATAATATGGACACCACCGGCGCTTATCCGTCAGCTCCCGACAGCACCTATCAGGGTGCCGGCGAGACCGGTTCGACCGCCGACATAACCGCCGACGCAGTTCCCGCAGAGGGCTTCTCGCTCGATTCTGCGAAGAGCGTCCTTACCGGCACTATCGCCGCTGACGGTTCTCTTGTCCTTAGCATTTACTATTCGCGTAACCAGTACACCGTAACATATGCCAATACGGACCTCGCGCCCGATACATATTATTACGGAGCTACTGTTGTTGCCCGCACTCCCGAAAAGGCCGGATTCACATTTGCCGGTTGGGAGGAGGAAGTTCCCGCCACCATGCCCGCGAACAATGTTGTTCTTACGGCTAAGTGGGATGAGCTTCCCGCAAACTACGACGCGTACAATATAGCTGTCGCAGCCGCCAATGCCAAGAAGGCAGAGGCCGACTACGACAAGAAGTACACTGCCGACACCAGAGCTGCCCTTGATGCCGAACTTGAAGTCGACGTCTCCGGCAAGAAGCTCAGCGAGCAGGGCGTTGTTGACGCTCAGACAGCGAAGATAAACGCCGCTGTTGCGGGTCTTAAACTCATGACCTACAACGCAGAGTTCTATGTTGACAATGAGCTTTACCGTACCGTCCCCACAGAGGTTGGCGCTCAGATCGTCGCCCCCGAAGCTCCCACCAAGGAAGGCTACACCTTCACAGGTTGGAACCCCGAAGTCGGAGTTATGGGTGTCGAGGATGTTAGATTTGACGCTAAGTTCTCGGCAGGCACCGTCGGCTACAAGGTTGAGACCTATGTCATGGGTCTTGACGGTAACTACGGCGACGCTGCTATCGAGGATAAGTCTGCTACTACCGGCGAGACTGTTTCCGTAACCCCCGAGACCCGCGAGGGCTTCACGGTTGCTGACAACAGTGTCCTTTCCGGCACAGTCCTTGCGGACGGCAGCCTTGTTCTTAAGGTCTACTACAGCCGTAACCAGTATAAGCTTACTGTTGACGGCGTGGAGACAGACGTTTACTACGGCGCAGCTCTTAACGTTGCCGAGCCGGCAGCCAGAGAGGGCTACACCTTCGCAGGCTGGAATATGGATATTCCCGCCACCATGCCCGCAGAGAACCTGACCCTCGTTTCCCAGTGGAGCGAGAACGATGCCGACTACACCGCTTACAACGCGGCAGTCGCAGCGGCTCAGGCTAAGCAGGGCGAAGAGAACTACGACAGAAAGTACACTGCCGAGACCAGAGCTGCTCTTGCAGCAGTCCTCGCAGAGGATGTCTCCGGCAAGAAGTACTCCGAGCAGGGCGTTGTTGACGCAGCCACCCAGGCTATCAATGATGCAGTCGCAGCTCTCGAGCTTGAGACCTACACCGCTACCTTCTATGTAAACGGCGAAGTTCATGCAACCGTTACTGCGAAGGTCGGCGAGCAGATCGCAGCTCCCGCAGATCCGATTGTCGACGGTTACAACTTCACCGGTTGGGATCCCGAGGTCGGAACTATGGGCATCGAGAATGTTAGCTTCAACGCTATCCTTGTTGCCAACAATTCGTCCATCATCTCCGTCACTCCTGAGTCCCCGAACTACGGCGGCATGCACCAGTATGCAATCAAGGTCAAGGGCGAGCCTCAGAAGATCAGAATAGTCGATGCATTCGGCAATACCCGCACGTTTGACAGAAACACCTCCATGACAAGCGATGCCAATGCTCTCGGTATTCTGAAGATAGAGAAGACTGACGACGGCGAAATCTGGACCATCAATGTCAACATTCCCGAGGGCAGATATGTTGCCTTCGCGAAGTTCGGCAAGGATTGGGAAGAGAACGGACATAACTTCTCTGTCAGATTCGACGTTAAACCCGAAGAGCCGACTCCGGACGGCGTTCTTGAAGTAACCTACAACACCCCGAATTACGGCGGCAAGCAGGAGTACACCTTCAAGGTCTCCGGTAAGGCTGATAAGATTCAGGTTGTCTGCGCAGACGGCGGAACGATAACTCTTTCGAGACTTGATCCCAGAGTTACCGTCAAGTCCTATGACGCAGAGGGCATCGAGGTCTATTCGAACAGCACCAACCTCGCTTATGAGATTTGGACTGTCAATCTTGACATCCCCGCAGGCAGACACATTGCTAAGGCGAAGTATGGCAGATCTTGGACTGCCGGCACTGAGTTTGATGTAATTATCGACGCGAAGCCCGTATCGGCTGTCAGCGTTACCGAGGTTAAGGTCTCTGCTGATTCCGTCGAAGTTACCGTCAACGGCACTGCCACTAAGATCAAGATCGCTGACGCTTCCGGCGCCACCAGAACCTATGACAGAGATCATGCCGATGTCTCCATCGCCCCCGACGGCGACGGCGAGATCTGGACAATCAATGCCAAGCTTCGTGCAGGCGAGTACACCGCAACCGCGAAGTACATCGCTAACGACAAACAGGTCTGGGATACCACCGACTTTGCTTTCACAGTCTAAGGCTGCGAACGAAAACTGAAAATCCTGCTTTAAACGGCAGGTAAGAAGGGGAGTCGCTCTCGGGCGGCTCCCCCGATTTTTTTTGCCTTCAAAGTTCACTTGAACTATTTGATAAAATGTGATACAATGGTTGCAGAACAAGTATAATTTTCAGGATGGTGAACTTTTATGACTCAGAATATCTCAAAACATACCCTTCAGAGACTTCCGATGTATCTGAGCTATATCAAGGGACTTCCCGAGGATGCTCCGAAAAACATATCTGCCACGACCATCGCCGAAGCGCTCCAGCTCAATGATGTCCAGGTGCGTAAGGATCTCGCGAGCGTCAGCTCGTCCGGCAAGCCGAAGGTCGGCTACAATGTCAAGGATCTTATCGCGGAGCTTGAGGCTTTTCTCGGCTATAACGATATCGACAACGCCGTTATAGTCGGCGCAGGCAGCCTCGGCAAGGCTCTGCTCAATTACAGCGGCTTCAAGGCCTACGGCCTCAATATAATCGCGGCGTTCGATCTCTGCGAAGAACCCACCGAGTTCCAGGGCAAGACGGTTTTCCCGATAGCCCAGCTCGAGAGCTTCTGCCGCAAGGTGAACATACATATAGGCATAATCACCGTTCCCGCGTCGAGCGCGCAGGAGATATGCGACCTGCTCGTGAACAGCGGTATCCGCGCCATTTGGAACTTTGCTCCAGTGCATCTTGTTGTGCCCGACGGTATACTTGTCCAGAATGAGAACATGGCGTCGTCGCTCGCCCTGCTCTCAAACCACCTGCGCGAGCAGATGAAGAAGTAAAAAAGCAAAAATAAAACCAATCGGCTGCCGAGTAAAACCCGACAGCCGATTTTCTTATATCCCGCAGAAGCAATGCGGTTGTGTTGAGAGCTTGAAAAAGAAATGTGCAAATTTGGAGTTGCAGAGTACACAACCGACCGATTATGGCTCCCCCTGTAGGGGAGCCGGCTCGGCGAAGCCGAGACTGAGGGGGCATTGCGCAGATTTACCCTTTTGCATAGACTGTTTTGTTTCTCGATGTCCCCTTTGTAGGGTGCGGCGACTCGACGCACCGCTGCCGCCGCAGGCGGCACAGGGGGCAAGTCTCAAGCAGAGAGCGTATTACACGACACGGGCGAAATGAATAGATTTTCGGTGACGCTAACGCGTCAAAGGGTCGTTGAGTCGCCGACCCCTACAAAGCAAAGCTTTCCGCAATCCCCTTGTAGAGGCGAACTTAGCTTGCCTGCTGTAGTCACTGCATACACCGTAGGCAGATATCATCCGCCCTCTGCATGATTCTGCTAATTTAAGATATAAAAATGTTTGACTGACGACGGTTTTACCCCCACAACCCCCATTTATCAATTACGCTCCGACTCCCAACTAAAAAATCCTACCCACAAAAACTGTGAGTAGGATTCAATGCTTTATGAACGCTTGTTTGTTACTTTATCGGGATGATAACGAAGCTGTACGAGAGCTCCTTGCGGCCATCTATCGCGTATTTCGGGAGCACGTCCGGGCCGCAGCTGCCTGTGCCGGTGCCTCTGAGGAAGCCGTCGATGTCAATGACCGTCGTGTGCTCGGAGTGGAGGTCGTCATAGTGCATCGAGCGCTGCATGAGTGCCTGAGTGAAGTGTCTCGCCGTGAAGCTGAGATCCCTGTCGGGGTTGCAAATCATCATTCCGACACCGTCCGCGTCCGTGATGCTGAGCCTGCGAACGCCCGTGCGAACGCCGTAATCCTGCGGCTTGATGTAGAACTCGTCCATGCCGTCGACCGTGGTGTTGTATACGCCGAATGTCGTATGCTCTCGGAAATCGCTCATGTTCTCGTAGGGGCCGTAGCCGAGATATTCTATGTTCTCGAAGCTCTCCGGCATCTCGAGCACGAGTCCGAAGCGCGGCAGAGCGGCGGCGGCTTTCTTCTGAGCCTTCGCGTTGAATACCGTCTCGACCTTTATGCAGCCTGCAGCGTCAACAGTGTATTCAATGCCGACCTTTGCAACAACGCCCTTTTTGGAGCTGAGATTGAAATCGACCGTGAACTTCGCGGTGCGCTTTGAACATGAGAAGTCGGTTGAGCGCGGAATAACCGTTACGTCGTCATATCCTGCCTTCTTCCACTGCTCGATGATAACCCTGTCGTTGTCGAGCATCGCGCGGAAAATGTTCGGGATGAAGCCCTTATGCGCGACAGGGGATTGGTTTATGAGCTCTTTTTCGCCGAGCTTGTATGACGCTATTTCGCCGGTTTTCAGGTCGAACTTCACAGACCCGCCGTAGAAATAGACCTTCACGGTGTCTCTGCCCTCTCTGCATTTAAACACGCTGCCTACGGGCAGAGGAACCTTCTTGTTCGTTTTCTTTATTACGACCTGCTCGCGTGCGATGAATTTATCGCCGTCGAGATATTCAAAGTTCATGCGGCAGTCGCATCCGTCGGGTATAGCGTCCTTGAAAGTGACTTTTTTGCTCTTGCAGGGCTCAATGTCAAGCGAGAAGCGCTCTTTCTTGTCGCTTTCAATGCCGTCAACCGTCATAGAGCGGACAACTGTGATATAGCCCGAGCTGCGGAAACGGTTGGTGTTCGTGAAAACAAAGCTTCCGTCGCGGTTGAGCTTCGCTCTGAGGGGACGGTAGACCGCCTGCATCTCGAGAGCGCCGCTTGAGGGCGTGCGGTCGGGATGAACAAGACCGTCGACGCAGAAGTTTCCGTCGTGCTTTTTCTCGCCGTGGTCGCCGCCGTAGGTGTATCTATAGGGGCCGTCGGCGTGATATACCGCGTGATCCGCCCATTCCCAGATGCAGCCGCCCATGAGGTTGTCGTATTTATAGAAGCTGTCCCAATATTCCTCCATCGCGCCCGGGCCTACGCCCATCGCGTGAACATATTCGCAGAGGAAATAGGGCTTTGTCTTGTACCATGCGCCCTTATGCGTGCCCTTGCCGACATTTTCAACCTGCTCGTGCGGCGGATACATATCGGAAACCACATCGTAAGCCTTGCGCTTTGTATGTATGACTCCCTCGTAGTGGGTGGGTATTTCGGGGCACATTTCATGCATATAGTCATAGCAGACGTCCTGGCAGGCGTATCCGCCCGCCTCGTTGCCCAGCGACCACATGGTGATGCACGGATGACTCCTGTCACGCATATACATTCTCTTGACCCTGTCAAGGTAGCGCGGAGCCCATTTGAGGTCGTTGCTGATTTTGTTCATGTCGTTGTGCGGAGCGAAGCACGCGCCGTGAGTTTCGATATCCGCCTCGTCGATTATGTAGAGACCGTATATGTCGGCGAGCGCTATTAAGTGCGGGTCGGGGGGATAGTGCGAGGTGCGCACGGCATTGCCGTTGAACTCTTTTATGAGAAGGACATCCTTTTCGTAGTCGTCGAAGGTCATAACATAGCCGGTTTTGCCGTTTGTGTCGTGATGATTGACGCCCTTGAACTTGATAACCTGTCCGTTGAATGTAAAGGTGTTGCCCTTTATAGCCACTGTTTTGAAGCCCGTAAGGTTTCGCAGCGTCATGAGCTCCTCACCGTTTCTGTACAGTGATATATAAGCGTTATAGACTGTCGGAACCTCCGCGTTCCACTCTGTGACATCGAGGTCGGTGAAGGTCATATATGTAAGGCGTTCTGCCTTTACAGTCTCGCCAGCAATAACCTTGCCGTCCTTCTCGAGCGAGAAACCGACCTCGCAGCCGTTGAGCTTGCCCTCGAGCGTAACTTCGACATCCACCGTCCATTTTCCGTCCGCCTTGCGCGGGCGAATGAAGTAGTCGTTGACATATACCGCAGGAAGCCTGTAGAGAAGCACGTCGCGGAAAATTCCGTTTTCGCGGAACATATCCTGGCACTCAAGATACGTGCCGGTGCACCATTTGTGAATGACCGCAAGCAGCTCGTTTGTGCCCTCGTATATGAATTCCGAGATGTCGAACTCCGCCGTATTGTGCGCGCCCTCGCTGTAGCCGACGTACATTCCGTTGACATAGAGGTCAATGCACGGGACAACGCCGAGGAAGCTCAAAATATGAACGTCGTCGGAATTTGTGACCTCAAAGCTCTTGCGGTAGATTCCAGCGGACATATGCTCGGGCAGGTTCGGATTGGGCAGGTCGAATTCATAGGGGCAGTTGAGATATACCGGCGGCTCGTAGCCGGTACGCTGCCAGGTCGAGGGAACCTGTATTTTGTCAAACTCAACGCTCTGCGCGTTCAAAACCTCGGGGATGAGCGAGATGTCGCTGTAATATTTGAAATCCCACTCGCCGGAGAGTACCTCGACAAGATCGGAATCGGTGCGCTCGTGTTTAATATCGACGGCGCTCAGCTTTTCCTTTTTTGAATACGGTATAAAATATGCTCGTGCCGCGCACTTGTTGTCCTCAATTACCTTGAAGTCGCGGTAATTTGTTGTATTCAGCTTATACTCCATTTCAAGAGTCCTCCTCAAAAAAAGCACAATGATGCAAATTATAAGCATAGATATATTAGCATATTTTCCCTCAATCTTCAATCCACAGGCGAATTTGTTCATAATTTTTTTTAAATGTCCTACCAATTTTGACCATTTTGTGGTATTATAGTTCTGCTGACAGAAGATAATTTTTGTGAAAGGGCTGCGCAATGAGCAAACAGTATTCGTTACCTTTTGATAAAGTAAACATAACGGGCGGCTTCTGGAAAGACCGCATTGCTTTAAACGAGTCCGTGACGCTCGACAGCGTGCGCCGCAGGTTTGAGGACACGGGGAGATTTTCGGCTCTCGGCTGCAACTGGAAGCAGGGCGAGCCCGATCGCCCACATTTTTTCTATGACTCCGATGCCGCGAAGTGGATGGAGGCTGCGGCATATGTGCTCTCAAAACACAGCGACTCCGAACTCGAAAGCTATGTCGAGGAGCTGATTGACCGCATCGAGAGGAACATGACTCCCGACGGATATTTTAACGTCTGGTACACTGTGGTCGAGCCCGGCAAGCGCTTTACCGACCGCGATCATCACGAGCTCTACTGCGCGGGGCATCTCATCGAAGCGGCAGCAGCCTACTATGAGGCGACGGGCAAGCGCAGATTCCTCGACCTTATGCGCCGCTATGCCGAGCTTATCGAAACAGTTTTTTGCAGGGAGGATTCCGCGGCATTTACTACCCCGGGTCATCCCGAGATAGAGCTCGCTCTTGTGCGTCTGTACCGCTGCACGGGCGAAAAGCGTTGGCTCGACCTCAGCCGCTTCTTTGTGGATAAGCGCGGCAACAACGAAAAGGACAGGGGACAGGCGAGCGGCTTTGCCTCCGAGGACTATCTTCAGGATATGATACCCCTGCGCGAGCAGACGCAGGCCACCGGACACAGCGTCAGAGCCTGTTATATCTACAGCGCCATGGCGGATATCGCCTATGAGTGCGGCGACAGAGAGCTGCTTGCCGCTGCGAACAGTATATTTAAGAATATAACGGAGCACCGTATGTATATCACGGGCGGCATCGGCTCGACCC
>OJNS01001391.1_pt1 | contig 12382 bp, 8 predicted proteins | sample 1597911 | NCBI WGS metagenome assembly OJNS01 (sample SAMN01915214, study PRJEB22387) | human gut metagenome | isolation source: stool | host: Homo sapiens | place: USA
CTACCCGCGACATCCGCAAGTTCTCGCCCTCGTGTTCGCGGGGCGACCGCACCCGCTACTTCCTCAAGGTACAGGACGGCTGCGACTACTTCTGCACCTACTGCACCATACCCTTTGCCCGGGGCCGGAGCCGCAGCGGCACCATCGAGCAGCTCACCGCACAGGCTCGCGAAGTGGCTGCCGCCGGGGGTAAGGAGATTGTCATCACGGGGGTGAACATCGGCGACTTCGGCAAACAGACGGGAGAGACCTTCCTCGACCTCATCCGCTCGCTCGACCAAGTCGAGGGCATCGCGCACTACCGCATCTCCTCGATTGAGCCCAACCTGCTCACCGACGAGATTATCGCCTTCGTAGCCCAGTCGCAGCGGTTTGCCCCACACTTCCACATACCCCTGCAATCGGGCAGCGACACGGTGCTGAAGCTGATGCACCGTCACTACGACACGGCTCTCTTCGCCCACAAGATAGAGACCATACGCCGTCTCATTCCCGATGCCTTCATCGGGGTCGACCTCATCACCGGCGTACGGGGCGAGACCGAAGAGCTGTTCGAGGAGAGCCGCCGGTTTGTCGAGGGGCTCGACATTTCGCAGCTGCACGTCTTCACCTACTCCGAGCGACCGGGTACCCAGGCCTTGAAGATAGAGCCAGTCGTGCCCATACCCGAGCGGCACGAGCGTTGCCGCCGCATGCTCGAGATTTCGGAGCGGAAACTGCACGATTTCTATACCCGGTTCCAGGGCACCACGCGCCCCGTACTGTTCGAGCAACCGCGCAAGGGTGCCCCCATGCACGGCTTCACCGACAACTACATACGGGTAGAGATGCCCTACCGCAAGGAGTGGGTCAACACCTGCCGGCCCGTGCGGCTTGGCGATTTCAACGAGGCCGGCGACGCCCTCATCGCCACCGAGATTTAAACCGAGCGACATGAAAAAAGAGACTTTGCAAAATATCATCTACTCGCCGCTGTACCTCTGGTTCAAGCTGCACGCCCTGCTGCCCATGCGGGTGCTCTACCTGCTGGCCGACCTGCTCTACTACCCGCTCTACTATGTGGTGTACTACCGCCGCCGGCTGGTGCTGGAGAACATGCGCAACGCCTTCCCCGACAAGAGCGAGCAGGAGCTGATACGGCTCGAGAAGAAATTCTACCGCCACTTCTGCGACTACATCGTAGAGACCATCAAGCTCCTGCACATCTCCGACGAGGAGATGCGCCGCCGCATGGTCTTCGAACAGACCGACATCATCGACCGCCTCTTCGACCAGAACCGCTCCATCATCATCCTGCTGGGCCACTTCGGCAACTGGGAGTGGGTACCCTCGGTCACGCTGTGGATACACCACCCCGAGGCCATCTCGGGCCAGATATACCGGCCACTGAAAAACGAGTGGTTCGACCGCTTCTTCCTGAAGCTGCGCTCGCGTTTCGGCACCATCTGCATCGCCAAGAAAGAGTCGCTGCGGGCCATCTTGCAGATGAAGCGCTCGGGACGCCCCTCGATTACGGGGTTCATGTCGGACCAGACGCCGTCGCCGGCCAACATCCACCATTGGGCCCGGTTCCTTTCGCAAGACTCGCCCGTGCTCACCGGCTACGAAAAGATTGCCCGCAAAACCGACTTTGCCGTGCTCTACTTCGATGTCGAAGTGGTGAAACGCGGGTACTACAAAGCGACCATCCGCGAAGTGGCCCTGCAACCCAACGAGCTGCCCGAGTTCGAAATCACCGACCGCTATACCGCCCTGATGGAGAAGACCATCCTGCGCAACCCCTGGGCCTGGCTGTGGACCCACAAACGCTGGAAATACAAACACGAAGATTTCCCCAATACCTGATATGAAAAAGAAAGTCGCCGTCGTCATACTCAACTGGAACGGGGCCGCCCTGCTGCAACGCTTCCTCCCCTCGGTGTGTGCTCACACGCCGGCTCATCTGGCCGACATCGTGGTGGCCGACAACGGCTCGACCGACAACTCGGTCGAACTCCTCACCCGCGAATTTCCCCAGGTGCTCCTGCTGCCCTTCCCCCGCAACTACGGTTTTGCCGAGGGGTACAACCGGGCACTCGACGAACTGGACTATGAATATGCGGTACTGCTCAACTCCGACGTGGAGGTGACGGCCCACTGGCTCGAGCCGCTGCTCGAGTTTGTCGAGAGTCACCCCGACGTGGCTGCCTGCCAGCCCAAAATACGGTCGCTGCGAGAACCCGAGAAATTCGAATATGCCGGAGCCGCCGGCGGATTCATCGACCGCTACGGCTATCCCTTCTGCCGCGGGCGCCTCTTCGGGACCCTCGAGACCGACTGCGGGCAGTACGACGACCCGCTCGACATCTTCTGGGCCAGCGGTGCGGCCCTCTTCGTGCGCACCGCCGTCTACCGCGAGGTGGGTGGTCTCGACCCCGGTTTCTTTGCCCACATGGAGGAGATAGACCTCTGCTGGCGCATCCACCTGGCGGGCTACCGCATAGCCGTCGTGCCGCAAAGCCGGGTACACCACCAGGGCGGGGCCTCGCTCGATGCGGCCAATCCGCAGAAGACCTACCTCAACTTCCGCAACAACCTGCTCATGCTCCACAAGAACCTGCCCCGACAGGAGGGGAAAAAGGTGCTGTTCATCCGCCGGCTCTACGACACGCTGGCTTTCGCCCGGTTCGTTGCCCTGGGACAGATACCTCATGCCCGCGCCATTCTGAAAGCACACAACGACTTCCGCAAGATGCGCAAGCAATACACCCGTCACCCCCAGGAGAACCTGTTGAACACCTTCCCCGAAGCCCGGCGAAACATCACGATGGAGTACTTCCTGAAAGGCAAAAAAAAATTCTGAGGCAACCGTCGGCCGCCTCAGAATACTGCTATTGCAAGTGAATATTTTCGTTATCGAAACATCTGTACTACCCGTTTCAAGGCGGCGATGAAGGCGTCGGCCTCGGCCTGGGTATTGTACACGGCAAACGACACCCGCACCGTGCCCTCGATACCGAGCGAGGTCATCAGCGGCTGGGCACAGTGGTGACCCGTACGGACGGCAACACCCAGCTTGTCGAGCAACATGCCCATGTCGTAGTGGTGGATACCGTCGACCAGAAACGAGATGACCGAACTCTTGTGCGGCGAGGTGCCGAAGATACGCATTCCCTCGATCTGCTCCATCTGCGCGGTGGTGTAGCGCAACAACTCGTTTTCGTGAGCCGCGATAGCCTCCAGCCCGATGCTGTCGACATAGTCGAGCGCCGAGGCAAAAGCGGCCGTACCCACATAGTCGGGCGTACCGGCCTCGAACTTGAAGGGCAGTTCGCCGAAGGTCGTCCCCGAGAAGTCGACATGCGCAATCATCTCGCCACCTCCCTGATAGGGAGGTATGGCATCGAGCCACTTCTCCTTGCCATAGAGGATACCTATCCCCGTGGGACCATATACCTTATGAGCCGAGAAGGCGTAGAAATCGGCATCGAGCTCCTGCACGTTCACCCGCAGGTGAGGGATGGCCTGAGCCCCGTCGACCAACACCGGCACCCCTTGTGCATGGGCGTAGGCAATCATCTCGCGCACCGGGTTGATGGTGCCCAGCACGTTGGAGACGTGAGCCACACACACCAACCGCGTGTGCTCGTTGAAGAGCTGCTTGTAGACCTCGAGTTCGAGTTCGCCCCGCTCGTTGATGGGGACCACCTGCAACTTGATTTTGCGGCGGCGCTGCAAGAGCTGCCACGGCACAATATCGGCATGGTGCTCCATGACGGTGAGAATCACCTCGTCGCCGTCGTGCAGGAACTCGTCGCCAAACGACGAGGCCACCAGATTGATGGCTTCGGTCGTGCCCCGCGTAAAGACAATTTCGGAGGGCGAAGCGGCCCCGATAAACTGCTGCACCCGGCGACGGGCCGCCTCGTGGGCATCGGTAGCCTCCTGGCTGAGGGTATGCACCCCACGATGCACGTTGGCATTCACCCGATAGTAGGTATCGGCAATGTGGTCGACCACGCAGCGGGGGGTCTGCGAGGTGGCGGCGTTGTCCAGATAGATGAGCGGACGGCCCGACACCTCACGTTTCAGAATGGGAAAATCGGCTCTTATCTTCTCAATATCCAACATAGTGGAACTCCTTTCTTCTTTTCTTCATGTTAACGGCAGGCCTGACAACCCGAACATTTGGCCAGCTCGCCGCGGAACCGCTTCTCGACCAACTGGCGCAAGCGATCCTTGAGGGCGTCGAGACGCACCTGCTCGATGACATCGTTGGTAAAGGCAAACATCAGCAGCATGCGGGCCTCGGCCTCGGTGATACCGCGCGACCGCATGTAGAACAGGGCGTTCTGGTCGAGCTGCCCGATGGTGGCTCCGTGGCTGCACTTCACGTCGTCGGCATAAATCTCGAGTTGCGGCTTGGTGTACATCTTGGCCAGCGGCGAGGCACACAGGTTCTTGTTACCCTGATAGGCCTCGGTCTTCTGGGCTCCGTGGCGCACCAGAATACGGCCGCAGAACGACCCGCGGGCCGAGTCGTTAAGCACATATTTGAACAGCTCGTTGCTGTGGCAATGCGAAACGGCGTGGTCGATATAAGTATAAGTGTCGACCGACTGCTCCTTGTCGACGATGCCCATGCCGCAGAGCGACAGTTCGGCGTGCTCGCCGTCGAAGGTCGAGTAGTAGTTGCTGCGGGTCACCCCGTTGTGCAACACGATGCCGTTGACCAGCACGTTCGACCGGGCCCCCTGGCGCACAAACACCGAGGCCACCTTGGCCGTATTCTCCGACGACTCTTCCATGTCGTAGTAGTCGAACACGGCATCGTCGTCGACAAATATCTCGCACACCTGCGAGGCGAGGAAACGCACCGACGACTCGTCGGAGTGGTCGCACACCAGCAGTTTGGCCTGGGCACCCTTGCCTACGACAATGAGCAACCGGCGGTTGACCATGAAGTCGACGTTACCCCGCAGTATATTCACCAGCTGGATGGGCTTCTCGACCACCACCCCGTCGGGGATATAGAGGAAGAATCCGTCCTGGGCAAAGGCGGTGTTGAGCGCCACCGTGCCGTCGCGTTTCATGTCGGCGGCCTTCCCGTAGTAGCGGGCTACCAGTTGCGGGTATTGCCGGGCCATCTCGCACAAGCTGCCGGCCACGACACCCTCGGGCAACTTGGCCGCAGCGGGCTGTGCCTGGGTGTAGAAGGTATCGTTCACGACAAAGTAGAGCAATGTGCTCAGGTTGGGCACATCGCAACGGAACACCTCGTAGGGATTGATTTCGATATTGACCCGGCCCAGGTTCAACCCGTAGTCGGGGGCATAGAGGGCCTCGATGTCGGTGCGGCGATACTCCTCGTCCTTGAGCGTGGGCAACCCCTTGCTCTCGAGCAGAGCCATCGCCTCGTCGCGCAAGGCATTCATCACCGGCAACGAATGGCCCGCAATCAAGTTCTTCTGCGAATGGTATAAATCTATATATTGCTGTACTGCACTCATAACGGTCTCTTAAATTTCGCCCAACTCTTTTTTAATCCAGTCATATCCGCGCTCCTCGAGCTCCAGAGCCAGTTCGGGCCCGCCCGACTTCACGATGCGGCCCTTGTAGAGCACGTGTACGAAATCGGGAGCGATGTAGTCGAGCAACCGTTGGTAGTGGGTGATGACGATGGTGGCATTCTTCTCGCTCTTGAGTTTGTTCACACCCCCGGCCACGATGCGCAGGGCGTCGATGTCGAGGCCGCTGTCGGTCTCGTCGAGAATCGAGAGGCGGGGCTCCAGCATGGCCATCTGGAAAATCTCGTTGCGTTTCTTCTCACCGCCCGAGAAACCCTCGTTGACCGAGCGGCTGGCCAGCTTGTTGTCGAGCTCGACAATCGCCCGTTTCTCGCGCATGAGTTTCAGGAAGTCGGTAGCCGAGAGGGGCTCGAGTCCGCGATACTTGCGCTGCTCGTTCACCGCCGTACGCATGAAGTTGACCATGCTCACACCCGGGATTTCGACCGGGTACTGGAAACTGAGGAAGAGCCCTTCGTGCGAACGGTCTTCGGGCGAGAGGGCCAACAGGTCCTTGCCGTAGAACTCGACCGAACCGCGAGTCACCTCATAGGCGGGATTTCCGGTCAGTACGGCCGAGAGCGTGCTCTTGCCCGAACCGTTGGGACCCATAATGGCATGCACCTCGCCCGGTTTCACCACGAGGTCGATGCCTTTCAATATCTCTTTGCCATTGATACTGGCATGCAAGTCTGTAATCTTCAACATAGATATCTGGTTTTATTTTTTTTCTGTTTTACTATTCGGCCGCAGCCTGTCGCCGATGTGGGGTACGGCAGTTTATCCTACCGAACCCTCGAGCGAAATCTGCAGCAGTTTCTGAGCCTCTACGGCAAACTCCATGGGCAACTTGTTCATCACCTCCTTGGCATACCCGTTGACGATAAGGCCCACGGCATCTTCAGTAGGGATACCCCGCTGGTTGCAATAGAATATCTGGTCTTCGTTGATTTTCGAGGTGGTTGCCTCGTGCTCGACGATGGCCGTATCGTTCTGAATATCCATATAGGGGAAGGTGTGTGCCCCGCAATCGGAGCTGAGCAGCAGGCTGTCGCACTGGGTGAAGTTGCGGGCGTTCTCGGCACCGGGCAGCACCTTTACCAGACCGCGGTAGCTGTTCTGGCTGCGACCGGCCGAGATACCTTTCGAGACGATGGTACTGCGGGTATTCTTGCCGATGTGTATCATCTTGGTACCCGTGTCGGCCTGCTGGTAGTTGTTGGTCACGGCCACCGAGTAGAACTCGCCCACCGAGTGGTCGCCGGCCAGTACGCAGCTGGGGTACTTCCAGGTAATGGCCGAGCCGGTCTCGACCTGGGTCCACGACAGTTTCGAGTGGTCGCCCTTGCACATGCCGCGCTTGGTCACGAAGTTGTAGATACCGCCTTTGCCCTCCTTGTCGCCCGGATACCAGTTCTGTACGGTCGAGTATTTCACCTCGGCCCGGTCGTGCACCACAATCTCGACGATGGCGGCGTGCAGTTGGTTCTCGTCGCGCATGGGGGCGGTACACCCCTCGAGGTAGCTCACATAGCTGTCGTCGTCGGCCACGATGAGCGTGCGCTCGAACTGGCCGGTGTTGGCCGCATTGATGCGGAAGTAGGTCGACAGTTCCATGGGACAGCGCACCCCCTTGGGGATGTAGACAAACGAACCGTCGCTAAAGACGGCCGAGTTGAGGGCGGCAAAGAAGTTGTCGCGATACGACACGACCGACCCCAGGTAGCGTTTCACCAGATCGGGGTAGTCTTTCACCGCCTCGCTGAACGAGCAGAAGATAACCCCCAGCTCGGCCAGTTTCTCGCGGAAGGTGGTGCGCACCGACACACTGTCCATCACGGCATCGACGGCCACGCCCGAGAGCTTCATCTGCTCTTCGAGCGAAATGCCCAGCTTGTCGAAGGTCTTGCGCAACTCGGGGTCCACCTCTTCGAGGCTCTTGGGAGCCGCCTTGGTCTTGGGCGCAGCGTAGTAGCTGATGGCCTGATAGTCGATTTCGGGAATCGTCAGGTGAGCCCAGTGGGGCATCTCGAGGGTTTTCCAGTAGGCATACGCCTTGAGACGGAAGTCGAGCAGCCACTCGGGTTCGCCCTTCTTCTGCGAGATGTGGCGAATGATCTCCTCGCTCAAACCTTTGGGGATAATATCGGTTTCGATGTCGGTCACGAAACCGTATTTATACTCATTTGCGGTAACGTCGCTTAATATTTCATTCGGATTATCCTGTTTCATTTTCAATCGGCTTTACAATTTTCACAACAGAGATAGGAGTCGTCGCATATCGTACAAGGTGTTAACAACCGGAGAGCGGGTTTGTTTTCGGCCGAGAGCTGCTCCTGAGCTATGGCAAAAAGAGCCGGAGCAATGCGCAAGGCATATCCGTAGAGATGCGAGGTGGATACCTCGCGGGCCGGGAGCATTCGCACTTTGGGATCGATGATATGGACGAGATTCAACAGTATACTAAAGATAACCAGGTATTTGAGGGCACCAAACAGAGCTCCGGCCAAGCGGTCGAGCCACCCCAGTGCCACCTGGTGGGAGATGTGGTGGATGAGCCGCATCAACTGCAGGCAGATGAGATAGACCAGCAGGAAGAGCAGCGAGTAGGCGGCTATGCGGCTTACACCGGCAGGCAAGTCGAACATCTGTTGCAGCAACGAGGCAAACGAACCGCCGAACAACCGCGAGACCAACACACCCGCTACGAAGCCCCCCAACGAACCCAATTGGCGGAACACCCCCTTGATGAGTCCGTACAAGGCACCTATAAGGACAATCAGCACTATGATAAAATCGATATAGTTCATCGCTTCGGCTCGCGTTTGATTAATGGTGCAAAATTACTTTTTTTATTTTGAATAGCAGAGTTTTCGGTCTTATTATCCGTTAAAGAGGGATAACACACATGAAGCGGGAAAACAAAGGCCGCCCCGTCTCCCGGAGCAGCCTTGTCTATCTCATTTGCCCTGGGCCTGACGGCTTACAGGGTTTTCTTCACTTCTACCTCTTCGTAGGCTTCGACGAGGTCGCCCACTTTCACATCGTTGTAGTTGGCAATGTTCAAACCACACTCAAAGCCGGTAGTCACCTCTTTGACATCGTCCTTGAAGCGTTTCAACGAGCCCAGGTCGCCGCTGTAAATAACGATACCGTCGCGAATCAACCGTATCTTGCTCGAGCGTTTGATCTTGCCCTCCTTCACGATACAGCCGGCTACCGTGCCCACCTTGGTGATGTGGTAGGTCTCGAGAACCTCGGCCGTACCCAGAATCTCTTCTTTGATTTCGGGCGACAACATACCCTCCATGGCAGCCTTCACCTCTTCGATGGCATCGTAGATGATCGAGTAGAGACGGATGTCTACGCCCTCTTTCTCGGCCAACCGGCGGGCGGCTACCGAGGGACGCACCTGGAAGCCGATGATGATGGCGTTGGAGGCGGCGGCCAGCGTAATATCCGACTCGGAGATTTGACCCACGGCCTTGTGCAGCACGTTGATCTGAATCTCGGGGGTGGAGAGTTTGATGAGCGAGTCGCTCAGAGCCTCGACCGAACCGTCTACGTCGCCCTTCACAACCAGGTTCAACTCCTGGAAGTTGCCTACGGCAATACGACGGCCTATGTCGTCGAGCGTAAGCAGCTTGTGGGTACGCAGGCCCAGCTCGCGTTGCAGTTGCTCACGCTTGTTGGCAATCTCGCGAGCCTCTTGCTCGGTATCCATCACGTGGAAGGTATCACCGGCCTGCGGGGCTCCGTTCAAGCCCAGTATCTGTACCGGGGCCGACGGACCGGCCGACTCGATGCGGGCATTACGCTCGTTGAACATCGCCTTCACACGGCCGTGGTTGGTACCGGCCAGCACCACATCGCCCTTGTGCAGGGTTCCGTTCTGTACCAGCACGGTGGCTACATAGCCCCGGCCCTTGTCGAGGGTCGACTCGATAATCGTACCCGTGGCCTTGCGGTTGGGGTTGGCCTTCAGGTCGAGCAGTTCGGCCTCGAGCAGCACCTTCTCCATGAGTTCGTGCACTCCGGTACCCTTCTTGGCCGAAATCTCCTGCGACTGATATTTGCCGCCCCAGTCTTCGACCAGATAGTTCATATTGGCCAGCTCCTCCTTGATTTTGTCGGGGTTGGCATTGGGTTTATCGATTTTGTTGATGGCAAAGACAATGGGCACACCGGCAGCCGAAGCGTGGTTGATGGCCTCGACCGTCTGCGGCATCACGTTGTCGTCGGCTGCCACGATGATGATGGCAATATCGGTCATCTGGGCACCGCGGGCACGCATGGCGGTGAAGGCTTCGTGACCCGGCGTATCGAGGAAGGTGATGCGACGGCCGTCGTCGAGCTTCACATTGTAGGCACCAATGTGCTGCGTGATACCACCGGCCTCGCCGGCAATCACGTTGGAGTTGCGGATGTAGTCGAGCAACGAGGTTTTACCGTGGTCTACGTGACCCATCACGGTAACTACCGGCGGACGCGACTGCAGGTCTTCCTCCTTGTCCTCCTCTTCGTGAATGGCTTCGACTACCTCGGCACTCACATACTCGGTCTTGAAACCAAACTCCTCGGCCACGATATTGATGGTCTCGGCATCGAGGCGCTGGTTGATCGACACCATCATGCCAATGCTCATGCAAGTAGCAATTACTTCGTTCACCGGCACATTCATCATCGAAGCCAGGTCGTTAGCCGTCACAAATTCGGTCAATTTCAATACCTTGCTTTCGGCCTCTTCCATTTCGGCGAGTTCGCGCTCGCGATTCGAGAAGGCCTCGCGTTTCTCCTTACGCCATTTGGCCGACTTCTTCTGCCCCTTGGTAGTCAGGCGGGCCAGCGTCTCCTTGATTTGTTTCTGAACGTCCTCTTCGCTCACTTCGGCTTTGATGGGACGTTGTTTCTGCTTATTCGGTTTGTTGCCGCCACCGTTGTTCTTACCGTTTCCGCCCCGGGCCGGCTGGTTGCCACCCATCGACGAAATGCTCTTCGAGATGTCGACTTTCTCCTTGTTGATGCGTTGACGTTTACGACGTTCGCCGCCTTGCGAGTTGGCATCGTCGCCACCGCCGGCAGCAGCCTTGTGAGCTTCCTGACGCTGTTTCTCCTTGTTCTCACGCTCTTTGCGTTTCTCCTCCTTGCTCTTTTTCTTCGGGCGAGTCTGCTGGTTCAACGCATCGAGGTCGATACGGCCTACCACATTGATGCTCGAGGAGAAGGCAGGACGACCCAGCGTAAAGACTTCGTCGTCGCGCTTTTCGACCGTTTCGGGAGATTCCTGAGCAGGAGCAGCGGGAGATTCCTGGGGTTTTGCCGGCGCGGCCGGAGCTTCGGCAGCCGGTGCGGGCTCGGGCTTTTGGGGCTCGGCGGGAGCAGCAGGCTGCACCGGTTGAGCCGGTTGCACAGGCTGAGCGGGCTTCTCGACCTGAGGCTTGGGAACCTCGAGGGCAGGAGTTGCCTCGCTCTTCTTCTCTTCGACCGGTTTCTCGGCAGGCTTGGGCTCCTCTTTCTTCTCGACAGGCGTCTCCCGAGGCTTGCTGTGGTCGGCCGACTTGGGTCGATTGAGGGCATCGAGATCAACATGGCCCACCACTTTGGGACGCTGCGGCTCGGGGATAACCGTTTTCACCTCTTTCGGCTCCTCTTTGACCGGAGCCGTTTCGGGTTCGGCCGAAGCCGCGGCTTTCGCTCTCTCCTTATGCCGCTCAAGGCTGATACTTTCCGACTCGAGTTTCAGACTTTTATCCTTACTGAACTCCTTAACGAGCAGGGCATACTGTTCGTCGGTTATCTTGGCGTTGGGGTTGGCCTCTACCGTGAAACCTTTCTTTTGAAGGAATTCGACAGCCGTCTGAATTCCCACATTCAAATCTCTTGCTACTTTATTTAACCTTATCGACATACTCAGTTTTAGTTTATAAATAATGGAAGAATGAAAAGGGGCCTTTCGCCCCAGGGGCGCGAGGCCGCACACCATGGCGGCCCCGAAGCGGATTATTCTTCAAACTCCGCTTTCAGGATAGAGAGCACCTCGTCTACGGTGTTCTCTTCGAGGTCGGCTTTTTCGATCAAGGTCTCACGCGGCAAGGCCAGCACACTCTTGGCCGTGGCGCAACCGATACCCTTCAGGGCCTCGATTACCCAGTCGTCGATCTCGTCTCTGAACTCGTCGAGGTAGATATCCTCCTCTTCATCCTCGTCGATGTCGCGATATACATCGATGTTGTAGCCGGTAAGCATGCAGGCCAGCTTGATATTCAAACCGCCCTTACCGATGGCCAGCGAAACCTCCTCGGGCTTGAGGAATACCTCGGCCTTCTTCTCCTCCTCGTTCAAGCGGATGGACGAGATTTTGGCGGGACTCAGGGCACGCTGGATAAACAGCGAGGGGTTGGAGGTGTAGTTGATCACGTCGATATTCTCGTTGCGCAGTTCGCGCACGATACCGTGGATACGCGACCCCTTCACACCCACGCAGGCTCCTACGGGGTCGATGCGGTCGTCGTAGCTCTCCACGGCAATCTTGGCGCGTTCTCCCGGGATGCGGGCAACGGCGCGGATGTTGATGAGGCCGTCGTGGATTTCGGGTACTTCCAGCTCGAAAAGGCGGCGCAGGAAATTCTCGTTTGTACGCGAAACTGTGATTTTAGGGTTGTTGTTGGCGTTATCAACGTTGGCGATGACGGCACGGACGGTTTCCCCCTTGCGGAAGAAGTCGCCGGGTATGGACTGGTTCTTGGGGAGGAGCAGTTCGTTTTTGTCGTCATCGAGCAGGAGTGTTTCGCGTGACCAGGTTTGGTAGACCTCGCCTGTGACGAGTTCCCCCTCAA
>OJNS01001397.1_pt1 | contig 12343 bp, 8 predicted proteins | sample 1597911 | NCBI WGS metagenome assembly OJNS01 (sample SAMN01915214, study PRJEB22387) | human gut metagenome | isolation source: stool | host: Homo sapiens | place: USA
TCCGCGTCAAGCTGGAAAAGGCGACCATCACAAACGATGCAAACGGTCTGACCGTGTATCCGAACGACGGCGATGCGTTCCATCCGGAGCTTGCCGCGCAATATACCGGCGACAACCGCATCGGCGGCAATATTTCGTCGCTCGGCGGGTATTATAACGAGCTGAAATACTTTGTTGAGGGATTGCAGGGCAAAAACGATCTGTCGGTTGCGCCGCTGGAGGAGGCCATTGCCTCGGTGCGGCTGGTCAAGAAAGAAATTGAGGCCGCAGGCGGTCTGCTGGCCTGAGAGATGGCAAAGTTCGCGAATGACGGACAAAAGCGAACATAAACGAACAAAAGCCCGCGGGCATGCGCAAAAAACGCATGCCCGCGGGCAAATTTTATGGAAAAGCGTCTAAATTTACCGTCGATTATTTTTAAAAAGAGTTGAAAGAATAGGGCGCAAAAACCGCAAAACGTGTGGCAATATCGACCAAAATCACGGTGGTTGAGTTGTGAATAATTCACTATTATTACAACATTCGTAAAGATTATTTAGAAATTGTGTTGACAAAAGACCGCACTCCGGTCTATTATGGATGCAAGGCAATAAGACTCGCGGCGTATTTATTCTGCCGCATGGCCGTGCCGCCAAGACAATCGGCCGCACGCGCCCCCTTAATTTCAGCAAGAGGTGAAAAACATGAGAGTTCTGGCGATTGGCTGCCACCCCGACGATCTGGAGGTCGCCTGCTCGGGTACACTCCGCAAATATGTAGAGCAGGGCGCAGATGTGTATATGTGCCATGTTGCAAACGGTGATCAGGGTCATGTCATTATTGAACCCGGCCCTTTGGGCAAGATCCGTGAAAAGGAAGCGGAAAATGCCGGCAAGTTTATCGGTGCCAAAGAAGTTTTCAACATTAACGTTTCGGATATGCAGGTGAACCGCCACGATCAGGCGCAGATTGACGCCGTGGCCGACGTGGTTCGCTATGCGCGTCCCGACGTTATCATCACGCACAACGACGTGGATTATATGCAGGATCATGTGGAGACCAGCCATCTGGCCACCAATGGCGCATTTATGTCGGGTCTGCCGCACCGCTCGGTCAACTACCCGGCCTTTGAGAGCATGATTCCAACGTTCTTTATGGATAGCCTGGCGGGCGTGGACTTCAACCCCACCCACTATGTCGATATTACCGGCCAGATTGAGATGAAGCTGAAAGCACTTGAGATGCATGAGTCGCAGATCAAGTGGATGCTTGACCATGACGGCATCGACTTTGTGGATATGATCCGTACCTGCTCAAGATATCGCGGATATCAGTGCGGCGTTGCCTACGCCGAGGGCTTCCGACCCTATAACGTCTACCCCCGTCACAGCACCAAGCACCTGCTTCCGTAACCGGCTGCGTGAGCGCCGTAGCTCGTAAGAGCGAAAAAACTAGGAGGAATGAATCAAATGAGTACAAAAGCAACCACGTTAAACAGCAAAAAGAGCGTCGGCGCACTGGTTAAGGACTGGATGAGCCTTGTCGGCATCGCCATCCTGGTTGTCGTATTCTCTATCATTTCGTATGTAAAGTTTGGCGCACAGTACTTCCTGACCTGGAGCAACTGGAAAACCATTCTTCTGCAAAGCTCTACCGTCGCCATCGTTGCCCTTGGCCAGTCGATCATGCTGCTGACCGGCAATTTTGACCTTTCCCTTGGCCGTATGGTCTGTCTCACCAGCTGCGTGGGTGCCATCCTGATGAAAAACGTCGGTATGTCCACCGGCCTTGCCATCCTGATCATGTTCGCCATCGGCCTTGCCGTCGGCGCAGTCAACGGCTTCATGGTCTCTTATGTCGGCGTTCCCGCGATGATCGCAACGCTTGGCACGCAGTACATCTGCTACGGCCTTGCAAAGCTGCTGACGCAGGCTGTGCCGATTGCCAACATGCCCGATAGTATCTCGTTCCTTGGCCGCGGCTATATCTTCGGCGGCGTATTCCCGGTCTGCGTGCTGCTGATGATCATCGTCTACGCAATTGCGCAGTTTGTCACTTCCAAGACCCGCGTCGGCCGTAACCTCTACGCCGTCGGCGGCTCGCGTGAAGCGGCATTCTTCTCCGGCATCAACGTCAAGGCCTATCAGTTCGGCACGTTCCTGCTGGGCAGCGTTCTGGCTACGTTCGGCGGTCTCGTCCTGATGTCCCGACTCAACTCTGTCGCCGTCACCAACGGACAGAACTATGAATTTGACGCCGTTATCGGCTCGATCATCGGCGGCGTTTCGCTGGCCGGCGGCAAGGGCCGCGTCATCGGCACGATGTTCGGCTGCATCTTCCTGAACACGCTGTTCAACGGCTTCTCCCAGATGGGCGTCGATCCGTTCGTGCAGGACGTTCTGAAGGGCGTTGTCCTTGTGCTTGCCGTCACGCTTGACGTTGCCAGCAACAAGAAGAAGTCCTGATTGACCTGACCGAAGTATCACAGAAAGGTTGGGTGAACAATGGATAACAACTACATCTTAACATTAAAGAATATCACAAAAGAGTTCCCCGGCGTCAAGGCGCTGGATGACGTCACCATCAACATTGAGCGCGGCACCATCCACGGTCTGGTCGGCGAGAACGGCGCAGGCAAGTCCACCCTGATTAAGGTTCTGGCCGGTATCTACCAGCCGAATAAGGGCGAAATCATTCTGGACGGCAAGCCCTGCCGCTTTAACAGCCCCATCGAGGCACGCCGTGCCGGCATCAGCGTTGTCCATCAGGAAATCAAGCTGGCCGAGCCGCTGAGCGTTGCGGAAAATATGTTCCTTGGCAACGTCCAGCTGAAAAACGGTCTGGTTGACTGGAAGGGCATGCGCCGCCGCGCGCGGGAGATCGTTGAAGATCTCGGCATGGACATCGACATCAACGCGCAGGTCTCGTCTCTGACCGTCGCGAAAAAGCAGATCGTCGAGATCATGCACGCCATTAACAATAATTCCCGCATCCTGATCATGGATGAGCCGTCGGCCGTTTTGACCGACCGCGAGCTGGAGGTTATGTTCCGCATTGTCAAGCAGCTGCGCGACAAGGGCATCACCATCATCTATATCTCGCACCGTCTGGACGAAATCTTCGGCCTGTGCAGCAACGTCAGCGTCCTGCGCGACGGCTGTCACATCGACACGATTCCGGTCGCTTCCGTTGACCGTCAGGGCCTGATCAACATGATGGTCGGCCGTGAGATGGGTCAGGAGTATCCGAAAGAGGTTGGCAACGTCGGCGGAACGATTCTGGAGGTCAAAAATCTCAGCCGCGGCATTTTGCAGGACATCAGCTTTGAGGTCAAGTCCGGCGAGGTATTTGGCATTTCGGGTCTGGTCGGCGCTGGCCGCACCGAGCTTGCCCGCGCCATCCTCGGCATTGACAAGCCGGAATCCGGCGAGGTCTATGTCCGCGGAAAGAAAGTTCACTATCGTACGTTTGCCGACGCCATCCGTGACGGTCTTGGCCTGATCCCAGAGGATCGCAAGCTCCAGGGTCTTGTCCAGATTATGTCGGTCAAGCGGAACACCACGCTGGTCAATATGAAGCGCGTACTGCGCGCCGGTGTGATCAGCAGCTCGCTTGAGGAAAAGCTGAGCAAGGAATACGCCGACAAGCTGCACGTTGTCACGCCGAGCATGGAGACCGAGGTACAGTATCTCTCCGGCGGCAACCAGCAGAAAGTGGTTATCGCAAAGTGGCTGTTCCAGAACTCGGAGATCCTGTTCCTTGACGAGCCCACGCGCGGCATCGACGTTGGCGCAAAGGCAGAAATTTACCGTCTGATCAACCGGATGGCAAAGGAGGGCAAGACCATCATCATGATCTCGTCCGAAATGCCTGAGCTGCTCGGCATGTGCGACCGCATCATGGTTATGCATGAGGGTCACAAGATGGGCGAGCTGAACGCGGCCGAAGCTACACAGGCAAAGATCATGGCGCTTTGCAGCTGATGATCCAAACAACGGTCTAATCAGGCGCAGCCTGTTAGATAAAATTTAAGGAGGAATTACAAAATGAAGAAACTGATCGCGATGCTTCTTGCAATGGTCATGGTTCTGGGCCTGGTTGCCTGCGCAGCCAAGACGGAGCCCCCCGCGGCCGACACCAAGAACGAGACGCCCGCAGCAGAAACACCCGCTGAAGAGACCCCGGCTGAAGAAACGCCCGCTGCTGAAGGCGCTGTCAAGACCGACGTAATCGCAACCGAGGGCAAGGCTGCTGAGCTCGGCATTCCCGCCGCTGTTGTCCTGCAGGACACCACCGCGCTGGAAGGCAAGAAGATCGGCTGCTCCATCTGCTACAAGGGCGACGAATGGTGCGCAGCTCTGGCACAGGCTCTGGAAGCACTCGGCGCATACTACGGCGCTGACATCGTCTGCGAGGACGGCGACCTGAACGACGAGACCCAGACCAAGCAGATCGAGAACATGATTTCCAACAACGTTGACATCATCATGGTTGACCCCATCACCCCCGACGGCTCCGGCATTGCGTTGACGAATGCGGTTGAGGCCGGCATTCCCGTCATCATCTACGACGGCTACTGGACCGACGGCGAGGAAAAGGCTGTCACCACCGTCACCTGGGATCAGAAAGCAACCGGCACGCTGGTTGGCGAGTACTTCGTCAACTATGTTAAGGAAAACAACGGCGGCAAGTGCCGTGTGGTTGAGCTGACCAACGCTGTTTCCACGCACTGCCAGGAGCGCTTTGTTGGCCTGCATGAGGTTATCGACGCTGCCAATGCAGACGGCTGCGAAATCGAAATCCTGAACAAGTACGACTCTCAGGGCAACCGCGAGACTGCATACAACGCAATCTCCGCCATCGTCGAGCCGTATGACTACATCATCTCCGACGTTGACAACGGCGCGATGGGCGCAGTTGCAGCGCTGCAGGCTGTTGGCAACACCGACGTCAAGGTCTTCTCCATGGGCGCTTACGGTGCAGAGCCGTTCGGCAAGCTGCATGACAATGACGTGAACTATCAGGCTTGCCTGAACGTTGACGCTTGGGTTCTGGCACAGTTCATCTACGAAGGCGCAATCAGCTACTTCGAGGGCAAGGACGTTCCCACCAAGACCAACATCGACCTGTTCGTTGTTGACAGCACCAACGTTGAGAACTTCTGGAGCTTCGACTAATCTCCGGCAAATTCCGTAAACCGCGTAATCGCAGGGGGCGCAAGCCCCCTGCATCTGCAGGCGCATTGCGCCGATGCCCGCAGAGAGAAAACCGCGTTTTTGAAATTCGTGTTCCTTTCTGCGGAAAAATTATTAGACGTAAATCGTTACACAAAATCACATAGAAAATTGAAAGCATCCGTCGTAAGATAGGAGCAGGACAAAACGAACCGCCGTCTGGCAGCAGCGGCGATGCTCCGGCACAGCCGGACAAGGCATATCCCGCCGGCACAGCCGGCAAAAAACGTGTAAGCTTGGAAATAATCGCAAAAATTCTGCGTTTTAGAATCATAAAAGGAGACAATTGCTATGAAAAAACTTCGTTGGGGCGTTATCGGCGCGGGCGGCATTGCAGACCGCAGAACGATTCCCGGAATGATGCTGGCGAATAACGCCGAGCTGATTGCTGTAATGGAGATCAATATGGAGCTGGCGGAAAAGTCCCGCGCCAAGTGGGGCTGCAAGCGTGCGTATGACAGCGAGGCTGCGCTGCTGGCCGATCCCGAGATTGACGCGGTTTATATCGCGTCCCCCGTTGTGCTGCACGCCAAGCAGGCCATGATGGCCGCCGACGCCGGCAAGCATATTCTGATTGAAAAGCCGCTGGCCATGACCTCGGAAGAGGGGCAGAAGGTCGTTGACTACTGTGAGAGCAAGGGCGTCAAGATTGCGGCAGGTCTGATGATGCGCTTTGGCGCATACGTCATGGCTATGAAACAGGCCATTGCCGACGGCAAGATCGGCCGTCCGGTTTCGGGCTTCTCGCAGTTCACCTGCTGGTATCCCGATATGCCCGGCAACTGGCGTCAGAGCAAGAAAAACGGCGGCGGCGGCGCAATGATGGACATGGGCGTGCACTGCATCGACCTGATGCAGTATGTCACCGGCTCAAAGGTCAAGCAGGTTGCGGCGTTCCACGACACGCTGACGTTCCACTATGAGGTGGAGGACACGTCTACGGTTCTGATGCGGCTGGAAAACGGCTGCGAGTGCGTGGTGCAGTCCAACTTCAATATCCCCGACGAAGCCTCCAAGTGGCGTCTTGAGTTCTTCGGCGATCAGGGTCATCTGGTTGGCGAAAACATCATCGGCCAGATCGACGGCGGTACGCTGGACGCGATGTTCTGCGGCGAGGTTGGCGGCTATGACGCACAGCAGGACACCAAGGACGTCAAGGGCGAGCAGCTGGACGTGGAGTTCGGCAATATGTACACGCGCGAGATTGAGTCGTTCGGCAATTCGATCCTGAACAATCTTCCGCTGGAGGTTCCGGCGTCTGATGCGGTGCAGGTGCAGCGCGTTATGGAGGCGGCCTACCGTTCCAACGACAACAAGTGCGTTGTTGATCTGTAATTCAAAGAAAATTCCACAATCATGCTTCCCGCGCCGCCTGCGGCGCGGGAAGATAAAAAGAAACTGATTCTATAACGGTAGCGTCAATGACGCGAAGAGGTAAACTATGAACAGACCTCTCGATTTTGCGGTCGGCTTGTTCAATTGCTGCCGCGATCCGTAACTGCTTCAGAATGTCCGTCTGTCAACAAACTGATATTCTGAAAGGAGTCAATTTTAAATGGAGAAGAAAGCATCGGATTTCCGGTATAACACCGGCGAAACCAAAGTCCCGTGGGCTGCGGTCGGCGAAAACTATAACGCGCAGGATTTGATGACCATCATCCGGTTTATGATGAAAGGCAAGGGCGAGGCCTACGACGAGGCGCTGAAAACGGTTGAGAAGGACGTTCTCGCGCTGGACAAGGTTTCCGCGCCCCCGGCAAAGCTGTCGCTGGACGTGGAGGTTGGCAAGGCCGAGAATATGTGCGACGAATATCTGCACACCACTGGCTCTACATTTTTGACCAACTGCACAGCGGGCTTTGAGATTGCCTGCAAGTATACTGGACTGAAGCCAGGAGACGAGGTTATCGTCCCGGCCATCACGTTTGCCGCAACCATGGCGTATCCGCTTTCCATCGGCTGCAAGCTGGTGTTTGCAGATGTCGATCCGCTGACGCTGAATATGGATCCCAAGGACGTGGAGAAAAAGATCACCGACAAGACGAAGATGATCATCCCCGTCCACATTGGCGGCTATCCAGTCGATATGGATCCGATCATGGCGCTGGCCAAGCAGCACGATATTGTCGTCCTTGAGGACGCGGCGCACGCCTTTGGCGGCGAGTATAAGCACCGCAAGCTCGGCACAATCGGCGATTTTGGCTCGTTCTCGTTCCACGAGGTCAAGAACATCACCTCCTTTGGCGAGGGCGGCATCCTGTGTTCCAACGTGACAGAATTCCTGCCCGAGATGCGCCGCGCGCGCTTCCTTGGCACGGATTTCAGCAAGCATATCCCGAACTGGCTGTATGACGTCACCGCCATCCGCGGCAAGAACGGCCCGTTCGTCGCAACCAACTTCTCCACCACCGAGATTCAGGGTCTGGGCTTGCAGCTCCAGATTGCCCGAATCGACCAGATTATCGAAGCGCGCCGCCGCGCGTCCGAATATCTGACAAAGCGCCTTTCCGCCTGCGACGCTCTGATCCCGCAGGATCTGGGCAATGACGAAATCAAACCCACGTTCCATCTGTATCAGCTTCAGATCATCCCCGAAAAGGCGGGCGGCGATATTCAGCTGTTCAAGAAAAAGATGGACGCAAAGGGCGTCACGCAGATTCCTCACTTTGGCCCGCTGTATAAGTTCGAAATCCTGCGTGAGTATGGCTATGACGAAAAGGCAATCGCTGAGAGCTGCCCGGTGTGCGAGGAGGTATTCAACCACCGCTTTACGCACTTCCCGATCTACGGCCTGACGCCGGAGCAGCTGGACTATATGGCCGACGCGATTCTCGAGTCTGTTGACGAGATGCAAAGAGGCGTGTAAGCGGCCAACGTTCGTAAATTTGCAACTGTTTTACACCTGAAGAAATGAGGTTTTAACATGAGCGAGAAAAAAGAAATTGTCATGAATGGCGCTGGCGTTGCCGAGCTGGGCTTCCCCGGCTGGCCGCAGTTTGACCCGAAGAGCAAGGCGGAAATCGCCGAAGCACTCGACACCGGCGCGGTCTGCTACTGGACCGGCCATAAGGGCATGGAATTTGAGGACAAGTTCGCCAAGTGGTGCGGCGCAAAGATGGCAATTTCCTGCACCAACGGCACGGCTGCGCTGCACATCGGCATCGCGACGCTGGGCATCGGCCCTGGCGATGAGGTGATCGTGCCGTCCTACTCGTTCATCGCGTCCTCGTTCGCGGTGGTGCAGGCGGGTGCGGTGCCCATCTTCTGCGACGTGGATGAGAGCCACACCATCGACCCTGATGACATCGAAAGCAAGATCACCGAGCGCACCAAGGGCATTGTCATTGTCCATCTGTATGGCGTTGTGTGTGACATGGATCGCATCATGGCCATTGCCCGCAAGCATAACCTGTACGTTATCGAGGACTGCGCGCAGGCCATCGGCGGCAAGTATAAAGGCAAGTCCGTCGGCACGATCGGCGACGTGGGCTGCTTCTCGTTTGCACAGTCCAAGCACTTCACCACCGGCGGCGAGGGCGGCATGGTCGTCACCAACGACGAGGATCGCGGCTGGGAGGCACGTTCGTTCCGTGACCACGGCTATGACGTCAAGGCCAGAATGAATATGCTGGCGTTGGAGGAGAAGCTGCCCTATATCCACAACCGTGTGGGTTTCAACTTCCGTATGACCGAGATGCAGTCCATCGTCGGCATCAACGAGCTGGCGCGTCTGGAAACGTGGAATCTGCCGCGCCGCTTTGAGTACGCCAAGATGTACCGCGAGGCGCTGGGCAGGCTCGAGGGCGTCAAGTCGCTGCCGGTTGACACCGAGGAGCGTCAGTGCGCTTACTGGTGGTTCCCGATCATTCTGGATCTGGACAAGCTGGACATCGACGCGCCCGCGTTCCTTAAGGAAATGGCCGGCATGGGCATTCCCTGCTACGGCATTCAATGGCCGGAAGCATACGAGGAAAAGGCATATAAGGAGCTCGGCGGCTTTGGCTCGCATAAGTTCCCGTTCTGCTCCAAGGAGTACACCCGCGAGGGTCTGACGTATGAGGGCGTTGTATGCCCGGTGGCAAAGAGCCTGCGTGCCCGCACGGTGAACCTGTTCCTGCATCCCACGTGGGAAAAGGAGCACATCCAGAGAGTCATCGACGCGTTCACCACAGTGCACAACGCGCATCTGAAAAAGTAAAACAGCAGAAGCTGTATAAAACCGGCAAGCTGCCGCAGCCAACGGCTGCGGCAGCTTTTGCAGACACAGGAGGAAACAGAAATGGCAAATTTACAGGCTGGCTTTGCACGCGTGGACGTTACCCCGCCGCTTGGCATTGAAATTTCGGGTTATTTTGTCGAGCGCTTTGCGTCCGGCATTCTTGACGCGCTGGAGGCTTCGGCGCTGGCGCTTCGCTGCGGCGACGATCAGGCGATTTTGATTGCGCTGGACAATCTGATGATCGACAAGGAGACGATGCACGCCTATCGCGCGGCCATCGCCGAACGAACCGGCGTCAAGGCGGAGGCAGTGTTTATCGCCTGCTCGCACACGCACACAGGGCCGCTGGTTGGCAAGAGCGAGCTGGACGAAAACAAGTACGGCGAAAAGGAATATGGCGACTATCTGGGACGCAAGCTGTGCGACTGTGCGGTGATGGCAGTGCGCGACATGACGGATGCGAAGATGGGCTACGCCGTGGGCTGTGCGCCGCATATCGCATTTGTGCGCCGCTTCCGGATGAAGGATGGCTCAATCCGCACAAATCCCGGCGTGAATAACCCCGATATCGTTGCGCCGATCGGCGATGTAGACGAGCGGGTGAACGTGCTGCGCTTTGTGCGCAAGTGCGCGCCGGATATTGTAATTGCCAACTTTGGCGTACACCCGGACGTGGTGGGCGGCGACGAGATTTCGGCGGACTTCCCGCGCTTTGTGCGCGAGACGACCGAGGCGGCGCTGGACAACGTGCGGTGCATGTTCTTTAACGGCGCGCAGGGTGACGTGAATCACGTGAATGTGCACCCTGTGGGCGGCGATGCAAACGGTCTGCATCCGTGCTTTGACGACGCAGACCGCGGCTATGCGCACGCAAAGCACATGGGGCGCGTGATTGCGGGTGCGGTTTTGCAGGTATATGAAAAGGTGCAGTTCTGCGATGTGGACTGCGTCCGCGCTGCCGAGCGAATTGTAAACGCGCCGTCGAATATGCCGACAGCCGAGGAGGCCGCGCGCGCGGAGAAAATTGTGGAGCTGCACAACGCCGGACGCGATGCAGAGCTGCCGTTTGCGGGCATGGAGCTGACGACGGCGGTAGCCGAGGCGCTGCGGATGAAGCATCTGAAAGACGGCCCGGAGACGTTCCCGCTGCCGCTGAGCGGCGTACGCGTAGGACCGGTTGCGTTCCTTGGCATCCCCGGTGAACCGTTTACGGGCATCGGCCGGGGGCTGAAAGACGGTTCGCCGTTTGCCATGACGCTGCCGTGCTGCCTGACGAACGGCGCGGAGGGCTATTACCCAATGAAAGAGGCGTACGACGAGGGCGGCTATGAGGCCAGAAGCTCCAACTTTAAGGCTGGCATTGCCGAGCTGCTCATCGACGAGGGCGTCAAGCTGCTGAAGTCGCTGTAAAAAAGAGAAAGCGTCCTTTCCTGGCCGGGGGAGGGACGCTTTTTTGCTGCGCGCAGGGACGAACAGAGTCGTCTGCCCCCACAAACGCATGGCCGGCAATGTGTACAGGATTCCGATTACAGAGTAGAAACAGAGTCTGTTTTTGCCGCCCGCCTGACAGCAAGTCTATTGACAGCGGCAGCCTGCGCGGCTATCATAAAATGATTCAGTACAAAACACATAGTTCAAAAACGACGCGAGGAGAAATCAGAACAATATGGATCATTACAAGTTTTCAACGCTGGAATACAAGCGCCCCGATGGGGAGGCGCGTCGCGCACAGCTTATCAAATGGAAAGAAGCGGTCGAGCACGCGGAGAACTATGACGCACTGCGCAAGCTGATGCTTGAGATTGACCGCGAGAACTGCGAGCTGTTTACGCAGTATTCCATTGCACATATCCGCCACACGCTCGACACACGTGACGAGTTTTATGAGGCGGAGATTCAGTATTTGCAGGATACGCTGCCCACGCTCAGCGGCGACGAGGTTGCGCTCAGCGAGGCTATTGCGGCCAGCCCGTTCCGTGCGGACATTGAGCGGGATCTTGGCAAGCAGTACTTTGTCTCCATGGACTTACAGAAAAAGCTGTATTGCGAGGCCAACGTTCCGCTGCGCCAGCAGGAGAGCCGCCTGACCAATGAATATCAGAAAATCATGGCCACGGCAGAGATTCCGTTTGACGGCAAGAAGCTGAACCTTTACGGCGTGCAGAAATACTTTGAACACCCTGACCGCGCGATGCGCGCCGCTGCCGTCAAGGCATACTCCAAATTTTATGAGGACAATGAGCCGCGTCTGGAACAGATTTGGGATGAGCTGATTCGTATCCGCAACCAGATGGGCAAAAATCTTGGCTACGAAAATTACATTCCTGTCGGTTATCTGGAGCAGGGACGCACGGATTACGGCGAAAAAGAGGTCGCGTCTTTCCGCGAGCAGGTACGCACCGTTCTTGTTCCGCTGTGCAAGAAGCTCTATGACGCGCAGGCCAAGCGCCTTGGCGTTGATCACGTCATGTGGTACGACGAAAAGATGGTATTTCCGGATGGCAACGCTGAGCCTGCGGGTGACGACGCGTTCATGGTCAAGACCGCGCAGAAGATGTACCACGAGATCAGCCCGGAAACCGGCGAATTTATCGACTTCATGATCGACCATGAGCTGATGGATTTGCAGAACAAGCCTGGCAAGGCCTCCACCGGCTATATGACGAGTCTGCCCAGCCTGAAAGCACCGTTTGTGTTCTCCTGCTTTAACCATACGATTTTTGATATGCAGGTGCTGACGCACGAGCTGGGGCACGCGTTTGCGGGCTATAGGTGGACTCGTCCTCTGCGTGAAAGCGGTTCAGCGCTCGGACAACGGCCCCATGCAGGGCTGCTTCCTCCAGCGTGACGGAATCCTTGCAGTATTTCTTTCCGTAATCCAATCGGCTGACGCAGCGCCAGACGATTTTCT
>OJNS01001403.1_pt1 | contig 12284 bp, 5 predicted proteins | sample 1597911 | NCBI WGS metagenome assembly OJNS01 (sample SAMN01915214, study PRJEB22387) | human gut metagenome | isolation source: stool | host: Homo sapiens | place: USA
CTGGCTCTTCGGCTTCGGCCTGGACGTTGGCTTCGTTTTTGGGTCGTGTTGCCTACAACTACGACAGCCGCTACCTGTTGACCATGAACTTCCGTGCCGATGGTTCTTCGCGCTTTGCTCCGGGTCATCGTTGGGGGTACTTCCCTTCGGTTTCGGCCGGATGGCGCATGTCGAGCGAATCGTTCATGGAGTCGCTTGCCGACGTGGTCGACGATTTGAAAATACGTGTGGGCTGGGGTATGAACGGTAACCAGAGCGGGATAGGCAACTACGCCTATCTGGCCGGTATGACTGCCAGCAAGGTAGCCCCCACGACCGACAATCTCTATCCGGGATTGGCCATCACGCCCTATTCGGCCGCCAATACCGAGCTTACCTGGGAGAAGACCATGCAGTGGAATGCCGGTATCGACTTCTCGGCCTTTGATTCGCGCCTGACCCTGTCGGTCGATGCCTACTACAAGCGCACGACCGACCTGCTGCTCACCGTGAGCCTGCCCGACAACGTGAACCTCCCCGGCGGTATTACCCGCAACGATGGTGAGATGACCAACAAAGGTATTGAGTTGAACCTCTCTTCTCAAAACTTCAGAGGCGAGTTTCAATGGAATACCGATTTCAATATTTCGTTCAACAAAAATAAGCTGACCAAGCTGGGCCTGAACAAGGTGTACTACTATGCCGAGATGTATGAGACCAAAGAGAATGCCATCATCTTGAAAGAGGGCTTGCCTCTGGGTACCTTCTTCGGCTATGTATCGGAGGGTGTCGACCCCGAAACGGGAAATATCATCTACAAAGACCTGAACAACAACGGTGTGTTCGACCCGGGCGACCGTACGACTATCGGTTGCGCACAACCCGATTTTATTTATGGCATGACCAATACCTTTTCGTACAAAGGGATAGGCCTCTCGATTTTCTTGCAGGGAAGCCAAGGCAACGACATCTTCAATGCCTCGCGTATCGATACCGAGGGTATGTTCGACTTCCGCAACCAGTCGAAGGCCGTGCTCGACCGCTGGAAACGTCCGGGTATGATTACCGATATACCCCGTGCCGGCTCTATCGACAACAGCCACAACTCGACTCGCTTTGTCGAAGACGGTTCGTATCTGCGGTTGAAGACTTTGACTCTGTCGTATGACTTCGACCGGAAGCTGCTGCGCAAGATGCACCTCTCCAAACTGCAGTTCTATGTAACCGGGCAAAATCTGTTGACCTTCACCAATTACAGCGGATACGACCCCGAAGTAAATGCCTATGGTGCCGATGCGGTAGCTCTGGGTGTAGACTACGGAACTTATCCTCAATCGAAAGCTGTGATCTTTGGTCTGAATGTTGAATTTTAAATGATGAACGAAAATGAAAAAGTTAATAATAAGAACGATATGCTTTACATTGCCCTGGTTGGGATTCAGTGCATGTAACGATTTTCTGGACGAAAGACCTCAGTCCGACTTTACCCAGGAGGGTAGCGAGGCCGGGGCGCTGGTATCGGAGTATCTCTCCATTTCAGATGCGCAAGCCGAGTTGCAGGGCGCTTACAACAGTTTCAAGAACGACATTTATCAGCTCGAGAACTATACGATCAACGACATTCAGTCCGACAACTGCTATGCCGGTAGCGACGGTGTGTACGATATAGAAGAAGACCTGCTCAAAATCACGGCTACCAACTACAAGGTTTCGCTGGTATGGTCGCAATATCTGGCCATGGCCGGTTCTGCTACGAATGTAATCGAGAACGTGAAGCTGATGACTCCCGAGTCGGCTACCGAAGCCGAGAAAAACAAGGTGATGGCCGAAGCCAAGTTTATCCGAGCCTGGGCCTACTTCGATATGGTGCGCCTGTGGGGCGGATTGCCTATGGTCCTGCAGTTGATACCCACCATTACGGCCGATAACCTCGACACCTGGTACCCGGTGATGTATCCGGCACGCAGTACCGAAGATGAGGTATATAAACAGATATTGGAAGACCTCGACGAAGAGGGTACCATACAGTATCTCGACAGCAAGAGCGTGGGTGCATTCCAGGCCACCAAAGGTGCTGCCTATGGTTTGTTGTCGAAGGTGTGGGCTACCATGGGTCCCAAAGAGAGCCGCGACTACAACAAGGTAGTGGAGTATGCCGACAAGACTATCGCCGAGGGGTATCAACTGGTAAGCAACTTTGACGACTTGTGGAACCCCGACAACAAGTTTACTACCGAGAGTATCTTCGAGGTTTACTATACCGCCGATTCGCCCAACTGGGCCTACTGGTGTCTGTTGAAGGAGGACGACGGCTCGGTAACCTGGCGTCGCTACTGTACCCCTACGCACGACCTGCTGGCCAAGTTCGACACCGAGAAGGATGTACGCTACACCTCGAGCATTCTGTGGAAAGAGGCTCCGTACGACACCTATTTCCCGGCCGACAACTATCCCTTCTCCTACAAGATTCGCGAGAAGAACTCCGATATTATCCTGATGCGTCTGGCCGATATTCTGTTGATGAAGGCCGAGGCTTTGGTCGAGCTGAACCAGGTTTCCGACGCTATTGTCATCGTCAATCGCATTCGCGAGCGTGCCGGTTTCGGCCCCTCGTCATTGGATGTAAACATGTCGCAGGCCGATGCCCGTCTGGCTGTGGAGAACGAGCGCCAGCTCGAGCTCTATATGGAGGCTCAGCGGTGGTACGACTTGTTGAGAAACGACCGTATGCTCGATGTCATGCGCAAGCATAAGGACGAGAAAGGTCAGTATATCTTCAGCGACCTGCAATCGTTCAGAGAGAAGTGGCCTGTGCCGCAGGAGGAAATCGACAAGAACAACAACCTTACGCAAAATGAAGGGTATTAACCTATTGTTTAATGTTTTGATAATAGTACGATTATGAAATTTAGCAATCATATATTTACATTCTTGTGCTGTGCATCTGTCCTCCTGACAGCATGCGAAGATGGCACGGGCCGTGTGGTCTATCCCTATTCCTGCCCCGAGATGTCGGAGGTCGACCTGTCGTCTACCGAATATGTCATGGCCAACGATACTCTCTATTTCTCGGTCGATATTAAGGATGAGCAGACCCCGCTTTCGACCCTCGAGGTTTCGCTGACTTCGGGCGAAGAGTCGATTTTTACCGAGTCGATACGTACCAAGGGCATGTCGGCATCGATTCAGAATCATGGAATCTTTATCCCCTTTACCGCCGGTCTGGAAGACAACAAGGAGGCCCGGCTTACCCTCACGGCTATCAACGTAGAGGGTAGCGAAGTTTCCCGGAACTTCGATCTCAAGATTCGGCGTCCCGAATTGCCCGAAACCATGTATCTGCACATCGAGGAGCAGGTGATTCCCATGAAACGTCAGGCCGATAATCCCTATTTGTATGCTACGGAGACGGGCAGCTACATCACCCAGTTTACCGGCAAAGTATCGACGAGTGAGTCGCTCGAAGATTCGGAGCTGATATGGGGCTACTCCGAAACGGCCAACTATGCCGAGTTGTCGAGTGCGACGGGGGTAGGCTTCACCTTTGACTATCAAGGCTGGGAAATCGAACAGATTACTTTCGATGTCATGACTTTCAAGGTGGGCGCTATCGGTGAGTATCAGGTGTTTACAATCGACGGCGTAGAGCTCGAAGCCAGTGCGGGCTATTATCGGGCGGCTATCCAGTTTACTCAGGGTGCCGAGGTCGAAGTAACCGGCTTTGAGGATCTCGCCAATGCCTACAATCGCGACTTCTTCGAGTACAATGCCGAGACCGGCAAACTCACCTTCTTGCGCGAGAGCGGCAAGTGGGAGGTATACTACTCGAGCAAGTATAACTACATGTGGGTAATGCGTCTCGACGATGAGGCTCCTGTAGCCTACTGGCTGGTAGGTCATGGCTTTACATCGGCTCCGGTTTGGAACGACGACTACAATACGGGCGGTTGGGATACCGAGGATGTGTCGCGTCTGGGCTATGTGGTCAAGATTGCCGATAATACCTACCAAACGACTCTCTATCTGAGCAATACCCACGAATGGGAGTCGTTCGAAATCGAGATTTACAGCGACCGGTTGTGGAACAAAACGCTGGGTATGGAGCTGAAAGAGGGCTCTATTACGGGCGATGCCACGGGATTTGCCGTCTCGATGTCCAACGGCTTTACCAACACGGCCGACTTTGTGCCGGGCTATTACCGCCTGACCTTCGATACCTCGGGCGGAGTTGGTAACGAAAAGATGAATGTAGAGCGATTGTCCGATTGAGATCGGCTCGAAAATATTACGTGCTGAATAGGTAAATTTTAGATGAGGAGAGACGAGACGAATGTATCCTTTCCCGGTGCATTCGTTTCTATCTCTCTGTTTAGCTCCTGCTCTGCCGGGCGGGTAAAAGGTTCATCAAATGCTTATGATTATGAAAAAATGGATTTTATATTCGGTCGCAACCGTTTCGCTGTGGTGTTCGTGCACTACTTCTCACAAGGGCGAGGCTCCGGTTGCACTGGTCTGGGAAAACGGGGTATACGATGCTTCGACCCAGATGTATCGTCATCGGTTTGTTGTCAGAAATAAGACCGACCGGGAACTGGCGGGCGATTGGGAAATCTTTTATTCCCAGTTGCCGGTACGTATCGCCAACGATTCGACATCACCGGTTTGTATTACGGCCGTGAATGCCAACTATTATAAAATGGCTCCGACCGACCGGTACCGGAATATCCCGCCGCACGATTCGCTGGTGGTCGTCTATTATGCCGATAGCCGAGCTGTCAACCTGTCGCGGCAACCCGAGGGATGCTACTGGGTAGCAAAGGGGCAGAATACTCCGCTCCCGGTCGAGTTGGCAATCGTTCCGTTCTCCGATCGGGAACGTATGGGCGATCTCTCGGCTGAGGCTATTTATCGTCGCAATGCCAGTTATGCCCGCCCGTTTGATTCGACGGCTCCGGCCGTGTTGCCATCGGTCAAGCAGGCGGTTGCGAAGGGGGGCCGGGTATCGGTCCCTGCCGAGGTATCACTGCTGTATAATCAAGAGTTGGTCGATGAGGCACGTCTGTTGCAAGAGACGCTGGAGCAGGAGTATGGAATAGCTGTCACCGAGGGTGCTTCGATGCACATCGAGCTTGACCTGGCAGCCGCTGGCCATACATGCAACCCCGAACAGTATAGGCTGGACATAGACAATCGCCAGATTGCTGTCGTGGGGGCTACGCCGCACGGCGTATTCAACGGTATACAGACTCTCCTGGCCTTGCTGAGGGGAAATAGCCATACTCTCGACCGGCAAACGATTATCGATTATCCCGATTTGTCCTATCGCGGCTTCATGCTCGATGTGTCGCGCAACTTTATTCCGGCTGCCGATGTGAAACGCTGGATCGATATTCTGTCGTCTTACAAGATCGATGTGCTGCATCTGCATTTGACCGACGATGAAGGTTGGCGTATCGAGATTCCCGGTTTGGAAGAGCTGACTGCGGTCGGTGGCCATCGGGGTCATACGACCGACGAGTCGACCTGCCTATACCCGGGTTACGACGGCTCCTATTCGGTTACGGAGGGTACGGGTAACGGCTATTATACTCGCGACGAGTTTGTCGACTTGTTGCGTTATGCAGCACGCCGGCATGTGACGGTAGTCCCCGAAGTCGAGGCTCCGGGCCATGCTCGTGCAGCTATTGTGGCTATGAAAGCCCGTTATCGCAAGTATGCCGGTACCGACGAAGCGAAAGCTCGAGAATACCTGTTGAGCGAGCCGGGCGATACGTCGAAATACGTGTCGGCCCAGTCTTATACCGACAATGTTATCAACGTGGCTTTGCCGTCGACCTATGCCTTTATGGAGAAGGTGGTGACCGAAATCGCGTCCATGTATGCCGAGGCTGGTGTAGCGTTGCATACGATACACCTGGGTGGCGACGAGGCTTCGAAGGTAAACTGGGCACGATGCCCGTTGTGCCAGGCCCGCATGAAGGCCGAGCACATCGACCATATCGAGGAGCTGCAAAGTTACTTTATGACCCGCATGTGCGACTATGTGCGCAGCAAGGGCAAGGAGGTGATGGGCTGGGACGAGCTCACCAACAGTACCCTGCCCGAGGGGGCCATCATCTACGGTTGGCAAGGTTTGGGCAAGGCGGCTCTCAAGGCGGCCGAACAGGGGCATCGGTTTGTGATGACTCCGGCCCGGGTGCTTTACCTCATTCGTTATCAGGGACCCCAGTGGTTCGAGCCGTTTACCTATTTCGGCAACAATACCCTGAAGGATGTCTACCAGTATGAGCCGGTGCAGCAGGATTGGAAACCGGCCTACGAATCGCTGCTGATGGGGGTACAGGCTTCGATGTGGACCGAGTTCTGCAACTCGCCGGCCGATGTGGAGTATCTGCTTTTCCCCCGGTTGCTGGCCTTGGCCGATGTGGCCTGGACTCAAAAGGGCACGAAGGATTGGCCCGGATTCCTCGCCCGGCTCGACCGGGTGTTGCCTCACCTCGAGGCATTGGGCGTGACTTGCGCCCGCTCGATGTACAACATCGACCACCGGGTTACCCCCGAGAAGAAGAGACTGCGGGTAGACCTCTCGTGCATCCGCCCCGATGTGGAGATACGCTACACCTGCGACGGCACGGAGCCGGTGGCCACGTCGCCGCTATACGAAAAACCGTTTACGGTCGATGCCTCCACCTGTGTTCGGGCGGCTACCTTTGCACAAGGTGTGCAGATGGGGAAGACCCTCACCCTGGATATGCAGTGGAATCTGGCTACGGGCAAACGGGAGATAGCCAACAACGGGAGTGCCGGTGTACTCACTAACGGTGTGCGGGGCAGTTTGCGCCATACCGATTCGGAGTGGGTGGGCTGGTACGACCAGGATGCCACGTTTGTGATTGACCTGGGAAAGAAGACCCCGGTGAGCGAGGTGACTCTCGGCTGCATCACCAACTCGGGCATGGCGGTTCACAAGCCTGCCGTAATCAGGCTGTCGGTTTCGAACGACAAGAAGAACTACCGCCCGGTGGGCGAGATTTGCTATTCCCGGGAGGAGATTTTCGAGAACCGCATGGCTATCGAGGATGCCCGTTTCGACAACCTCGGGGTGAAAGCCCGTTATCTGAAGTTCGAGGTGGTGAATCCGGGTCTCTGTCCGGCCGGCGATGTGCGCGAAGGGCAGAAGGTCTGGATGTACTTCGACGAGGTGATGGTGCAATAGTCGCCCGACAGCCCAGGGGATAGCCCTGATACGGCTTCCCGAAGAACAATTTTTTTTTGACTTTTACCGCACCCTGCTCTATGCGGGGCAAGGGTGCCATCCATACGATACACAAAACAGAGAAAGAGATGAAATCGATACCTTTGATATTACCTTTGATGGCTCTGCCGCTTCCTTTCGCGAGCCATGCCGCCGAGCGGGAGTCGCAAACGCCCAACGTCATATTCATTTATGCCGATGACATCGGCTATGGCGACTTGAGTTGCAACGGCGCCAAGACCATCAGCACGCCCCACGTCGAACAACTGGCCGCCGAGGGGGTGCGCTTTACCAATGCCCATAGTGCGGCGGCCACCAGTACGCCGGCCCGCTATGCCATGCTCACCGGCGAGTATGCCTGGCGTCGGCAGGGCACGGGCATTGCCGATGGCGATGCCGGTATGATCATACGCCCCGACCGTTACACCCTGGCCGACATGTTTCACGAGGCTGGTTACACGACCGGTGCCATAGGCAAGTGGCATCTGGGGTTGGGCGACAAGAAGGGGACGCAAGACTGGAACGGGCTCATTTCGCCCAACCTGTCGGACATCGGGTTCGACTACTCCTACATCATGGCGGCCACGGGCGACCGCGTGCCCTGCGTGTTTGTGGAGAACGGGAGGGTAGCGAATCTCGACCCCGACGACCCCATCTACGTCAGCTATCAGAAAAATTTTCCTGGCGAACCTACGGGCAAGAACAACCCCGAGTTGCTCACCATGCTCCCTTCGCACGGTCACAACCAGAGTATTGTGAACGGCATTTCTCGCATCGGGTTTATGAAGGGGGGCAAGTCGGCCCTGTGGAAAGACGACCGGATTGCCGATGAGTTGACGGCCAAGGCCATCGACTTCATCGAGCAGCACAAGAACGAGCCCTTCTTCCTCTACTTTGCCACGCAGGATGCTCATGTGCCCCGGGTGCCTGGCCCCCGTTTTGCCGGCAAGTCGGGTATGGGACCGCGAGGCGACGTGCTGCTGCAGTTCGACTGGAGCGTGGGCGAGGTGATGGCTGCGCTGAAGCGGCTGGGTCTCGACGAGAATACGATTGTGATTCTCTCGAGCGACAACGGGCCGGTGGTAGACGACGGTTATCGTGACCAGGCTGTCGAGCTGCTGGGCAACCACAAGCCGGGCGGACCCTTCCGCGGAGGCAAATACAGCTTGTACGAGGCCGGGACCCGCGTGCCGTGCATTCTTCGCTGGACCGGTCATGTGCAACCGGCAGTCTCCGACGCGCTGGTTTGTCTGCTCGACTGGATGGCTTCGCTGGCCTCGCTGCTGGGGGTGTCGATGCCTGCCGGAGCTGCTCCCGACAGCGAGAACTGGCTCGATGCCTGGCTGGGCAAAGACCGTCAAGGGCGCAGCTCGCTGGTCGAGCAGAATGCCCAGAACAACCTCTCGATTATTACCGCCGACTGGAAATACCTCGAACCGGGCGAGGGTAGCCCCTACAACAGCAACGTGGGTATCGAGACCGGTAACAGCCCCGACCCTCAGCTTTACGACATGCGCAGCGATAAGGGCGAGACGAAAAACGTGGCTGCCCAATATCCGGCCGTTGTCGAGGAACTGGCCCGCAAGCTGGCCGAAATCAAGGACGGTCGGGTAGGGCTCCCGCTGGAGTGAGGATGTGTGAAGGTAACTTTTTTTGAAATCTATACTTTTTTGAAACGATGAAGAGAACAATATGGACGGGCCTCTGTCTCGCTTGTCTGACGGCAGCGACCATGCAGGCCCAACAGAACCAGCCCGAGTGGCAAAGCCAATATGCCACGGGACTGAACAAACTGACCCCGCATGCCTATGTGTGGCCTTATGCGGCGGGCGATGTCGAGGCTATTCGCGAGCAGGCCTGTGAGTCGTCGCCCTACTACATGAGTCTGAACGGAGCCTGGCGGTTCAACTGGGTGCGCAACCCCGACACGCGGCCGGTCGACTTCTACCGCCCCGACTACTACGTGGGCAACTGGAACGAGATAGAGGTGCCCGGCAACTGGGAGCGTCAGGGATACGGTACGGCCATCTATGTGAACGAGTCGTACGAGTTCGACGACCCCATGTTCAATTTCAAGAAAAATCCGCCCCTGGTGCCTTACGCCGAAAACGAGGTGGGCTCGTATCGCCGCACCTTCACCGTGCCCGACTCGTGGGCCGGGCGTCGCATCGTGCTCTGTTTCGAGGGGGCCGCGTCGTTCTACTACGTGTGGCTCAACGGCGAGCTGCTGGGCTACAACCAGGACTCCAAGACCCCGGCCGAGTGGGATGTGACCGACCGCGTGAAACCGGGCGAGAACGTGCTGGCCGTCGAGGTCTATCGCTGGAGTGCGGGTTCGTATCTCGAGTGTCAGGATATGTGGCGGTTGAGCGGCATCGAGCGCGATGTCTATCTGTACAGCACGCCGCAGCAGTATATTGCCGACTACAAGGTGGTGTCGCCGCTCGACCGGCAGGACTACCGGGATGGCGAGTTGTCGCTGGCCGTGCATGTGGGCGGAGTCGGCGGGATTGAAAAGCCTACCGTGGCCTACGAGTTGTACGATGCCGACAACCGGCTGGTGGTGCGCGATACCCGCGAGGTGTCGGCCGACAGTATCGTGAGCTTCGAGCAGGTGATACCCGATGCTCACCCCTGGAGCGCCGAGCAGCCCTATCTCTATACGTTGGTTGTGAATCTGAAGGACGAGGCCGGACGGGTGGTCGAGACGACCGGTTGCCCGGTGGGCTTCAAGACCTCGGAAATCAAGGAGGGCCGCTTCTGCATCAACGGGGTGCCCGTCCTGGTCAAGGGGGTGAACCGCCACGAGTTCTCCGACCGCGGCCGCACCGTGAGCAAGGAGCTGATGCTGAAAGATATACAACTGATGAAGCAGAACAACATCAATACGGTGCGTTGCGCCCACTATCCCAACAATCCCTATTGGTACTACCTGTGCGACCGCTACGGACTCTATGTCATCGACGAGGCCAACATCGAGTCGCACGGCATGGGTTACGGCCCGGCTACGCTGGCCAAGGATACCACCTGGCTCAAGGCTCACATGGACCGCACGCGGCGCATGTACGAGCGGAGCAAGAACCACCCTTCGATCTCCATCTGGTCGCTGGGCAACGAGGCCGGCAACGGGGTCAACTTCGAGCACACCTACCGCTGGCTCAAATCGGTCGAGACCAACCGCCCCGTGCAGTACGAGCGCGCCGAGCAGAATTTCAATACCGACATCTATTGCCGCATGTACCGCAGCATCGACGAGATAAAGGCCTATCTGGCCCAGCCCGACATCTACCGCCCCTTCATCCTGTGTGAGTATGCCCACGCCATGGGTAACAGCGAGGGCGGTCTGCAGGACTACTGGAAGGTGTTCGAGTCGGAGCCGATGGCTCAGGGCGGTTGCATCTGGGACTGGGTAGACCAGTCGTTCCGCGAGGTCGATGCCAACGGCCGCTGGTACTGGAGCTACGGTGGCGACTACGGCCCCGAGGGGATACCCTCGTTCGGCAGCTTCTGCTGCAACGGTCTGGTCAATGCCGCCCGCGAGCCGCATCCCCATCTCCATGCCGTCAAGCATGTGTACCAATACATCAAGTCGACCCTTACCGATGCCGATAACCTCACCGTCACGGTGAAAAACTGGCACGACTTTACCGACCTCGACGCCTATACCCTGCACTGGAACGTGACGGCCGACAACGGTACCGTCGTGGCCCGGGGCGAGCAGGTGGTTGCCTGCGCTCCGCACCAGACGGTCGATGTCGTCTTGGGTCGTGTGGCACTGCCCCGCGACGCTCGGGAGGCCTACCTCAACCTCAGTTGGACTCCCAACCACGCTACGGCTTTTGTCCAGACGACCGACGAGGTGGCCTACGACCAGTTCGTGCTCGAGGCCAATCCGCGCTACGAGGCCAAAATCGATCTGCCTTCGGGCCGGTCGCTGAAACGCGACGGCTACACCTGGAGCAACGACCGGGTATCGGCTTCCGTATCGCCCGAGACCGGCGCCCTGACCTCCTATCGCTACAACGGCGCCGAGATGATAGCCTCGCCCCTGGTGCTCTCGCTTTACCGTCCCTTGACCGAGAACGACAAGAAGGACAAGACCAGCGGCCAGTTGTGGGCGAAGGCCGGCCTCTCGTCGGTATCGCAGCGGGTCACCTCGATCGAGCCGGGCAAAAACGGATGCGAGGTGGCCATTGCCCTCACCAATGCACAGGGCCAATCGATAGGAGAGGGTACTCTCACCTACGTCTTCGACCGCAAGGGGATGTTGACGGTACACACCACATTCACTCCCGACACCACGGTGGTGAAGTCGTTGCCCCGCGTGGGCCTCACCTTCGGGATGCCGACCGGGAACTGCCGCCGGGTAACCTATCTGGGCCGGGGCGATATGGAGACCTACGTCGACCGCCTCGCCGGCAAGATAGCCCTTTACGAGACCAGTCCCGACGAGATGTTCCACTGCTATGTAGTGCCCCAGGCCACCGGCAACCGCACCGATACCCGTTGGGCAACCTTCGGCAGCGAGGCCGGTAACGGCTGGAAAGTCACGGCCGATGCACCCTTCCAGTTCAGCGCCACGCCCTACACCGATGCCTGCATCGATGCCGCCACCCACGTAAACGAGTTGCATGCCGACGGTACGGTCACCGTTCACCTCGATGCTGCCCAAACCGGGGTAGGTACCGCCACCTGTGGCCCCGGCATATTGCCCGCCTACCGGTTGCCGCTCGACACCTATCGGTTCGATTTCACCTTTGTCCCGGTGACAAAATAGCATAAAAGCAAGAATAAGAGAGAAACGTAAAAGATTTCATCTCCTTGCGAGCGGGGCGGATGTTCACTACATTCGCTCCGCTTTTTTCTATGGTCTATTTTTTTTCGGGATATAACTCTTTGAAGATGAGGCGCTCGATTTTAAATGCAGAAAAAAGTTGAAAATATCTTTGCACGGTTCGAAAAAAGCGCTTATCTTTGCAGCGAAAATCAGCACGAGGGGTATTAGCTCATCTGGCTAGAGCGCGACACTGGCAGTGTCGAGGTGAGATCG
>OJNS01001407.1_pt1 | contig 12275 bp, 11 predicted proteins | sample 1597911 | NCBI WGS metagenome assembly OJNS01 (sample SAMN01915214, study PRJEB22387) | human gut metagenome | isolation source: stool | host: Homo sapiens | place: USA
GTCGTTCAACATCAACGCGCTGCGTTGGAGCAAGATCATCCTGTGCACCGATGCCGACGTGGACGGCTTCCAGATCCGCACGCTGCTGTTGACGATGCTGTACCGTTTGACGCCGCAGCTCATCGAAGAGCACAAGGTGTTCATTGCGGAATCGCCGCTTTATGAAATTACGGCGAAGGACAAGACGTATTTTGCGTATAACGAGCGCGAAAAGGATGAGTTTTTGACGCAGCTTGAGGGCCAGAAGTTTACGATTCAGCGCTCGAAAGGTCTGGGTGAAAACGACCCGGACATGATGAACCTGACGACGATGAACCCGAAAACGCGCAGGCTGATTCAGGTGAAGCCCGGCGATGCCGAAATGACGGCGCAGATGTTTGATATCCTGCTGGGCGATAATCTTACGGGACGTAAGGACTACATTGCGACCCACGGCAGCGAGTACCTCGATGACCTCGATATTTCTTAAAGCTCTGACGAAAGGAAGCGTAAAGCATGGCAAGAAAAAAACAGCCGAAAAGAGAAAATACGCCGAAGATGCAGGGCTTTATTGCGGGCGCGGGTGAAATTCAGGCGCAGGACATCAACGACACGCTGCGGCAGAACTACATGCCGTATGCGATGAGTGTTATTATGTCCCGTGCCATCCCGGAGATTGACGGCTTTAAGCCCTCGCACAGAAAGCTTCTCTATACGATGTACAAAATGAACCTGCTCGGCTCGGCGCGCACGAAAAGCGCGAACATCGTCGGTCAGACGATGAAGCTGAACCCGCATGGAGATCAGGCTATCTATGAGACGATGGTTCGTCTGGCCCGCGGCAACGAGACGCTGCTGCACCCATTTATCGACTCCAAGGGTAACTTCGGTAAGGTCTATTCGCGCGATATGGCCTATGCCGCCTCGCGTTACACCGAGGCGAAACTCGAGCCGATCTGCGCCGAACTGTTCCGCGACATTGACGCCGATACTGTTGATTTTGTGGACAACTATGACGGCTCCATGCAGGAGCCTGTTCTGCTGCCGACGACGTTTCCGAACGTGCTGGTTTCGGCCAACATGGGCATCGCCGTCGGCATGGCGTCGAATATCTGTTCGTTCAATCTGGCCGAGGTCTGCCGGACGGCAATCGCGCTCATCAAAAACCCGGACGCAGATCTTCTGGATACGCTCCTGGCCCCGGATTTCCCGACGGGCGGAGAAATTCTCTATGACCCGGCCCAGATGCTGCAGATTTATGAGACGGGCCGCGGCTCGTTCCGCCTGCGGGCGAAATGGCGCTATGTCAAGGAAGGGAACATGATCGAGATCTACGAGATCCCCTACACGACGGCCACGGAGATTATTCTTGATAAGGTTGCAGAACTCATCAAGGCAAATAAAATCCGTGAGATCAGCGACATGCGCGATGAAACGGACCTGAATGGCCTGAAGCTCACCATCGACTTAAAGCGCGGCGCAGACCCGGACAAGTTGATGCAGAAGCTGTTCAAAACGACGACGCTGCAGGATGCGTTCGGCTGCAACTTCAACATTCTCATTGCCGGTATGCCGCGCGTAATGGGCGTGCGCGAAATCTTCTCCGAGTGGACGGCATGGCGCACCGAATGTGTTCGCCGCCGGCTGTATTTCCAGATGAACAAAAAGAAGGACAAGCTGCACCTTCTGAAGGGCCTCGGCAAAATTCTTCTCGATATCGACAAGGCCATCCGCATCATCCGGGAAACGGAACTGGACGCGGAGGTTGTTCCGAACCTCATGATCGGCTTCGGCATCGATCAGGTACAGGCGGAATACGTTGCGGAGATCAAGCTGCGCAACATCAACAAGGAATTCATTCTGAACCGGTTGAAGGAGACGGAGTCTCTTGAAAAGGAGATCGCCGACCTCGAAGCGACGCTTGGCTCTGAGAAGAAGGTTCAGGCGCTCATCTGCAAAGAGTTGGAGCAGGTCGCGCAGAAATATGGAAAAGCGCGCAAGACCACGCTGGTCTATGACCACGAACTCCAGCAGGAGCCGGACGACGAGCCGGAAAACGACTATCCCGTTACTGTCTTCCTCTCCCGCGAGGGCTATTTCAAGAAGATCACAGCACAGTCACTGCGCATGTCCGGCGAACAGAAATTCAAAGAGGGCGACGGTCTGCTCCTGACCCGTCCGGCGCAGAACAGCGAGGAGATGCTGGTCTTTACCGACAAATATCAGGTTTATAAGACGAAGATTTCTGACTTTGCCGACGGAAAAGCGTCCGCGCTTGGAGATTTCCTGCCCGGAAAGCTTGGCTTCGACGAAGGGGAAAGCTTCCTGACGGTTATCTTCCCGGGCAAGTACGAGGGAAATCTGCTCTTTGTCTTTGAAAACGGGAAGGCGGCGAAGGTTACCATGAGCGGCTATGATACCAAGTCCAACCGCAAGCGGCTGACAGGAGCATACTCTGACAAGAGTCCGATCAAGGCCGTGATCGATCTGCCGGAGGAAAAGCAGATCGCTGTCCGCGCAACGGACGGGCGTGTGCTCGTGTTCTCCACGGCGCAGCTTGCCGCCAAGACCACGCGCGCGACGCAGGGCGTCGCCGTGATGAGCCTCAAGCGCAAGGCGGTCGTCGAATCGGCTATGGAACTGGAGAAAACGGCGATCACCAATGTGGGCCGCTATTCGGCCCGGACGCTGCCCGCCGCTGGAGCGCTCCTGCGGGAGGAGGACACCGGTGAAACACAGATGAAGCTGGACATTTGATAGAAAAGAAGTACGGGAGGACGACGGTTTGAAACGTGAAACGCTCAAGACCATCTGGCAGATGGGATGGAAGATCACCCTTGGCTGTGCTATTTTTGCGCTTGGCTTTGATCTGTTTCTGGAGCCGAACAGTCTGAACGTCGGCGGCATGAGCGGCTTGGCGATGGTTCTGCGTGAGTTGCTGGGCTTCGGCCAAATCGGCGTGATCACCATGCTCCTGAACGTGCCTCTGTTTATCCTCGGCGCGCGGAAGCTGGGCAGGAAGTTCCTGTTTGGCTCACTGGCCGGCATGCTTTTGAGTTCTGTCTTCATCGATCTGTTTTCCGTTATTCCCGCACCTAAGACGGAGATTCTGCTCGATAGCCTCTACGGCGGTATTCTTGTGGGACTCGGTATCGGCCTTGTGTTTTTGTCCGGCGCAACGACGGGCGGTTCCGATATTGCGGCCAAGCTTCTGCGCCGCCGCTTCCGCTCGGCCAGTCTCGGCAAGGTCATGCTGGCAATCGACCTGTTCATTATCACGCTGACCGGCATCGTGTTCCATGACCTGTCCAAAACGCTCTACAGCGCGCTGCCGCTGGCTGCGTCATCGTTTGTGATGGACCAGCTGCTCTATGGACTGGATCATTCGACCGTTGCGCTTATCATCTCAGAGCAGTATCAGGCTGTTTCCAAGCAGATTGCCGACCGGCTCGACCGCGGCGCGACCGTGCTAGAAGGCAGCGGCAGCTATACAGGCAGCCCGCGGCCTGTGCTGATGTCTGCCGTCCGTCAGAAGGAACTGCCGGAGATCAAGGCCATCGTGCGCGAGATCGACCCCGACGCTTTTGTCATTCTGCTGCCTGCGCATCAGGTTCTGGGCGAGGGCTTCCGCGGCACGGGCGAGGAATTATAACACCAAGGAGGGGCTGCTTTGAAACGCTGGATGATAATAAGTCTGCTTGCTTTGCTGCTGGCAGCCCTGTGCGGGTGCAGCAGGCTGGTTCCGTCCTCCTATACACTTGTGACCCCGCATGACGCGGGTGCAAAGTCCGAGCCGCAGAGCGATGTGCTGACAGTACGCGACTATAAAACGCTCAAAAACGCGCTGCGGACGCTTGTGCAGAACGGCGTGGAGCATGGCGTGATCCATACGAATCAGTATGCCGGCGATGTGGAAGAAGATCTTCCTGCCGCCGTCTATGAGATCGCGCGTGAGGATCCGATCGGCGCCTATGCCATCGACTATATCACGCACGACTGCACACTGATCGTCGCCTATTACGAGATCAAAATCGACATCACGTTCCGCGATGTGCGTACGCCGCTTGATGAAATCGAGTATGTAGGCAGTGAGACGGAGGCGAACCGTCTGCTCTGCCGGGCACTGGAAAATTACGACGATCATTTGACGCTCTATGCAACTTATCCGGGCAAGCCTGATTATGAGGCGCTCGTGCAGGACTACTGCGACGCGCATCTGAAGGAGCACGCCGCGCAGCCTGAACTGACCGCCACATCCTATCCTGCAGATGCGCGCAACCGTATTGTGGAACTGGTTTTCGATTATCCGGCCTCCAGATTGGAACTGCGGAGCATGCAGCAGGACGTGACCGAAAGCCTGCGTGCGGCGGAAATTTATGTCCGCTACTGCACGAGCGAGACGGAAAAGGCTGCGTTGCTGTTCACCTATTTGGCCGAACGATTCCCCTATCAGGAGGGGAGCAGCCGCACACCGGTCTATTCTGCACTCTGTCAGGGCATTGCTGACAGCAAGAGTATGGCGCAAAGCTGGCAGCTGCTGTGCGACGAGGCGGGACTTACCTGCCAGACCGTCAGCGGCATGCGCGGCAGCGAAAGCTATTACTGGAACATTATGAAGCTTGACGGCGGCTACTGCCACGTCGATATTCTGCGCGATCTGCTTGGCGGCGGAACACTCCGGCTGCGCTATGACGAGGATATGACGGGTGAATATTACTGGGATCAGCCCCAGATGCCCGCCTGCCCGGCTCCCGTTCCGGAGGAGGAGCCGCCCATTGAGGAGGAACCGGAGCCGCCTGCTGAGGAAGATCCCGGCGAAACCGTTCCCTCTGAAGAGGAACCCGCGCCGCCGGAAGAGATGCAGCCACCCATTTCCGATGAACAGACCTGACAAAAAGGCCCGGACGCTTCGACGTCCGGGCCTTTCTGCGTATCAGAAGAATCTGAATTTCATAAGGCGGCACGATTTGCACACTGTCTCGGTAGGAGCAGACTCTCAATCTCTCCCACAGACAGCCCGCAAAAATTGCATCAAAACGGACAGACGACAATGCTGGCCGCTTGCAAAAAGACTGCATTTTTATGAAAATTCGCAGGAATTCGACCAATTTCGTGGGGGGGTAGTGGCGTCCGTTCCCGCACCGTATCGGTGCTGGGAGCCGGAACGAACATTACCGCTTTGCCGTCAGATGCAAGGTTCGGTCGGCAAGGCCGCAGAACAGCAAGCCGCAGGCAAGAGCCTCGTCTTCCGCGCTGCCGAGTTCGGGGACAAACTCGAACATTGCGCCGCAGGCATCAGCCAGAGACGCGGTTCTGTGCCCCGTCAACGTCCGCACGTCGTAGACCGGGCGCTTCGCGCAGATGGCTTCGCTTCCGGCTGCAGCCAAAAACGCCAGATCGTCCGCGCGGAACAGAACCAGCGGGGCCTGTTCGTCAAGATAGGCGTCAATGGCGGGCAGAAGTTGTGCAAGCTTCGGTGCATCCTGCGTCATGCGTTCCGTCACGCCTGATTCGCGGGCGTATTTTGTCAGTCCCTTTTCCGGTTTCACATATGCGCTCAGTACGGATTCCGGCGCAAAGCGGCGGAATTTCAGAACCGCGGCCTGCGCGATCTCATCACGCGAGGGGCTTTTTCCCGTCGTCTTGAATGCGAGAACATAAAATGTTTCCAGCGACTCCGGTGCGGTCTTCCGTGTGAGCGGCGTTGCATCCGGCGGCGTGTATTCCGGTCTTGAGGCCGGGGCGGATACATCCACAGGCTCTGGCTGAATATGACGAATTTGCTTTTTCACACCTTCAAACCACTTCTGCGCCCGCAGCGCAGCCTCAAGCGCCGTCTGTTGCCGTGCCGTCTGCTTCAGAATGGCGGCGCTCAAATCCTCCAGCAGATCGCCGGAGGCGCGGCGGCCGGGAATCCTCCCGCGTCTGCCGAAACCCGGCAGAAGAAATTCATCGGAATAATCAACAAAGCGTACCTTTTCCCGCAGCAGTGCTGCCGTCTGCGGCTCCTGCTGCGCGCCGTTCCAGCGGGCGCAGAAGGCCTTGCAGAGCCGGATGTCGCGTTCGAGCATCCATGCAGGCCCCCGGCAGGAAAGTCCTTCAATGCGCGTATACGCTTCCGCAAGTGTTTTATAAAGCGCTTCCGCCTCCGGCTGGGGCGGCGCGGGCGGTTCCGGCTGCACAGGCGGGTCGGTCAGAATATCCGGCAGCTGCTCCGGGGAAGAAAGATCCGGCTTGACAGGCGCAGGCGCAGCGGGTGGTTCCTGCGGCTGCTTTTCTATTTTTTTCGGCAGCGCGCTTACAACGACAACTGCAAGCCCGCCAGCAGCCAGAATCCCGGCTGCGACCAGGCTATACTGTGCGGCGGCAAAGCCCAACAGGATCAGCAGAAACCCAATGATAATGCCCTTGACGGAACGCACGGCGTTTCCTCCTTTACGATTACGCGGAATGCTGCGGGAATTTTTCCAGACAGTAAAGCTGCTCCTCGTCCAGCTGATCGCCGCCGGGAGCGAAGGTGTAGCCCAGCTCTTGATAAAAATGCAGTGCGTTGATGGAGGCTGGGATCACAACGCGCGGCGCGCTAAAAAACATCGGGTCGTGCTCGATCGTCTCAATGAGCGCGCGGCCCACGCCGCGCCGCTGCTTCTCCGGCAGAACGAAAACAGAGTAAAAGCAGCCCTCAGCCGGGTTTTTGTGATACGGGCCAAAGGCAGCGCAGCCGATCACGGTTCCGTCGTCCTCGCAGGCAACGTAGAAGTGCATCTGCTCACCGCGTGTTAAGAAGTATGCGCGATCCTGCTTGGCGACCATTTCCTCAACAAAGGCTGCGTCATAGACGGCACCGGAGGTGATGCGTGTGGCCAGGGCTGACACACGGACGACTGCGTCTGCGTCGGCAGGGGCAAAACGACGGATATACATACTATAATTCCTCCTTGTGTGTATGTGTATAGCGGCTGATTTCATGCAAAAATGCCGCGCCGTAACGCTTGGCCTTGACATGGCCGACACCGGATACGTCCATCAATTCCTCCATGGAACATGGCTGCTTTGCAGCCATATCCAGAAGCGTGGCATTTGAAAAGACAATGTAGGCCGGGACGCCCTGCTCCTGCGCGATGCGGAAACGCAGCGCTTTTAGCGCAGCCAGAAGCGGTTCGTCTGCCCGTGGTGCAGCTGCCTTTTTCTGTGGCCGTGCTTCCATGTGCGATGCGCGCCGGACGCGCGTGAGCACCTGTTCTCCGGAAAACAGTACGCTTGCCGCCTTCGGCGTCGTATCGATCCCACCGTGGACAGGGTCTGTTTCCAGATATCCCGCACGCTCCAGAAGTTCGATCCATTCTCGAATCTGCGTGCTCGGCAATGTGGACATCAGTCCATAGGTCGGCAGCGTATCAAGTCCCAACTCCCGCACGCGCGCTGCACGGCCCCCGTGCAGCGTCTGGCTCAAAATGGTGCTTCCCACACAGTAGCCGAGCCGGTTCCGCGCGCGTACAACGCAGGACAGAATCATCTGCGCCTCGCGCGTGAGGTCCTGCGTCTCATAGTCCGCCTGACAGTTCCCGCAGTTGCTGCAGGTTTTTTCATGCGGCTGACCGAAATAGTCGAGCAGATATCCGCGCAGGCAGTCCTGCGTTTTGCAGTAGCCTGTCATGGACTCCAGCCGCGCCAGATCCTGCGTCTGCACTGTTTGACGCGCTTCTTCAGTCAGTTCCTCGTTCTCTGCGGATGAATTGAAAATCAAAAATTTTGCCGTCGTGACATCGCCGGGGGAATACAGCAGAATGCAGTCGGCAGGCGAGCCGTCGCGTCCTGCGCGGCCGGCCTCCTGATAATATGCCTCCAGACTTTTCGGCATATTGTAATGGATAACATAGGAGACGTTCGACTTGTCGATGCCCATGCCGAACGCATTGGTTGCGGCCATGATGGGACTGCGGTCACAGATGAACGCCTCCTGATTTTCACGACGCTCATCGGCATCCAGCCCTGCATGATAGCGCGTGGCGGCAAAGCCTGCCTCCTGCAGCAGTCCGCAGACCTGCTCGACCGTCTTGCGCGTGGCGCAATAGACGATGCCGCTCTTATCCCGGCGTTCAGCAAGCAGCTGCAGAAGCACAGCGCGTTTATCCTTCGGGCGCAGTACCTCGAAGCGGAGATTGGGCCGGTCAAAGCCGGTCACGACTGTTTCCGGCTCGTGCAGCTGCAAGATACGGATAATATCGGCGCGCACCTGCGCGGTGGCCGTTGCAGTAAAGGCCGCGACTGCCGGGCGATGCGGAAGCCGCTGCAGAAATTCCACGATTTTTAAATAGCTGGGCCGGAAATCCTGTCCCCACTGCGAGATGCAGTGCGCCTCATCAACGGCGACAAGCGGAATTTCGAGCTCCTGCGCAAGCGCGCAGAAGCCGTCGGTCAGCAGCCGTTCGGGCGCAACATAGAGCAGCTTATATGCACCATAGTGCGCGTCGCGGTACGTCTCGCGCAGTTCATCCAGACTCATGGAACTGTTGATGCACCCGGCAGGGATCCCCGCGTTCCGCAGCGCCATGACCTGATCCTTCATCAGCGAGATCAGCGGCGAGACGACAAGCGTTATCCCCGGCAGCAGCAGCGCGGGCAGTTCATAGCAGAGGCTTTTTCCGCCGCCCGTCGGCATAATGCCAAGCGCGTCGCGTCCGGAAAGAACGGCGTCGATCAGCGTCTGCTGGCCCGCACGGAATTCGGAAAATCCGAAATACTGCCGCAGCGCTGCAAGCTTGTCCATACCTCCGCCTCTCCTTCACCTTTTTTCTACATTATATCAGTCCCGGCGGCCATTGACAAGAGCGGAAGCGTTCCCACCCGGCTGCCCATTGAAGCTATTGTCAAGGGCAACGTAGGTACATCGGCCCGCTAAGTTACGAATTTGCGGCATGTTTTGTGCCATTTTATTTTGACATACTGAAACAGGAGCATTCCGCATCGGCGAAATGCTCCTGTTTGTAAAACTGTGTTTGTGTTATTCCGGTGTCGATGGCGGTGAACGCCTGACCGTTATAGACGGCGACGCTTGCAATCAGCATGACGGGCGTGACGTTTGCCACGAACATGGCCAGCACATGCTGCAGGCCGAAGGGAATGGCTTTGCCGACCGGAACTCTGCCGTCAAGCCTATAGATGTTGCTGACGGACGCCGGTGCGCGGGATTTCTGGTCTTTCATTTGTAAAAAACTCCTTTTATTTGATAGCCGGAGCCGCGGATGCGGTGGCAGGCGGCGGGACCGAAAAGGGAAAAGTGCCCCGTGCCGGCCGTTATTCTAGCTTCAGAATCAAGTATACGCGTTAAAAATCCGTTAAGCAATACAAACTTTCTGTTTGGCAAACAAAAAATAAGTTATTTTTTTGTGGAACTTGCCGCGTTTTCGGGATTGGGGAACACAGCAGTTGTGATGCCCCGTATGCCGGATTGCAATTTTATGCGGAATATGCTAAGATGAGGCGAAAAATAACGGGATGGATGTGTCCCGGCCGAAAGGAGAAACGCATGCGAATCATCGGGATCGTGCCGGGCGCGAAGCTGTTCGGCTCGGAGGATCTGTACGCGGATCAGTATTTATTTGTGAACGGCTATCCAAAGCGCATTCTTGCAAACGGCGCAACGCCTATCGGCATTCTCAGCAGCGACGGCTATGCTGCGCAGGATAGTCTGGCGCTCTGTGACGCATTTGTGTTTTGCGGCGGGGCACGATTTTATCCGTACCATTTTCAGATTATGGAGTACGCTGCCAAATCCGGCAAGCCTGTGCTTGGCATCTGCCTTGGGATGCAGATGATGAACACTTATTTTCTCGTCGCCGAGGAGGCGGAGCGGCGCGGCTGGGACCGGCCGCTGCTCACGCTGTTCGAGCAGATGAAAAAGGAACGCTATATGTTCACAGAACCTGTGGACGGACACTGGGACGGCCATATCACGCGGGACAATGTCGAACGCTTCAAGCATCCCGTCCATGTGACACCCGGCAGCCGTCTGGAACGCCTGACGGGAAAGCAGACGATCATGGGCGCGTCGATGCACAATTACCGCATCACGCACCCGGCGCAGTCGCTGTGCGTTGCGGGCCGAACGGACGACGGTACGATCGAAGCGCTGGAATATGGTGAGCAGATGCTGGGCGTCCAGTTCCACCCAGAGGCTGACGACCAGAACGATGATTTGTTCCGCGTCGTCCTGTAGGACGGATGTCTGAATATGCCAAGGGCCGGAACCGTCAGGTTCCGGCCCTGTTTATGCCATAAAAGCGCGGCTGCTTACAATTCATACATGCGGATGATGGTTTCAGCGATCTCCCGTTTCTTGACGCAGCGGTCCATCGCGGCCTTTTCAATCCAGCGGTGCGCGTCCTGCTCCGTCATGCCAAGCTGCCGCATGAGAAGCCCTTTCGCCTTCTGGATGCGTTTGAGATCCTGAAGCTGTGAACGCAGCTGATCGGTTTGGGCCTGCATGCTCTTTTTCAGCAGCAGCAGATTCCGCAGCGTCTGGGTCAGGATTGCCGGCTCCATCGGCCATGTCATGACGCACACGCCGCTTTTCTGCAAAAAGCGCCAGACTGCGCTGTATGCCTCCTGCCGCACCAGCAGCAGAAACACAGCCTCGGCCCCTGCCGCCATCTCGGCGCAGCGGCGCAGATCCTGCACACCCGGCTCATCGGACTGCATGACGATGAGCGTCGGGTGCTGCCGCCCGAGCGCGGTGCGTGCTTCGTCAAGGCCGGATACCGTCTGAACCTGTACATCCGGCTGTGCGGCTGCAAACGCGGACAGGCCGACCGGCTCCGCTGCCGTGCCGCGCACCAGAAGGATCGTATTCTTTCCCGCCTGTTCCATGTTCTCAGCCCTCTCTCAATCACACTCTATTTTATGCAGCGGCCCTGTTTCTGTCAATCCATTTCTCTGGCTGAACGCCGCGATAAGGAAAACAGATACCGTTTTTTCCCGAACAGGGCTTGACATTTGCCAGCCGCGCGCGTATAATTCGCTCAAACAAACGGCTCGGGAGTGCTTTTCCCGGCTCACATGGAAACGGTAAACGGCAAAGGCGTCGTACAGCTTCGGTTCTGTGCGCGCCTTTGCCGCTTTTTTGAGAAAGTGAGGTTTTTTTATGCAGACGGTATCGGATTTCTTTGGCTGTCATGTGTTCAGCGAATCAGTCATGAAGCAGAAGCTGCCGAAAGAGGTATTCAAGGACGTTTATGCTGCCATTCACGAGGGCAAGCGGCTCGATTTGGCTGCGGCTAACGTCGTGGCCAATTCCATGAAGGACTGGGCTATCGAACTCGGCGCAACGCATTTTACCCACTGGTTCCAGCCCATGACCGGCATCACGGCGGAAAAGCATGACTCGTTCATTTCTCCGACCGCAGACGGCGGCGTGATTATGGAGTTTTCCGGCAAGGAACTCATCCAGGGCGAGCCGGATGCGTCCAGCTTCCCCTCCGGCGGCCTGCGCGCCACGTTTGAAGCGCGGGGCTACACGGCATGGGATCCGACCTCTTTCGCGTTCATCAAGGATCATGTGCTCTATATCCCGACCGCATTCTGTTCCTACGGCGGCGAGGCGCTCGACAAAAAAACGCCGCTGCTGCGTTCCATGCAGGCTATCAACAAGCAGGGCCTGCGCATTCTGAGGCTGTTCGGCCACACCTCCGTCAAGGCCGTGCGTACGACGGTCGGCCCGGAGCAGGAATATTTCCTGATCGACGAGGCGCTTTATAACAAGCGTAAGGATCTTCTCTACACCGGCAGGACGCTCTTTGGCTCGAAGCCGCCGAAGGGACAGGAACTGGACGATCATTATTTCGGCACCATCAAGCCGCGCGTGGCTGCATTCATGCAGGATCTGGACAAGGAACTCTGGGAGCTCGGCGTTCTGGCCAAGACTGAGCACAACGAGGTCGCCCCGGCGCAGCATGAACTTGCGCCTGTCTTCACCACCACCAATATCTCCGCCGACCACAACCAGCTGACGATGGAACTCATGCAGAAGATCGCGCGCAAGCACGGCATGGTCTGTCTGCTGCATGAAAAGCCATTCGCAGGCGTCAATGGCTCCGGCAAACACAACAACTGGTCTATTTCGACTGACGCAGGCGTCAACCTGCTTGAGCCCGGCGAGACACCGAGCGAGAATGCGCAGTTTTTGCTGTTCCTGTGCGCCGTTATTCAGGCAGTCGATGATTATCAGGATTTGCTGCGTATTTCCGTGGCTTCCGCCGGCAACGACCACCGGCTGGGCGCCCAGGAGGCACCGCCCG
>OJNS01001412.1_pt1 | contig 12252 bp, 2 predicted proteins | sample 1597911 | NCBI WGS metagenome assembly OJNS01 (sample SAMN01915214, study PRJEB22387) | human gut metagenome | isolation source: stool | host: Homo sapiens | place: USA
TCATCGAAACTCACGCCGTTGTAGCATTGCTGTAGGTAAGACGGCAGTAGTACCTGCCCGTTGTGAGATTTTCGAGCGACAGCTTTCTGTCTGTAGCACCCTCTATCTCTGTTTCGTTGCCGTTTTCATCAATGCCGATCCACTGATAAGCAACATCTGCGTTGACCTCGCCTGAATACCACGGCACTGCACTTATTTGAAGTGACGGTATGTCGCCGGGATAATAGCCGTTGGTGTAATATACATTATTCCTCGGCTGAATTATCTGCATCGGACACACCCGTACCGTAAGACCGCTTGTCGATGATGCCGTTGCCTTATTAAGACTGTATATATCTATCCACTCTTTTGTTCCTCTGTCCTGTACCCAGAAGCCGTGATCGATATAATCGGCTATCACCTTATCACTGACCGTAGTTACGATTTCGGCAAACCCACCTGACGAAATGGATACATTACCGCCGTGTATAGTAAGGCAATTTATATTGTTTGCGGCCATTGTAACATTTCCGCCGTTTATGGTCACATTGCTGCCTGTTGCAAGCCCGTCAAATGTGACATCACCGCCCCGCACTATGAATGCGTCTTGATTCTCAAACGCTGTCACCGCACAACGTCCCGTAACCGTCAGCTTTGCCTTGCCGTTTATGATGATCGGACGTGAGAACGCTGTACGAACTGCGTACTTGAGCGTGAAGTTACCTTCGGTTATGACTAACTGACCGCCGTATCCGTTCTTGTTATAAAGCGGATATAAGGTACAGCCCTCGTTTTCGCTCTTCTGAGCGTCTTTCGCAGCCTCGTCAAGATCGTTATAATACCTGACATCGTCGCCCTTTGTTATCTTTGCATTGAACTTGCTCTTGCATATCTCGCAATATGTCGGCGTAGTAATATTACCTGCGGTTTCCTTGTCCGCTGTAGGATCGACCACCTGAGAATGATCACAGTCAACAAGGTCTATGCTTACAGTGTTCGACTTTATTTCATAGCCGTCACCGGTAGTAACTACGTAGTATATCTCAGCAACATCGCTGTCGCCTGCCTTATCAATTATTTCGTCTGCCGACAATTTAGCGTCCTTTACAAGTGCGCTTAAGCTGCTATAAATTATATCTCCGCTTACATAGGAGTTTATACCGTATCTCTTACTTACATACGAGTCGTTCAGGTTCGAGCCGTGAGCAAGAGCAAGGTTGAACTTCAGCGTGGGGTTTGCGTTGCTGTTGCGATACAGCTTGTTTATTTCTGTGCTAAGCGTTGCTTTTACTATCGGCGCCTTAGTAACGGTAACACCGCTTACTTCCGACACCTCACGTTCTTTAAGCGTCAGCCATGCACCGCCCTCTGTTTTCTTATACGCATAGCCGTTGCCGAGAATATCTGTTATCTTGCCATCTTTTACCGTAATGTTATCATATTGTCCGCCGCTGAGCTTAACATCTCCGCCGTTTACGGTGAGATATGCGATTCTTGTGGCTTCTTCGGCAGTCAACCTGGAGCCCGGCTCGGCAATTACAGCGAAAATATTGGCGTTGCCTCTAAGTGTCAGCTTACCGCCATCGGCGACCTTTACTGTATTATACAAGATGGCGTTATCGCCATTTGCAATAAGTGTAACATCACCTGTAACATTGAGGTAGTCTGTATCATAAACGGAAGACATCAGCATTGTTATTGTTGCACTTGCAACGCTGTTTGCCTTGGCAAACGCCTTTCCCAGATCTTCCTTAACAAAATATTCTGTCTTTTCCGCTCCGTTCTCGGTATAGCTTACGCTTGCAGCGATCAATGAATTGCAGTATATGCAACGGTTATCTCTGCCCACACCGTCCGGGTGGTCGCATCTTATTATTCTTACGTTATCGAAGTTTGACGAAGCGTTTGCTTTCAGAGCGCTGTACAGCTGAGAATCGACACGGCTGCCGCTCGCTAAAATTTGATAAAGATAAATTTCACTTGAGCAGTTTATATTAGCGATATTAGCATTCGTGATTCTTGCCAACTGTTTAAGCGGAACACCATCTTCTAAAATCAGCGTGTCAATATCCAGCATTTCAACATAGGAGGAGAAGTATGTGGCATTTAATTTCACATTCTGGCAAACTACGCTGACCTCTCCCGAGAAAGTAACAGTGCCGCCGTCCATGCTAAATCCATTTTCAACCCCAAAAGTACACTTACTGTCACTGCGTATAGTGATTTGGGTTCCGGATCCGTTAAAGCTATTGATATAGACACCAAAGCCGTTCATATCGACAGTAAGTTTTCCGCCGTTTACGTTAATGTCAGTATTTCTATCGAAGAAATCTCTGAGCATTTTCAGCGTACAGCCCTTGTTTTCGTTCTTTGCCGCAAACTCAAATGCTTCCGTAAGTTTTGCAAAGTATTTTACCGTTGTTCCGGTCTCACTCTTTACAGTGATTGCAGCGTATATCTTTGTGTTACACTCTCTGCACACGCCTGCTTTGGTATCAACGTCATCATGCGGGCACTGATAACCGCAGCCGCACCTTCCCGTTTCGTCATACTCATGCTCGCTGTGGTCGATTACCGTAAGTGAATTATCGCTTTCCGAAACCTTGCTTGCGTCAAACAGCTTTCCGTCGCTTGTCGCAAACGCCTTGTTCTCGCCGAGCAGGTCGTACAGTGTCTTACCCTCTGCGCTTACATTTATGCCGTTGAATGTACCGCTGTTTATAGTGACCGTACCTCCGCTGACGCTCAGCTTATTATAAGTACCGCCGTTTATAACAGTCTTGCCGCCGCTTACGCTGATACTGTCATCGTCGATAGTTATATTATCAAACGTTACCGTGCCGCCCGTTACAGCTATGAGATATCCCACAGAGCTTCCCGGATACTTCGACAATGTACAGCCGTCATCTCCCGTGAACTTGGCATTTCCGCCGCTTACTTTGATCACAGCAGATGCACTTCCCGTTTTCTTGAATAAAACGGTAAAGCTGCCCTGTGTGACCTCACAGTCTCTGTTCACACCTCTGTATAATTCTAATGTACAGCCGTTGTTCTCCTCAAGCTGTGCCGCTTCAAATGCTTCGGGCACATTGTCGGTATAGCATGCCTTGTCGCCGTTTGTTTTAACAAGTATCGCATTTATGCCGGCATCACATAACGAACAACGATAGTAATCATACTCGTCTGTCGTTAATGCGTCATACGGATGCGTACAGGTCGCTATTTCAAACTCGACATCATTCGTCACATACTCATATCCGTTCAGCTTGATAACAAGATGTGCCTTTACAGTGCCGTCAGTATCGGAAATTTCACTTGCATTTGCAAACGTAGATGAATTTCCGCCGAAGTCGCTCTCTCTTATTAAGGTATCGCCGACATATAAACCGACTCTGACCTTATTGGCATCGCTTATCGTGTATCCGTCGCTTGTATTAACATTGAAGTTAAATAAGATCTGCCGTGCACCTCCGCCGTTGCGGTACAGTACAGTCTTATCTACTGTCGCCGTTGCGCTCTTTATCGGCGCTTCCTTTACTTCTACATTAGCTATATCCTGCTTTTCACGCTCTGCAATAGTAGACCAGATGCCGGAATCGATAAAACTCCAATAGGCATAGCCGTCCGCAAGAAGCTGTCCTACGTTTCTGCCTTCGCCTGAAACCTGTAAGCTGTAGAATTGACCGCCTTTAATTACAGCGTTACCGCCGTCTTTAATTATGAAGTCAGAGAAAGTACCACCGTTGATTTCCGCATCGCCGCTGTTGCGAACGGCAACACGTTTTATTAAGCCACTGCCGTTAACGGTCAGCTTACCGCTCGTTACTTCTATGGAATACCATACATCAGTACCGGGTTGTGAGAGCCTTTTACCGTTAAGTTCAAGCGTAACATTGCCTGTAACAGCTATCGTATCTGTAATATCGTCCGTGATGTTCTTCTGCAGCGTTACAGTAGCCGTACCTACCTCATTAGCCTTGTCAAAAGCGTCATAAATATCGCTGAACAGATCCGTCTCTTCGCCGCCGTTTGCCGTATAGCTTACAGTTGCAACGATTTCCTCATTGCAGTAAGGACAGGGATTACCGTCAAGCACATAACTGCCGCTTCCGTCCTTATGAACGCACTTTTCAACAAAAATTCTATCGGTTTTGGTCATGGTCTGAATAGCATCGTATGTGTAAATAGTAAAGCCATTTATATCATTGGCACAAACTACACTTCCACTCGCAATTGCCATACCTAAAGTATAACCGCTGTCTGTTGTGCAAGTGGTGCTGTAGAACGTACCGGTTACGATAGAGATGCTACCGGACCCGTTGATATTCACGCTTAAAGAATTGGCTTCAACATTATTGATGACCGTGTCTCCGCCGTTAGTTTTCAGTGCATCAATATTTGCACCGTTTATAACAGTCGTTCCGCCATTTATTGACAGTTCTTTAATATAACCATCGGTACTGTTTACTGCAAGCGCACCGCTTGTTAATGTTACACTTCCCAGCTTGATTTTACCGTCAATTGTAACCTTAGTGTCAGTTCCGTTAACTGTGATTCCGCTTATCAGATTTTCTACATCGTCTTGTTTTACCGAAGAAGTGAAAGTCACGTCACCGCCGTTGACAGCGAACTGATAAAATACCTTCTTACCGTTAAAGTCAACAGTAAACCTGCCGCCTGTCACAGTAGTGAACTCATTAGCAGAAGATACTCCTTCCGACATCAGCTTTACAGTGCTGCCCTCGTTCTCCTGTGCCAGCTTTATGGCACTCTCTATATCCGCATAGCCTAACGACTTGCCGTCAGCATCTACTACCTCGGCTTCTATCAATGCGTCACATATACCGCAGATTACCAAACCGTTGTTTTCGTATGAAAAGCTATCCTTCGGGTGTGAGCAGGTCGCAAGTGTAAGCTTAAGCACATTCGACTTATATTCGTATCCGTTGCACTTAAGTACAGTGTAATATTCAACCTCACCGTCTTCCGCCGCAAGCTTACCGATTTCATAACAGTGTACCATATATTTAGTGTACAAATTATAATCTTTAATGCGATTATTGCCGTTTACGAAATCCGAATAGGTTACACCCCTTGAACCGTCCGCCAATTTGTATGTAACATTGACGTATAAATATTTCTCTCCGTTACGGTATATAACAGACGTTCCTTCGTCTGCCCACGCAATACTTGCACTCTTTATCGGCGCTTCTTCTACACTCAACGGTTTATCGTTGTTATTCAAACTGCTATAAACGCTCTCTGCACGTTCTGCAATTGAAAGCCATGCACCGCCGTCCACTTTATAAGCATAACCGTCAGCCAGAACAGATTCAAGATTGCCGTTAAGTATCTCGATGTCGTTGAATTTACCGCCGCTGAGTTTTACGTTACCGCGAACGGACAGACCTCGTATAGTGCCGCCGCCTATTTCTGCGTTGCCTCCTTTTTTAACTGACACAGAATTGAAGTATCCACCGCCGTTAATGACTAATTTTGAGTTTTCATTAACGTAAATAGGTGTATCCATATCGCCATCGCCGTTTACAGTAAGCGTGCCACCGTCAGATACCGGTATACGCGCTATGCCATAACGACCACCCAGTGTTTTACCGTTCAGTTCAAGCGTTACATTGCCCATAACGGTAATCTCCTGTGTACATTTGTCTGTAATATCCTTATACAGCGTTACTGTAGCCGTACCTATCTCATTAGCCTTGTCAAAAGCGTCATAAATATCACCGAACAGCTCTGTCTTTGCACTTCCGTCAACCGTATAGCTTACGCTTGCGGCAAACTCAGAGCCACAGTATTTGCATATACCGCCCTCATTAAAGGCATAACTGCCGTCCTCATTCTTATGCTCGCACTTGGTAAACAGATAATAGCTTACAGTTCCGTTTTCGGAGTCAAAATTATTTTTTTCGGCTATATCGCTGTATAATAAAGCCGTTGCTGTTTTCTCCGCAGTCGAATCTGACGAGTTATCATACCTTATAACACACGCACCGCTTACAAGCACGTCCTTAAATTTATGCTGTCCGAGAACGATACGGCCGTAAGTACCGCCGCCTATAGTCACCTTTGCGTCGGTTGCGTCATTGGCTATAATCAAATTATCAGCACCGGCATTATTGTCGGCATTTACGCCTTCGCTGATGTTTACAGTACCGCCTAATATATAAATTTGACCAAATCGGGTACTTGAGTCTTCAGGCAACGTAAGAGAACCGCTGTTCACATATATCTCGCACTTGATTAACAGATGACCTTTGGCAACAACATCTGCACCGTCAATAGTTATTCGCCCACCGTAATAATTACCGATAGTACCGTAATTATTTGCGGTAATCGTAAACTGACCGTTTGACAGTGTAATATAGTCCTTAAGCTTACCGCTTGTTACAAGAGTGAAAACACAGCCCTTGTTTTCAGCCTTATCGGCATATAATAAGCCTTCTTCAATGCTGTCAAAATACTCGTCAGTAGTACCGTCGGCTGATGTCACCTTTGCATAAAGCACAGCACCGCACGCACACTTGGTATTTGTTTCGGTGTATGTATGAGTATGCGCTACAACCATGACATTTGTAAGGTTTCCGCCGATCGTCTTCGCACTGCCGTCAACTATACTTTCGGGGAGATGTGTGACACTGTTTAAGGTCGCAAATGCATAACCCTTTGCAAGCAGATCGTTTACAGGTGTGCTGTTGCTTTCCTCGCCGCAGATGGTGTTGTACCTTCCGCCGTATAAAGCTACACCGCTTGCGTGTGCAATATAAACATTCTCAAATATGCCGCCGTATATTTCGACACACTTAGCACTGTTAATGACTAAATTGAGTACATCTGCGGCTGAACTGCCGCCGTCTGCAGTACCGTTTATAAGCGTACCGCCGTTTACACTAAAAGGTGCGTCTATGCATCCGTAGTAGGTGCTTTTCCTGCTGTCCTTAAGGTACAGCACACCACCGTTAGTTACACTTATATCCGCCTCTCCGCCGAGTGAATATCCGTTCACATCGACAGTAACCGTTGTATTGCCGATTTCTACGCTCTGTGTTATCTCGCAGTGCTTATACAATGTCAGCGTACAGCCGTTGTTTTCCGCCGATAATGCCGCAGTAAAAGCGTTGTCTATATTATCGAAATACTTCGCTGTTCCCACGCCCGAAACGCCCGCAGTAAGCTGATATTCGCAGGTAAGGCATACACCTGTTTTGCTGTCAACATCCGTATGACCGCACCGCTTACCGCAAATCGTACACTTGCCCGTTGTGCTGTCGTAACTGTGATCTTCATGTGATGCTATAAAAACAGTTGCAAGACCGTCTTTCAACAGTGTTTTTGAGCCGTCTATCGGCTCAGCATTGGGATACTTCATAAACATACGGTTCTCAGCCAACAAAGTCAGTATTTCTGCGTTTGCTCTGTCCCCGCCGCCGTTATAGCATATTTTTCTGAAAGATCCGCCGTGAAGAATTACGTCACTGCTTGCATCGTTTATATTGAGTGTTATGCCGATTGAACAATAGCAGTCAAATGTACCTGCACCTACCGACACAGTTCCCATAGCGCCGCAGTTTTCGTCAAATGTCAGCTTACCGCCGTTCGCTACTTTGAAATCGCCATAAAAACTATTATTTTTTCCCGATCCCGTAACGGTTATATCTCCCGAAACAGTTAACGTACCTACATTGGCTTTCTCAGCGATCCACAGCGTGAACTTACCGCTGAGTGTTGTATAGCTGCCTGTATAATTCTTGTATACTTTTAATGTACAGCCGGTGTTTGCGTCACTGTCAGCCGTTTCAAAAGCCGCTTCCATCTCAGTTTCCTTATAAACGGAAGCTACAGCCCCGTCCTTTACGATAACAGCCGCATACTGATATTCACACTCGTTACACTTGCCCGTTTTGCTGTCAACATCGCTGTGAGGGCAAACATATCCACAGTCGCACTTGCCGTCAGTATAGGTATGGCTGTGGTCTTTGACTGTCAGCGTTTCACTGCTTGATATTTCCTTAACGCTTGCATTGAAAAGAGTTCCGTCAGTCTTGAAGAAAGCCTTACCCTCGCCGAGCATATCATATAATGTCTTGCTGTCCCTTGCGTAAAGTCCGGCAGTATATGTACCGTCTTTCAGTATAACCGTACTCGAATCATATACATAGATCGAAGTGTCTAAAACTACATCGCCGTCTATTATAAGCGTACCGCCGGCGTATGAAGCGTCGTTTGTCGGATATACATTACAACCGAGCATAACCGGATTGCCGCTGTTTTTGATCGTAAGCTTTCCGTTTTTGCAAGGAGTAATACTCCGGATATTAAATTGGCGTCCGTTTACGTCAATTGTAAGCTCTCCGTATAAGTCATACTGAGCGCTTGGTTTAGAATAATCCTTAAACAGCTTTATCGTGCCGCTTCCGTTGTATTCATTCAGTATAGAGTCAAGCCCATCAGCATCTAAATAAGATGATAAGTTTCCGTCTGCACTTGTATAGAGTGCGACAGACACAACCGCACCGCAGATTGAACAGATGCCGTTGTCCGTGTTTATATCACCGCCATGCTCGCAGGGCTTTCCGCACTTCTCGCACCTGCCTGTTCCACTGCCGTATTTGTGGTCAGCGTCAGTATGCTCTACAACAGTAAGCGCAACGGGTAAACCCTTACTTACAAATTCTTTATAAAGATCATGATACTCGCCACTTTCGTCATATTGCAGTGCCTGCCGGGTAACATCAAGAAGATTGCCTAATTTCAGTAATCCGGAACCATCTTGGCGCCAATATGTCAGCCCACCTATCTTCATTCCCGTAGCAAGCTTTACAGATGTCGTTGTAGTTCCGTCATCATTCACGGATGCCTTCACAGTCAAAGACGCTGTAGTTACTTTTGCACCATCGTTTACAGCAAGCCCTGCACCTGCCTCAACAAAAATTGTATCAAATTCTACATTTGCAACGCTGTCAATTATAAACGATCCGCCTTTGCGAACATACACCTGCGTAACATAACTGCCCGCTGTGCCGGTTAATGTAAGCGTGACGTCTTTGTTGACCCCAAGCTTGATATTGTTCAGCTTGTGACCGTTAAGGTCGATCATAACATTGTGATTTACATCTATAGTATCTAAAGTTGCAGTTGCCGATGCATCGCCGATATCCTGATAGATCTTAACATAGCTTCCGGTATCGGCAGTAATGCTGTCAAGGCAGTCTGCGAGCGTGTCATAGCCTGTCGGCGCACTGCCGTCTGTGCTGATTGTAGCAACAAACTGATGCGCACACTCGTTACACTTACCCGTGTTAATGTCAATATTGCTGTGATCACATAACGCTCCGCAGTTTGTGCATTTACCGTCGGAATAACCGTTTTCATGTGCACATTCTTTATATGTAAATGTAAATTTTTCTGTAACAGTTTCTGTGCTGCCACCGTCTGAATAGGTTATATCACAATACAGAACATAATTTCCGGCAGGAATACTATCCGCAAGCTTGAATTCGCCGTTGCTTCCGGATACTGCCGCACCGAGCTCATCTGCACTGTATGCACTGTTCGTACTGTACCAGTTATAGCTTATGCTTTCACTGTCAACCGTATAGGTGCTTACAAGCTTGTAATTGTCCTTCTCTTCCTGCGAAGTGTTTGTATAGAAAACCGTTCTGTTTGTGTTGTCACCCTGTGTAACCTTGTTGAAACGGTTTGCATTCGACTTTACCTGAACGGTATTGGATACAATATCTCCGCACTTTATTGTAAGAGTATTATCAGTGTCGTATGTAACCGAAAACTCGGTATCGCAGACCATGCACACCCAGCCGTAATCGGTCTTGATTATGCTTGCTGATAAATCGGGTTCATCGCCGCCGAAATAGCCTCTTGCGTCTGCAAACTCTTCATCGCTCATATTCTTCAGAGTAATATCAAAGTAAACCGTACCCTTGAGCTTGGTATCAGTCATGCCTTCAATTATTTCATACTCTTCCGTCTTGAATATTCCTGTCTGCTTTCCGAGTATTATACGGGGAGAAGTATCAGGCTTTATAACTACCGTCTTAGCGTCTGCTCCGCCAATCTCATAATAGCCGTCCTTAAGCTCGACCTCGCCTGTCACAGCACTTTCCTCAGCCTTGAAATCGGCAGAACCCCTTACTATTAATTCATCCATGTCTATTTCCGGCGAAGTTTGTCCGATAGCGTATGAACCGCCCGTAGTGTAAACCGAGCCTGTACCGCTCATTATAAGGTTTACTTTGTAAATGCCATACTTAGCACCGTAAGCAGTGACCTTACCGCCGCTTATTTCGGCATCCATTCCGTCGCCGTTGTTTCCGCTGTAGTATATTCCGACTCTTGCTGCATTGCCTTCAGGCACAGTAATACTGCCGTTTTCGCTGACGGAAATTTTGTCGAAATTACTGGTAAGCAATATTGCACTGTTTAACGTAGATTCATTAGCACAACCTACTGCAGTAAGACTGCCGTTGCCGTCAACAGTAATGCCACGGCTGACATTGACAGCCACACCCTCAAAAGATGCAGTTGTCGCATTTGCGTTCAGCACACCGTCATTATGTATTTCAAGCGAATTTGTCTTTACAGTACCTGTTGCGTTTACTGTACCGCCGTTCAGGATTATTGATCCGCCGAGAGAGCGTGCCATACTGTCTGTAGAGCGGTTCTCTGCATTCAGCACACCGTTGCCGCTGATCGTCATTGTGCCGTCACAGTTAGTAGTATCCGTATTTACGGCACTGAGAACGTATGTATCGCTGTCATCGGTGTTCGTCTGTACGATAGTGTTTTCACCGTTCAGCACTATTTTCGTACCGTCGGGGACTGTTACGACGCTCATCATATTCTCTTCTGTTGTCGCCTGAATGTTCACTCCGTCAAGCGTCAGCGTCTTTGTGTCATAATCCCAGCTCCAGCCGACACCGTTTTCGTCCGCCGTCTTTTCTCTGAAATCAAGCGGTGTCGTGATGACATTGCTCTCGCCGTCATGCGTATGTCCCTCGCCCTCGGCAAATGCCGATAGCGGTACAGCCGTCAGCGTCATTGCCGCAGACAGCACCGCACTTATGAGCCGTACAAATTTTTTCTTCATGTTTTTCCTCCTGTAGATTTACCCGTGCTTATGCCATGCACCTGCACTTATGCAGTGCCTCCTTCAGCTTTTCAAGCGGTATTGGCTTCTTGTGGAAATAGGTACAGCCAAGCCTGTATGACTGCGCCCCGAATCCCTCATCATCCGACAGCCATATTACAGGCGTATCCCTGTCGGCATTCTTCGCCGCAATAACGCCCTCCATACCGTCCGCTCCGTCGGCAAGCACGATTATAAGGTCAGCCGTCTTACACTCATTCACAAAGCTCTCATACCTCTGACATACCCTGTAGGCAATTCTTCGATATGCTGCCGTTGCGATTTGTGTTATTTTCGCTTTCAGTATCTCCGCCTCGTTTGCGGTATCGTAAACGCAGATGAGCATACTTCTCCCCCTTATAATTTTATAATTATATCATAACTCATTTGCTTTGCGATTTCAACTTTTTGGCACGAACGGTTGTTATAACGGCGCAAACGGTCATAAATGCGGCTCATAATACAAAAAACGGCACCCTACAGCCACCGTTCAAGTGAAATATATCGCCAAGCACTGCCTAAAACATTTTCCGCACCGACAAGGAGTTAATATTTTCGTGACTTTATCTGTACAACAGCACTGGCACCAACCCTCAAAAACCGCACTATCCCTAGCCTTGCACTATCACACTTGGCTCCCTTGCCAAAGGGAGCTGGATTGCGACAAGGCTACTTCTTATCATAGATTGCCTTGCTCAGCGATTCAAGTATATTTAATATCCTCTCAGTTCTATCTGTCGCAAGACTGAGGGATCGTCACACCAACCCTTGCCCCGCACCACCCTCCCAAAACCGCACTATCCCTTGCCTTGCACTATCACACTTGGCTCCCTTGAGTAAAGGGAGCTGGCTTGCGACAAGGCTACTTCTTATCATAAATTGTCATGCTCTGCGATTCAAGCATCCTTAATATCTATTCAGCCCTATCTGTCGCAAGACTGAGGGATTGTCACACCAACCCTCCCAAACCCGCACTATCCCACCCACTTTTCGTAATGCCAACATCCATATATGCCTGTTTGCTTTGCATTTACACTATCGCTCGAAAACCACCAACACACTTGCCTCCCTTGTCAAAGGTGAGGTGCTGTCGCCCGAAAAAATTCGGGCGACTA
>OJNS01001422.1_pt1 | contig 12200 bp, 15 predicted proteins | sample 1597911 | NCBI WGS metagenome assembly OJNS01 (sample SAMN01915214, study PRJEB22387) | human gut metagenome | isolation source: stool | host: Homo sapiens | place: USA
TAGGATCTGGCTCCGACGGGCCTCGGCCTTCTGGGCCTCGGTGGGCTCGATGGTCAGGGGCAGCACCTCGAGGGTGGTGGCCGTCTGGGTCATCATGGAGTCAAAGCGGGTGTAGCAGAGCTTCACCGCGTCGTACTCGCCCTTGAGAAAGCCTTCCGTTATCTGGTGGGACAGGGTGAAGCACTCGCTCACCGACACATCCGCCGCCATCAGCACCTCGGGGGTGAAGAGGCCGGCCCCGTGGTGGGCGAAATACTCTGCGGAGCGCTTGCCGATGGGCAGCACGGTGACGGGGCCTTCGGCGGCGTCGGCCTGCTTGAACACATTGGCGTTATAGCCGCCGGCCAGACCGCGGTCGCCCGCGATCACGATCCAGCAGGTGCGCTTGACCTCCCGCTGCATCACATAGGGCGAGAGAATGGTATCATCCAGCCCGGCTATATCGTGGACCGTCTCGTGGAGTATCTCGAAATACGGACGGCTTCGTTCCATCCGCTCCTGCGCACGGCGCAGCTTGGAGGCCGCCACCAGCTCCATGGCGCGGGTGATCTGCATGGTGCTCTCCACGCTGTGGATGCGCAGCTTTATGTCTTTCATGGAAGAGGCCATTTGTTCCCCTCCCGGTCAGTGTCTGTCCAGATAGGACGCCACCGCGTCCGTCAGGAAGTCCTTGAGCTGGGCTTCCGTGGACTCGTCCAGCTTCTTTGTGCTGCGGATGGCGTCAAGAATACCGGCGCCCTCGTTGGCTAGCGCCTTGTGCAGCCCGTCCTCAAAATCGCGGATCTGCTCCACGGGGATCTGGGACAGGAAGCCGTTGACCACGGCATAGAGGATGCAGACCTGCTGCGCCACCTCCAGCGGTGTGTTGCGGTTCTGCTTGAGAACCTCCACGATGCGCTCGCCCTGGGCAAGGCGCTCCTTGGTGTCCTTGTCCAGATCGCCGCCGAACTGAGCAAAACCTTTGAGTTCGCGGTACTGGCTGTACAGGAGCTTCAGCGTGCCGGACACCTGCTTCATGGCCTTGATCTGGGCGTTGCCGCCCACGCGGGACACGGAGATACCGGGGTTCACGGCGGGCATGACGCCGGCATGGAACAGCTCCGTCTCCAGATAGATCTGGCCGTCTGTGATAGAGATAACGTTGGTGGGGATATAGGCGGCCACATCGCCGGCCTGCGTTTCGATGATGGGCAGAGCCGTCAGGGAGCCGCCGCCCAGCGAGTCGCTCAGGCGGGCGGCACGCTCCAGAAGGCGGCTGTGGAGATAGAACACATCGCCGGGATACGCCTCGCGTCCGGGAGGACGGCGGATCAGCAGGGAGATGGCGCGGTAGGCCACGGCGTGCTTGCTCAGATCGTCATAGACCACCAGAACATGCTTGCCCTGATGCATGAAGTATTCGCCTATGGTGCAGCCGGTATAGGGCGCAATGTACTGCAGGGGCGCCTGCTCGGAGGCGGTGGCGCTGACAACGATGGTGTAGTCCATGGCGCCGGCGCTCTCCAGCGTGTTTACCAGCTGCGCCACGGTAGAGCGCTTCTGACCGATGGCCACATAGATGCAGATGACATCCTGTCCCTTCTGGTTGATGATGGTATCGGCGGCCAGGACGGTCTTGCCGGTCTGCCGGTCGCCGATGATCAGCTCACGCTGGCCGCGGCCGATGGGGATCATGCTGTCAATGGCCTTGATGCCGGTCTGCAGGGGCTCCTTCACCGGCTGGCGCTGGATAATGCCGGGAGCAGGACTTTCAACGGGCGCGTAGCGCTCCGACACGATATCGCCCTTGCCGTCGATGGGACGACCCAACGCGTCCACCACACGGCCGATCATGGCCTCGCCCACAGGCACAGAGACAACGCGTCCCGTGCGGCGCACGGTGTCGCCCTCGCGGATGCCCACGTCGCTGCCCAGCAGAACGACGGCCACGGTGTCCTCCTCCAGATTCAGCGCCATGCCGTATTCGCCGTTGGGGAATTCCACCAGCTCGTTGACCTCACACTTGTCAAGGCCGGACACACGGGCGATACCGTCGCCCACCAGAACGACGCTGCCTGTCTCATCGTGCTCAACGGTGCTTTCATAGTGCTTGATCTGGGAGCGGATGATCTTGGATATTTCTTCTAACCTTAATTCCATAGTTTACATACTCTCTTCCTTGAGATCAAAATACTGCTTTCGACAGCAGATCATTCATATCCTCCAGATGTCTGCGGACGGTGCCGTCCAGCCGCTGGCCGTCCATTTCCACACGGACGCCGCCCAGGCAATCCGGGTCTGTCCGGCAGGTCAGCCGGATGGTCTTTCCGGTGACGGCGGAGAGCTTCTGCCGCAGCGCCTCCTGCTGCTCCTGCGTCATTTCCACAGCTGTCACAGCGCGCGCCTTCAGGATATTGTGATCCTGATCGTACCGCCTTTCATAGCTGCGCAGGCAGCCCGGCAATAGCCGGATGGCTCCGGCCTCGCAGAGGATCTTCATAAAATTCAGCACATAGGGGTGTACCTGCCCGGAAAAGGCCTGATCCAGCAATCCTGTGCGCTCGGCCTTGGATATGGCCGGGCTGCTGAGAATATACTGATACTCCGGTGCGTCTGTCAGCAGCTCTGCGGCTCCGCGAAGCTGGGGCAGCAGCTGGCCGTCCAGTTCCTCGCTGCGCGCCAGCTCATAGAGCGCTTCGCCGTATATCTTTGCCGCGTCCTTCATGAGGCTTCTCCGATCTGGTCGATAAACGAATCGATCAGCTCACGATGCTTATCCGAGTCGATCTCCTTCTCCGTCACCTTTTCGGCGATCTCGATGGCGATATCGGAGATCTCCGTTTTCATCTCATTGAATACCTTCCTGCGCTCCTGGCGGATGTCGGAGTGCGCCTTGGCGGTGATGGCCTTGGCCTCCTCCCGCGCGGCATTGAGAATGTCGCGCTCCTGGCGGTGGGCAAGCTCGGCCGCCTCGCGGACGATCTCGTCGCGCTTCTGCTTCGCCTGCGCGATCTCCTGGTCGTAGGCGAGCTTGGCCTGCTCCGCCTCCTGCCGGCGGCGCTCCGCCTCGGCGTACTGGTCGGCGATCTCCTTCTGGCGATCGTCGATCATTTTTTTCACAGGCTTGAACAGGAGCTTTTTAAGGATCAGGAATGTGATAAGCATATTGCACAGCGTAAACAGAGCCGTCCAGAAATTTACGCCCACAATGCTTTCAAAATTCTGCAACTTTTCGTTCTCCTTTGCTCGGTATAGTCGGTTATGTTAAAACTTGACGAACAGAAGCAGCAGCGCCACGACCAGCGAGTAGATACCGGTGGACTCGGTGATGGCGCAGCCGAGGATCATGTTGGTACGGAGCGTACCGGTGGCCTCCGGCTGACGGGCCATGCCCTCCAGCGCCTTGCCGACGGCGTTTCCTTCACCGATGGCCGGGCCGATAGCACCGATGCCCATGCAAAGACCGGCGCCCAGGGCGCATGCTGCGGAAATAATAGACTGTTCCATTTTTGTTCTCCTTTTTCTTTATTCGTTGTGAGTAGGTTGCTGTATTCTACACCGTCCCGGGGGACAGCATACGAATCTATTCGATCTCCGGCGGCGGGCAGGCATTGCCCACATACACCATGGTCAGCAGGCTGAATACCAGCGCCTGCACAAAGCCGGAAAAGATGTCGAAGTACAGAGAGAGCACCGCGGGGATGCCCACCTGCAGGAAGGGTATCTCTCCCAGAAGACCGGGCAGCCACCCGAAGATCAGGGACGAGGCTGCGGCCAGCGCAGAGTATAAAAGGCTTGTCAGCACGCCGCCGCCCATGATATTGCCGAAATGACGGAATGCCATGGAGATGGGCTGCGCGATCTCGCTGACGATATTCATGGGCAGCATGACCGCCACAGGCTCGGCATAGCCCTTGAGCCAGCCCCACACGCCGTTGGCGCGGATGGAGCAGACCCACACCAGAACGCTGGTCATCAGCGCCCAGGTCAGCGTTGTGGACAGGTCAGACGTGGCCGAGCGCAGAAAGCCGGTCATACCGATCAGGCTGCCCAACGCAGAGCTGAGAAACAGCGTGCCGATATAGGGCGCCCAGTACAGATTGTGCCGCCCCATGGTATCGCCTACCATGTCGTACAGCGTGGTAATAAGTTTTTCCGTCAGCACCTGCCGGCCGCTGGGTCTTTTTTGCAGATGCCGTCCCAGGATCCCGCCGGTCACACACAGTATGACCATCACGAGAAAGGAAGAGACGGTGGTCTGCGTGATGGGAATACCACCCAGGATCGGGATGGTAAAATAGATCATAGGTCCGTTCATTGTTTACTCTCCTTCGTTTTCGTTGCCCTGCTGAGCGCCATTGTTCCGACACGCGTAAACAGCAGCGGCAGGATCATGGACACCGGCTCGCCAACGCCTGCCTTCAGCAGTACAAATATGACGGCGGCCATGACCAGAAGCCGGACGGAGGAGGACAACTGCACGGCCAGCTTTGCGCCCGCAGGATTGCCCTCCCGGTCAAAGGCCTCGACGCTTTTCTCCACGCCGATGCTCAATACCGCAAAATTGGCCACGGCGAGCACGCTGCCGACAATGGCGCCCACAGCCACCTGCGGCGTATATTTTCCCAGCAGCGCAAAAACGCCCACCATCAGGCCGGAGCACACCAGCTCCGTGGCCGCAAATGTCAGCAGCATGCGGCGCACGCCGCCGTCGTTCCACAGTTTTTTTATCATATTCATCACTTTATTCATGTCCGTTGTAGCCTCTGGGTGGTTTTTTTCCGTCGTCCTCCGCACTGATGCGCCGCAGGCTGCGCAGCGATTGCCGCAAGCCCGCCACGCCGCTGAGTATGCCGACAAGGATCAGCACCCACAGCACCCAGCTCCCCAACGCGTACCGCCGTTGCAGGTAGTCGCCCAGCAGGGCGCAGAGCACCGGCGGCGCTGCGACAGATATCCCGAATTGGGTGATCCATGCCAGCAGGCGCAGTGACCGCATGGTATTACTCCCTGTGTGCCGCATATCCGCGTGTCCTCTTCATCATTACTTGGCGGCCTTGGCAGCCTTGATGGATTCGATCAGCTCGGGAACGACCTTGAACAGATCGCCCACGATACCGTAGTCAGCCACCTCGAAGATGGGAGCGGTATCGTTCTTGTTCACGGCGATGATGCACTCGGAATCCTGCATGCCGGCCTTGTGCTGGATGGCGCCGGAGATACCCAGAGCAACATAGACCTTGGGATGGACGGTCTTACCGGTCTGGCCGACCTGATGGTCAGCGGAGATCCAGCCGGAGTCCACGCAGGCGCGGGAGGAACCCACGACGCCGCCCAGCACCTCTGCCAGCTCCTCGGCCAGCTTGATGCCGCCCTCCACGTCCTTGGAGATACCACGGCCAACGGACACGATGAAGTCAGCGCCGATCAGGTCAACCAGCTTCTTGGCGGCCTTGACGGTCTCGGTGACCTCGGTGTGGATGTCAGCAGCTTCCAGAGCGAACGCGGGATGCAGGATCTCCACGTTCTTCTTGCACTCGCGCTTCTTCATAACGCCGGGGCGAACGGTCGCCATGGCGGGGCGGAAGCGGGGGCAGATGATGGAGGCCATCAGGTGACCACCGAAAGCGGGACGGGTCATCTTCAGGTCGCGGGACACGTCATGCGGCTCGCGGTTGATCATCACGGTGCCCAGCTTCTCGATGCGCTCCTCGGGCAGAGTGGATGCCTCGCGCAGGAAGCCCTTGTAGTTGGGCATGTCGATGTCCAGGTGGGTGCAGTCCGCGCACAGACCGGTGTGCAGGCGGGCGGCGCAGCGGGGAGCCAGGTCACGGCCGATGTTGGAGGCACCGAACAGCAGCACCTCGGGCTTCAGCTCCTCAACGGCCTCCACGATCACCTTGGTGTAGGCATCGGTGGTGAAGTCCTTCAGCAGGGGGGAGTTGTAGACGTACACCTTGTCGGCGCCGTACTCGCCCAGCTCAGCGGCGATGCCGTCCACGTTGTCGCCCAGCAGGATGCCGCACAGCTCGACACCCAGCTCATTGGCCAGCTTGCGACCCTCGGAGATCAGTTCGAAGGTGGTGGGCATCATCACGCCCTGACGCTGCTCGCAGAACACCCATACGTTCTTGAAGGCAGCGGTATCAGCACTATTAAAAGCCATTTTCTTTTCTCCTTCCTTAGATGATGTGCTTGGCGGCCAGGATGCCTGCCAGCTTGTCGGTGGTAGCCTTGTAGATCTCCGTGATCTTGGCATCCCGCATCATACGCTCTACCGGGTAATCCTTGGTGTAGCCGTAGCCAAAGGCTTCGCCGGCTGCGGTCAGGCTGCCGCGGTCTACCGCCGCCAAAAACAGCTCGCATTTGATGGTGTCCACGTAAAGACCTCCATTCGCGCCAAGGCATTATATCATGTCAGGCATGACATTTCAACTGTTTACTTATATATCAGGCTGTCGTAAAATTATCATATATATACAATAGCCCGTTAGGTTGAAACGTCTGTTTATTGTATCTATTTTTTACCAAAGGAGTCATGAATATGTCTTTTTTCTGAGAAGAGCAAAAAGATCCCCGGTTCCATGATCCGCGAAATGTTCGCCATGCGTCTGCTGAAGGAAAAGCATGTGGTGGTGCCCGGCACCGGCTTCGGCGAGGGCGGCGCTGCCGGTACCTGTCACGGCTCCCTGCAGGCGGGCGCCCTGACCACCACGTTCACGTCCTCTCAGGGACTGATGCTGATGATCCCGGCTACAAGGGGACGTCGAGGACGCCGTCCCCTACAAATGACAGACTTTTTTGACAAGCTGTGGCGGGCGCGCCTTTCGGCACGCCCGCCTTGCTTTCTCTTTACTTCTTAAAGCTGTCCTTCAGGGATACGCTGCGGTTGAACACCAGATGCTCCGCCGAGCTGTCCCGGTCGTCCAGGCAGAAATAGCCCATCCGCATGAACTGGAACGTAGGCGCGTTGACGCCGGTGCGATTCTCCTTTTTGTCGAACTCCGCCGCCACCTTGCGCATCTCCGGCTCCACCTTGCAGCCGGTGAGCACCGTCAGGCTCTCCGGGTTCAGGCAGGTCAGGAAGTCCTTGTCAGGGCCGTCGGGCTGCTCGTCGGAGAACAGGTTGTCGTACAGGCGCACCTCGGCGTCCATGCAGTTGGCGGCATCCACCCAGTGGAGCGTCGCGCCCTTGACCTTGCGCCCATCGGCGGGATCGCCGCCGCTGGAGTGGGGGTCGTACTCGCACAGCACCTCCACCACGCGGCCGCTCTCGTCCTTGACGCAGCCGGTGCAGGTGACCAGATACGCGCCCTTCAGCCGGCACTCGAAGCCGCCGGGGGTCAGCCGCTTGTACTTGGGCACCGGCACCTCCATGAAGTCCTCCTCCTCGATCCACAGGTGGCGGGAGAAGGTGATCTCGTGGGTGCCCTGCGCGGGATCGGTGGGGTTGTTCTCCACGGTGAACGTCTCGCTCTTGCCCTCGGGATAGTTGGTGACCGTCAGCTTCACCGGGTGCAGCACCGCCATGGTGCGCTCCGCGTGGGCGTTCAGATCCTCCCGCAGGCAGTGCTCCAGGAAGCCGTATTCAATGGTGTTGGGGGACTTGGCCACGCCGATGCGCTCGCAGAAGCTGCGGATGGCGGCGGCGGTGTAGCCCCGGCGGCGCAGGCCGCACAGGGTAGGCATACGGGGATCATCCCAGCCGGACACATAGTCCTCCTCCACCAGCTTGCGCAGCTTCCGCTTGGACATCACCGTGTGGTCGATGCCCAGCCGGGCAAACTCGATCTGGCGGGGATGGGCAGGCAGCTCGCAGTTTTCGATGACCCAGTTGTACAGGGGGCGGTGCGCCTCGAACTCCAGCGAGCACAGGCTGTGGGTGATGCCCTCCAGCGCGTCCTGAATGGGGTGGGCGAAGTCGTACATGGGGTAGATGCACCACTTATTGCCCTGCCGGTGGTGGCTCATGTGGTTGATCCGGTAGATCACCGGGTCGCGCATATTGAAGTTGCCGCTGGCCAGGTCGATCTTGGCCCGCAGCGTCATGGCGCCGTTGGGGAACTCCCCGGCGCGCATGCGGGTGAACAGGTCGAGGCTCTCCTCCACCGGGCGATCCCGGTAGGGGGACACGGCGGGGATACCGATGTCGCCGCGGTTGGCCTTGAACTCATCCGGCGTCAGCTGGCACACATAGGCCAGCCCCTTCTTGATGAGCAGCACCGCCTGCCGGTAGTCCTCCTCAAAATAGTCACTGCCGTAGAAGAACCTGTCGCCCCAGTCGAAGCCCAGCCAGTGGATATCCTGCTTGATGGCCTCCACAAACTCCTCGTCCTCCTTGGTGGGGTTGGTGTCGTCCATGCGCAGGTTGCACAGGCCGTTGTACCGCTCGGCGGTGCCGAAGTCGATGGTCAGCGCCTTGCAGTGTCCGATGTGCAGATAGCCGTTAGGCTCCGGCGGGAAACGGGTGTGAACGGTCATTCCCTGGAACTGACCACCCTCTGCGATGTCCTCGTCGATAAAGTTCAGGATAAAGTTCCTGCTCTCCGCTACCTCCTCCGTCTCAGGGGTATTGGTCTTCTTTTCCTCGGTCATTGTCTCACACTCCTTATTGTCAATAATGTAAAAGCGGTATTTAATTATAAAGGAAAGCCCTGTTAAATGCAAGAGGTTTGTCCTCCGTTTCGGCTAATGATTTTCGAGAGGCACGCGAATTTGAAGTACAAGTATGGATCGAGAAATTTTTGGCGCAGAGGATACTATGTGGATACTGTGGGACGCAGCAAAAAGATCATAGCGGAGTATATCCGAAACCAACTGGAGGAGGACTATGCCGCGGATCAGATCAGCATCAAAGAATATGTAGACCCGTTTACGGGTGGCAAGAATAAGAAGGCATAAAAAGACAGCCGCTTGAAGCGGCTGCCTGAAATGGTAATGCGGTGTCAAACCTTCAACGCCCCTTTTAGGGGCTGCGGTCGTAATAGTCCCTTTTAGGGGCAAATCAAACCACCAGTTTACTGGTGGTTATAATTGTAGGGGACGGGAACGGGCGGACAGAGTTGTCCGCCCCTACAAAAGGACTGTCAAAGGACGCCGCTGAGGATGTCCTCTGCCACGGCGCGGCGGGTGACGCAGCGATCCATGGCCTGCTTTTCTATATAGCGGTGCGCGTCCTGCTCCGTCATGCCCCGCTGGTCGATGAGCTGCCACTTGGCGCGGTTCACCAGCCGTATCTCCGCCATTTTCTCCTCGATGGTGGCGGTTTTCTGCTCCATGCGCCGCAGGCGCTCCCGCGTGCCGCACAGCAACTGGAGCGATTGCAGCAGCAGCGGCGGGGAGGTGGGCTTTTGCAGCAGCAGGATGCCCTGGGGCGACAGGCGGGCGGACAGGTCGGGGTAGTGCTCCGCCTTGACCAGCAGCAGCACGCCGGCGCTGCTCTTGTCGATGATGTGCAGCGCCAGCTTTGTGCCGAACTCATCCGGCAGGGGCGCGCTGATGATGACGATGTCGAAGGGGCGCTCCAGCAGCACACGCCGCGCCTCCGCCACGCTGGAGGCGGCGCACAGCGGCGCGTAGCGATCCTCCGGCAGCAGCTCCCGGAGGGACGTATGGAATTTGGCCGCGGCGGATACCACCAGCACACTGTAGGTGCTGCGGCTGTCGTCCATGTTCGTCCCTCCTTTCGCGGCAAGTAATGGTCAGCGGGTGTACGGCCTGATGATGCTGTCGGGCAGGCACTGGGCGATGAAATCGCTGCCTGCGGCTGCGGTTTTGGCGTCCTCCAGCGTCTCCGGCAGGGTGCGGAACTGCGCTCTCACGGAGGCGGGCGCGGTGTAGAAGTTCACATTGGCGGCGTCGGGCAGCACCAGACGGCGGTTTATGCCGTCCAGCCCCGCCCGGATCAGCAGCGTGAAGGCCAGATACGGGCTGCACAGCGGGTCGGGAGAGCGCAGCTCCGCCCGGCGGTACTCGCCCTGCGCGGCGGGGATGCGGATCAGCTGGGATCGGTTCTCGCTGGACCAGGAGATGTACCGCGGCGCTTTGCTGCTGCCGAAGCGGTGGTAGGACTCCTCCCGCGTGTTCAGGAACACGGTCATCTCCGCCACATGGCTGAGGATCCCGGCGATGATGCGGGGCATCACGTCCTCCCCGTCCCGGCTCTTGGCGGAGATGTTGATGTGCATGCCGTTGCCGGGCTTGTCGGCCAGCGGCTTGGGGGAGAAGTCGGCGGCAAGGCCGTTGCGCACCGCCACGGAGTTCACCACCGCGCGGAAGGTCACGGCGTTGTCGGCGGCGGTGAGGGGGTCGGAGTAGCGGAAGTCGATCTCGTTCTGACCGGGTCCCTGCTCGTGGTGGGAGCACTCCGGGCGGATGCCCATCTGCTCCAGCGTCAGGCAGATCTCCCGGCGGACGTTTTCCCCCTTGTCCTCCGGGGCAATGTCCATGTACCCGGCGTTGTCGTAGGGGATGCGGGTGGGCTCGCCGTTGTCGTCCCGGCGGAAGAGGTAGAACTCCATCTCGGTGCCGAAGGAGAAGGAGATGCCCATCTGCTCGGCGTCCGCCACGGCCTGACGCAGCAGAGCGCGGCAGTCGGCATCGAAGGCGGCGCCGTTGGGACGCAGCACATGGCAGAACATCCGCGCCACCCGCCCGTGGTCAGGCCGCCAGGGGAGCATGCAGAGCGTGCCGGTGTCCGGGTGCAGGAACAGGTCGGAGTGCACCTCATCGCCGAAGCCCGGCACAGCAGAGGCATCGAAGGCGATGCCGTAGGTCAGCGCCCGCTCCAGCTCGTCCGGCAGGATGGAGATATTCTTCTGGCTGCCAAAGATGTCGCAGAAGGCCAGACGCAGGAATTTGATGTCCTCCTCCGCCACATACTGCCTGATCTCGTCCGCTGTGTATTTCATAGTGATACCGCCTTTCTAATTGGCTACATACATCTGCTGGTAGGGGTTGCTGCTGCCCGGTGTGACCACGGTGTAGGGATCGCGCAGCAGCGCGTCCGCGTCCCGGCCGAACAGCCGGGCGTATTCCTGCACATAGGGTCGGATCTCCGCCATGTCCTCCGCGGTGGCGCTGTGCAGCGACACCTGATCGGGGAAGCGGATATTGGACACGTCGCCGCGGAACACCATCTTGCCGCCGTGCATCCCGGTGCAGGGGAAGAAATGCACCACAGGCCGCCCGTCGGTGTGCAGCCCCAGCACCAGTATCAGGCCGCCGGCCTGATACTCGCCCAGAAAGCTGCCGGCGCGCCCGCCGATGACGATCACCGGCTTGTGCTGCTTGTACGCCTTCATGTGGATGCCGGCGCGGTAGCCCGCGTTGTCGCGGATGTAGATCTCGCCGCCCCGCATGGCGTAGCCCGCCGCATCGCCGGCGCTGCCGTTGATGACGATGCGCCCGGCGTTCATGGTGTCGCCCACGGCGTCCTGGGCGTTGCCGTTGACGGTGATGGAGCCGCCGCCCAGATATGCGCCCAGCGCGTTGCCGGGTACGCCGTCAATGACCAGCGTCTTGCCGCTCATGCCGGCGGCAATGAACCGCTGCCCCTGACAGGCGCAGATGCGGCACTCCTTCCCGGCGCGGCGGATCGTTTCGTTCAGCTGGGAGAAGGAAAGCTCCCGCGCTTCTATGAAGTCCATATTGTACCACTCCTTTCGTGGCTTTTCCACGCATATTTCGTATAAATATCGTTTTTTGACGCTTTTTTATTCACCGGCGTGGGCAACGCCCAATATCTCCAGCTCCTTGTCCGTCAGATGGATGCCCCGCAGCATCACCCGGTTGCCCCGCAGGGCTTCGATGGAGTTGATGCCCATGCCGCCCATCATCTCCTTGATCTCGTGCTTCCACGCCGTCATCAGATTGATGAGGCGTTCCGTGCCCTCGTCGGGGTCCAGCCGCTTGACCAGCTCCGGGCGCTGCGTGGCGATGCCCCACGCGCATCTGCCGCTCTGACAGGTGCGGCAGAGGTGGCAGCCCATGGCGATCAGCGCCGCCGTGCCGATATAGCAGGCGTCCGCTCCCAGAGCCACGGCCTTGACCACGTCGGCAGAGGAACGGATGCTGCCGCCTGCGATCAGGGACACCTGATTGCGGATGCCCTCCTCCCGCAGCCGCTGGTCCACGGCCGCCAGCGCCAGCTCAATGGGAATGCCCACATTGTCGCGAATTTGGGTGGGCGCGGCGCCGGTGCCGCCCCGGAAGCCGTCGAT
>OJNS01001424.1_pt1 | contig 12187 bp, 7 predicted proteins | sample 1597911 | NCBI WGS metagenome assembly OJNS01 (sample SAMN01915214, study PRJEB22387) | human gut metagenome | isolation source: stool | host: Homo sapiens | place: USA
TCCAAGTGGAAGCGGCAAGACCACTATCCTCCGCATACTTGCAGGACTCGAGACCGCGGACTCAGGGGACATATACATAGATGGCAAAAAAGTAAATGACATTCCCGCCAGCAAGAGGGAGATTGGCTTCGTATTCCAGAATTACGCGCTGTTCAGATACAAGACAGTGTATGACAATATCGCATTTGGAATGAAGATACAGAAATACCCAAAGTTAGAGATCCGCGACAGAGTAACGGAGCTGATAGAACTGGTTGGACTGAAGGGCCTTGAGAAACGATACCCAAGGCAGTTGTCGGGAGGCCAGCGTCAGAGGGTCGCATTTGCCAGAGCTCTTGCCACCCAGCCACAGCTCCTGCTTCTCGATGAGCCATTTGCCGCTATAGATGCAAAGGTCAGAAAGGAGCTCCGCGCATGGCTCAGGGATAAGATCTGGAACGCAGCTATGAAGCTCAACTACACGCCAAACCAGTCTGCCCGCCAGCTCAAGAATGGAAAAGGCGCGACTGTGGAGAAAACCTACTATATAAATGTGCTCATGACCAGAATGGACTCTGCCACGTCGGACCCATTCTTTACAGAACTGCTGCATGTCATAGAGAGTGAGATCCACAAGAACGGATGCATCCTGTCCAAGGTATGGTATCGGTCCATCTTCTCCGACGACAGGAGATGCAGGTATGAGAACGTGGATTCTGTAATCCGCAGGATGTGCGAGGAAGCGGATGGCCACAACGACGGACTTATTGTCATCGGAAAATGCAACCGCGCAGCCCTGAAGAAGCTCAGCCAGTGCTATCGCAGCACAGTGTATGTCAACAGGGATTCTGCAAACGGCGAGGTGGATGAGGTCATCTGCAACGGTAGCCAGATTGCCAGAACAGCGGTTGAATACCTCATATCTCTTGGACATGAGAATATCGGATATGTGGGAAACTGCAATAACGAGGCCCGCTACAAAGGATATCTTGAAACTCTTCACGATCATGGACTTGATATCGACACGGACTACGTCATCAACACAAAGCTCAGCGAGGTTGAAGGATTTGAGGCCATGGAACACTTCATGAAGTCCGACAAGAGCCCAACCGGAATATACTGTGCCAATGACATAACGGCCATAGGGATGCTGAAGTACCTTGCCAAATGCAAGAACAGGTATTACACTCCTTCCATCATATCCAGCGACGGTATCGAGGAAGCCCAGTACACAACTCCGATGCTGACCACCGTGGAGATATCCAAGACGGACATGGGGCACTTCGCCCTGCAGCTTCTAATGGACAGACTCAAGGGCGGTCACAAGGGAGTCACAAGAATTGAGCTCCAGTGCAAGCTCATCAAGAGAGATAGCTGCACACTGGCAGAAGACAGCAAATGGTGCGAATATTACATTTAATATCCGCACCATTTGTCGTCTGTTCATGTATCCATGTCCATATATTCAGTTTCTGTATTCAATATCTGTATCCAGCAATTATCCTTCTCGTGACTACTCTGTCGTATCATCTGTAGTCGTATCTCCCGTAGTCATAACTGTTCCGCCGAGATACCACTCTCCATCCTTCTCATAACAAATGATATCCATGTCCAGATCATACGGTGAAGTCTGACCCTGGAATGTCATCATTATCTTTCCGGTAACTGGAATGACATAACCCTTTGATATACCTGCTTCCTTCTGGGTCTTTCCATATACAGTGCTGCTGACTGCCGCCAGATCGCTGGACTCTGCCACATGCCCATCACCCATGGTATAGCTGACTGTATATTCTATATTATTTTCTTTATAAGTCTGGAACACAGTGACCAGATCCTTTGACGAATCGCTGTCTATGGTATCAGGATCCATAACACTCTCCACCTTGTCAAGATCCGCTTCCTCAAGGCCCTCCATGTAGGTCTTTATCAGATCCTCGCTCTCTGATTTTCCGGTCATATTTTTTCTGACAACTATGTATATCACCACTACTATCACTGCTAACACGATCGCACCAAGTGCTATAAACAGCTTCTTTTTGCCTTCTTTTCTGCTCTCCTCCATAAGCTGTATATCACGCTCGTCCAGCTCCATATCATCCATTCCGCTTCCGCCTACATAATTCTTAGTTTCATTTTTTCCCATAGTAAATAACTCCTATACTGTTTTGATATTACACAGTATAACACAGCATAAGCATCAATTAATTACTCAAATACAGGAATTAATACATTTAGTAATTGTGCAATTTTCACTATAACTTTGTTGTGTTTTAAAGTCTTTTATTATATAATCAGAGTGTATGGCTGACTTTAAGGGAGAATTTAGCACAAGTCGATACAAAAGCGGCTTCAGGGGGGCTGGCATAGCCATCTGGAAGCCTTCACAAAACATTGGAAGGAAGGTATATGCTACATGAAATTTGGTTATTTTGATGATGCCAACAAGGAGTATGTCATCACATCTCCTAGAACTCCTTATCCTTGGATCAACTACCTTGGAACACAGGATTTCTTTTCACTGATCTCCAACACTGCAGGAGGTTACAGCTTCTACAAGGACGCTCGTCTTCGTAGAATCACAAGATATCGTTATAACAACGTGCCTATAGATATGGGCGGACGTTATTTCTATATCAACGACAATGGTACAATATGGAATCCGGGATGGTCACCGGTAAAGACAGAGCTTGACGAGTATCAGTGCCGTCATGGTATGGGATATACAATCATCACAGGTAAGAAGAATGACCTTAAGGCTGAGGTTACTTTCTTTGTTCCTCAGAACTACGCTGGAGAGGTTCAGCAGGTCGTTCTTACAAATGAAGGCTCAGAGGAGAAGACATTCTCATTCTTCTCATTTGAGGAGTGGTGTCTCTGGGATGCACAGGATGACTGCACCAACTTCCAGAGAAACTTCAGTACAGGTCGTGTAGAGGTTGTCGGATCAACTATCTACCACAAGACAGAGTACAGAGACAGACGTGACCACTTCGCATTCTACACAGTGAATGACGAGATCGATGGTTACGATACAGACAGAGATTCATTCATCGGACTTTACAATGGCTTCCACAACCCACAGGCTGTTGAGGCTGGCAAGTCAAATGATTCATTTGCTGATGGATGGTCGCCTATCGCTTCACACTACAAGAAGATCACTCTTGCTCCAGGCGAGACAAAGACTCTTGTATTTATACTTGGATATGTTGAGATGCCTGTTGACCAGAAGTTCGAGGCAGACGGCAAGACTATCAATAAGGTAAAGGCTCTCGAGATGATCGAGAAGTACAACACTCCTGAGAAGGTTGCTGCAGGTCTTGAGGAGCTCAAGGAGCACTGGAACAGACTGTTGAGCATTCTCAACGTTAACACACCTGATGACAAGGTTAACCGTATGGTCAACATCTGGAATCAGTATCAGTGTATGGTTACATTCAACCTTTCACGTTCAGCTTCATACTTCGAGTCAGGTATCGGCCGTGGTATGGGATTCCGTGATTCCAACCAGGATGTGCTTGGATTTGTTCATCAGATCCCTGATCGTGCAAGAGAGAGAATCATCGATATAGCTTCAACACAGTTCCCAGACGGTGGATGCTACCATCAGTACCAGCCACTTACCAAGAAGGGTAACGCAGATATCGGTGGAGACTTCTCAGATGATCCATTATGGCTGATCCTTTCAGTTTCAGCTTATATCAAGGAGACTGGCGACTGGGGCATCCTTGACGAGATGGTTCCATATGACAACGATATGTCAATTGCAAAGCCTATGCTTGACCACCTCAAGGTTTCATTCTACAAGATCGTGAACAACCTTGGACCACACGGACTTCCACTTGCAATGAGAGCTGACTGGAACGATTGTATCAACCTTTCATGCTTCTCAGATACACCAGGTGAGAGCTTCCAGACATACACCAACCCTAAGTTCGCTGCTGAGGGTGGATACTCAAAGGTTGCTGAGTCAGTTATGGTTGCTACACTCTTCACATATGCAGGTCCTAACTACGTTGCTATCCTTAAGCACCTTGGAATGGACGCTGAGGCTGATGCTGCTCAGGCTGAGATCGACAAGATGAAGGCCAACATCATGGAGTCAGCATGGGACGGCGACTGGTTCCTCAGAGCTTACGATGCAAACGGTGAGAAGATGGGATCCAAGGAGTGCGAGGAAGGTCAGATCTTCATCGAGCCACAGGGATTCGCTATCATGTCAGACATCGGTAAGGATCAGGGCTGCGACAAGAAGACTCTTGCTGCAATCGATGAGAGACTTAATACACAGCACGGACTTGTACTCAACAACCCAGCATTTACAAAGTATTACATCCAGTATGGTGAGATTTCTACATACCCAGGTGGATACAAGGAGAATGCCGGAATCTTCACACATAACAATGCATGGATCATCTGTGCTGCTGCTTACGCAGGTGCCGGTGATCAGGCATTTAAGTACTACTCAGAGATAGCTCCAGCTTTCACTGAGGAGACATCAGATATACACAAGACTGAGCCATATGTATACGGCCAGATGATCGGTGGTAAGGATGCCGGATCTGATATCGGCAAGCCGGGCAACCACTTCGGTCAGGGTAAGAACTCATGGCTGACTGGTACTGCTGCTTGGAACATGGTAGCTATATCACAGTACATCCTTGGTATCTCAGCAGACTTCGATGGTCTGAAGATCGATCCATCAATTCCTGCTGCATGGGATGGAATGACAGCTACACGTCAGTTCCGTGGTGCTACATACGACATCAAGGTTTCTAACCCAGCTCACATCAACAAGGGCGTTAAGAGCGTACTCGTTGATGGCAACGCTATCGAGGGCAACGTTATCCCAGCATTTGGCGATGGCAAGACTCACTCAGTAGAGGTTGTAATGGGCTAATATAGACCGTGGATTATAAAGCACATTTAAGAAAATATACGTAAGTATATAGTGCAAAAGCCCCACAATATCTATTTTAGATATTGTGGGGCTTTTTTGTTTATATGACCTATCTTCTTCATCCCGCCACGGGATTGTCGCAAAACGCTGTGTTATCCTCGCAAAAGATACAAATTAACAACCTGTCCAACCCTCCATCTACTGTATAAGCAGCATCGGATCCACAGGATTGCCGTCCTTCTCGACTGCAAAATAGAGATTGCTTCCTTCCTCGCTGTAGAATCTGCTTGGCTCGCCAACGGTTCCCACTACCTGGTCGGCATCCAGATGCTCGCCAAGTGCAACCTTCACATCCTGAAGCTGTCCAAGTGTCACGGTGTAGCCGTCTCCAAGCTCAAGCTTGACGTAATTGCCCAGCTCTGGGTTGCTTGAGACCTCCGCTACCTTGCTCTCATATACAGCCTTGACCTCATCGCCCGTCTGCGCCTCAATTACCATTGCAGGGCTGCACTTGTATTCCTTGAGTGTCTCAAAATACACTGTCGTATCCATGCTGTAAGGAATTATCACATTGCCATTTATAGGCCATGATATGCTATCCTTTGGATCGTAATGCAGGCTGTCATTTGAAACTCCTGAAGCTCCAGTCTCAGCACTCTCACTCTCCGCTGTGGATGCAGCGGAATCCTCTATGGTATTATCCGTCTCAATATCTTTCTGCTCTGATGTACCTTCATCCGACACTCCGCTGTTCTTATCATTTTTCTTATCGTTCAAAGCTTCCTTCGCATCGGCTTCCGTCGTACTGTCATTCGGCGTATTCTGTCCTATTGTTATGGTCTTCTCCTTTGAATTGGTCTGTGCGTTATAAAGTCCGAGCACTGTCACAAGCACTGCCATGCCTGTGATGAGCGAGATATAAAATATATTCTTCTTTATGCCGCCCAAAAATTTCTTCATATTCATCACCTCATCTGTATCATGTCCACTTATTGGCACTTATATACAGATGATTTGAATGTGTAAATATTTTTTATCAACCTTTATTTTGCAATCTCTATTCCAGTATAATAATACCTGAGGATCTGATCATACTTCTCTCCATTTTCCGCCAATACAGACGCCCCATACAGTGACATTCCCAGAGAATCTCCAACGCCCACCGTTATGATCCTGTATCCATCCTTAACCTTATCTATGTGTATATTCGTCGAGGCAAGTCCCAGTTGTTCTTTGAAAACATCAGCCTCCAGCTCGCTCCCAAATACATTTATGGTCTGTGCAAATCCAGATTCTGTGGCTGTCATAACCTTGACCTCATCCGTCATATTGTCAGCGTCTATCCATTTTCTGAATATCTTCTGAAGCCTGTCCCCGCTGTATATCTCAGTGGTCGAAAAGTCCTCCGCCATCTGATCCACATCACTTGCCACCTGCCTGAGATACGGTATGTCATGCCCATATATTTCCTGTGCACTCACAGTATGCCCTGTACTTATCATATGATACGCCGGAAGTATTACCTCTCCACCGTATTTCATAACCTGTCCACCGGTCGCATACACCGCCTTCTCCGCCCTTCTCATTATCCCGGAGCACTCGCCTCCCCATTTCTTCTTGAGCTGCGATTCCGTATATCTTATCTCCCGGAGCTGGGACTCATTTATAAGATTCTTTGTCTGCCCCTGTGTGGCGGAATTTCTGTCATTTTCATCCATCTGGTAATAGATTCCGGTCCTAACCACAACTGCGACCGCCTTGAGCATTTCATCGCTCCATTTGTCACTCATCATTCCCGCCAGCGTCGATGCTGTATACTCTTCCACATCCACGAGGGAATACTCCCCATTATCATAAATACACACATTGCGTCCGCTTTTTGCCGATCCGTCAGTGTTATCTCCCCCAACCGCCTTGTCGTATATTCCTGATATTATGTAAGCAAGTGCCATAGCACACGCAATCCCTATAATGATCGTCTTTGCATTCCTCATTTCACCCTCCCGCATTTTTATACCTCTTATATATATATCGTTTTTACACTGCTCATATACCCTTTTTACTGAGAAATCTTAACGCAAATTTTAGTCGTATCGTTTATTGACAAATGCAACATGACATAATATGATAATAGCGTATTCAAGATTAACGGTTCGATTGCTATATAAGGTAAGCTTTTCTTTGGAGTATTCTCTATAAGGTATATTGTAGTGTTTTCATTGAGTACAAATTTTCATTTTTAGGAGGTACTCGTGATGAAGAACGGTACAGTTAAGTGGTTCAACGGAGAAAAGGGTTATGGATTCATCTCAGATGATGAGACAGGAAAGGACGTATTTGTTCATTTTTCAGCAATCAACTCTGATGGATATAAGACTCTTAACGAGGGACAGAAGGTTACATTTGACGTAGAGGCTGATCCTAAGGACGCTTCTAAGGAGAGAGCAACTAACGTAACAGTTGTAGCTTAATTCACATATAACCATTAACACAAGAACAGGCGCTATACAGATCTTTGATCTATATAGCGCCTGTTTTTTATTGCTTGTTAATATCACGGTTTCCTCACGGCTTCCCGTTACGCCCTGCTTCCGAGAGCCTTCTTGCGGGCTCTGTATTTCGCTCTTATGTATCTGCCAGCTGCAGACAGCTCTGTAGTCTTCCACCTGCTTGTTTTCTTCGTCTTAGACGAAAGCAATGAACACGACTCATTCTTGTTGCTGAGACTCCAGCAGAAATAGCTGACATTCGCCTTGTTGAGTCTGGTCAGCCATTTGCCGGTGTAGGCTTTGCTTATGCCTCCATCGCCGCTTGCCGCGGACATTCCGAACTCTGTGACTATGACCGCTATCCCCTTCTTCCTTGCGTATGCAAGCTTCGCAGGAAGATACTGGTTGTGGCTCCACTCATTTGCATAGAAATGGAGTGAGTACATTATATTCTTGTAGCCCTTGATAGGGTTATCCGCAACCTCATTGTGTGTGCCATCCGAACCGAGCTGGGACCATGTCGGCGTTCCCACTACGATGATCGCCTTCTTGTCATACTTTCTTATGACCTTTATGACCTGGGACGCATATCGCTTGACAGTCTTCCAGTCGCAGCCATTTGGCTCATTGCATATCTCATAAATGATATTTTTCTGTTTCTTATACTTCTTCGCCATAGTTGCAAAGAATCTTCTTGCCTCTGCAACCTGTGTCATAGGATTCCCGTCGTTGAGTATGTGCCAGTCGATGATCACATACATGCCGAGGTCGGTCGCATATTTCACGCCCTTGTATATCTGATTTCGAAGTGCCGCTTTGCTGCCGCCCGCGCAATAGCCGTTGTATTCAGATGTATACATGGCAAGTCTTACCGCATTAACTCCCCAGTCGTCTCTCAGAGTCTTGAACGCCGCCTTGTTCACATAAGGATATCCCACATCCCAGTTGATACCGTGTGTGCTGATTCCCCTGAGCTGGAATTTCTTGCCTTTGGCATCCACCAGATCTGCCCCCTTCACAGACAGTCTTCCATGTGTCGCCACCGGCGTCTTTACCTTCGTAGCTGCAAATGCATCACAGTTCGGCTGTACGGCAACCGCTGTAAATATCATTGCAAATGCGAGCAGCAGAGCCGTGAGTCTGTGTCTCAATTTTCTACCTTTCATATGTTTATAACCCCCTTTTCATCACAACGTAACATATATATATCATAACATAGGCGCGGATGTATTAACAGATGCAAAATAAAAACGGACACCATACGATCCTTACCATATGATGTCCGTCCTTTATTTTGTTATTTCATTCTATCTGATAATTACTTATCAAGGGAAACCTTAACCTTCTTAAGCTTCCAGATCTCCTTTGCATACTCCTCGATAGTTCTGTCTGATGAGAACTTTCCAGCACATGCTGTGTTGAGCATAGCCATCTTTGCCCAGCCCTTCTCATCCTGGTATGCCTTATCAACCTTCTGCTGAGCCTCTGCATATGAATCGAAGTCCTTAAGGATGAAGTATACATCTTCCTTTGTAAGAGAATCATAGAGATCTCTGAATCTGTCCGGATCATCCGGTGCATAAGTACCATCGATAAGCTGTGTGAGAACTCTTCTTACAGCCTGGTTGTTATTGTAGATATCCATTGGGTTGTAGCCGCCCTCGCGCTCATACTTCATAACCTCTTCTGCTGAAAGTCCGAAGATAAATGCGTTCTCGATGCCAACTTCCTCAACGATCTCTACATTTGCTCCATCCATGGTTCCAAGTGTAGGTGCACCGTTCAGCATGAACTTCATGTTACCTGTTCCGGAAGCTTCTTTGGAAGCTGTAGAAATCTGCTCACTGATGTCTGCTGCCGCGAAGATAAGCTCTGCGTTGGATACGCGGTAATCTTCGATGAAGACAACTTTCAGTTTGCCGTTGATGCTGCGGTCATTGTTGATCACATCCGCAACAGAGTTGATCAGTTTGATAATCTCTTTAGCACGGATATATCCTGCAGAAGCCTTTGCTCCGAAGATATATGTCTTAGGATAGAAGGACATTTCCGGATGTTCTTTGATCTGGTTGTACAGATACATAATATGCAGAATATTAAGAAGCTGACGTTTGTACTCATGGAGACGTTTTACCTGAACGTCAAAGATCGAGCGCGGATCAACTTCAATTCCATTATGCTCTTTAATATATTTTGCAAGACGTACTTTGTTCTCGTATTTAATCTGCATAAACTCACGTCTGGCCTTTTCGTCGTCCGCAAACGGTCTGAGCTTTTCAATCTGCGACAGATCTGTGATCCATCCATTTCCGATCTTATCTGTAATCCAGTCTGCCAGAAGCGGGTTTCCGTGTGCGAGGAATCTTCTCTGTGTGATGCCGTTTGTCTTGTTATTAAATTTTTCCGGCATCATCTCATAGAAATCACGGAGCTGCTGTGTTTTCAAGATATCTGTATGCAGCTTCGCAACGCCGTTTACAGAAAATCCCGCGATAATAGCCATATTTGCCATGCGAACCTGACCGTCTCTTAAGATTGCCATTTTCTTTACTTTATGCTCATTTCCCGGATACATCTCATTCACTTTGATCAGGAATCTTCTGTCAATTTCCTGCACGATCTGATAAATACGGGGGAGCAGTCTTGAAAACAGGTCGATCGGCCATTTTTCAAGAGCTTCTGCCATAATTGTATGATTCGTATAAGCACATGTTTTGCTCGTTACTTCCCACGCCTCTTCCCAGCTTAATCCTTCCTGATCGATCAGCAGTCTCATCAGTTCGGGAACCGCAACTGTCGGATGTGTATCGTTCATCTGAATGATTACTTTCTCATGAAGTTTACGAACATCAGAATGCTTTTTCTTATATTTCTCAAGCAGAGCCTGAAGACTTGCGGAGATGAAGAAATACTGCTGTTTCAAACGGAGTTCTTTTCCCGAATAATGATTGTCGTTCGGATAAAGAACGTCAACGATCAATTTCGCAAGATTTTCCTGCTCTACCGCCTTATGGTAATTTCCTCTGTCAAATTCATCAAGCTTAAAATCTGTGATCGCTTTTGCATCCCACACACGCAGTGTGTTTACGACATGATTTCCATATCCTACGATAGGCATATCATACGGAATCGCCAAAACAGACTCATAATTTTCCTGCACAAATTTTGCTTTTCCCGTCTCAGGGTCATTTTCAAACCGGATATTCCCTCCGAAGCGGACTTCTTTTGCATATTCTTCTCTTCTGATCTCGAACGGATTACCTTCTTTGAGCCAGTTATCCGGCACTTCCACCTGATACCCGTCTTTAATCTTCTGTTTAAACATGCCGTAACGATAACGAATGCCGCATCCATAAGCCGGATAATTCAATGTTGCAAGTGAATCAAGGAAACAGGCTGCCAACCGTCCGAGACCTCCGTTTCCAAGCGCTGCATCCGGCTCTTGATCCTCGATTACATTCAGATCGATCTCCATTTCTTCCAGCGCCTCTTTTACCTCTTTATACGCTGTCAGATTGATCAGGTTATTTCCCAATGCACGCCCCATCAAAAACTCCATAGACATGTAATACACAGTCTTTGCATCTGCCTCGTCATACGCTTTCTGTGTTGCGATCCAATCATCGATGATTACGTCTTTCACTGCATAGGATACTGCCTGAAAAATCTGCTGAGGAGTTGCCTCGTCAATCGTTTTTCTGTACAGCGTCTTAATATTTTCTCTTACGGTTTCCTTAAATGTTTCTTTCTCAAATCCTTTATTATGCATTGCTTTATTCCCTTCCTTTTGATATGCCGCGGCGCATCGCATCCTTTATCTTACAAGAACGAATGCGCCCGGATGTGCCGCATATCTTAAAATTATTGTTTCTCAACGCCCATTGTAACTGCTTCTCCGTTGATCTTCCACTCTTTCACATAACCTGCCGGCTCTGCCTTTACAACTTTATCTGCAAGCACTTCCCCGCCGATCTCGTCACTGTGTTCTGCAAAGATCTTTTCCGCTTTCTCACTTCCGTTATACGTTACTTTGATGCGGTCCATAACTTCAAAGTCAGCTTCTTTTCTCATTGTCTGTACTTTACTGATAATTTCTCTGACAAATCCTTCTTCAAGAAGTTCCGGTGTCAGGTTCGTATCAAGAACAACCGTGATTCCATTGTCGTTTTCAGAAACATATCCTTCGATCTGCGCTGTATCGATCAGAAGGTCCTCTTTGAAAAGTGTGATCTCCTGGCCGCTTACATCAAGCTTAAGCGCTCCTGTTTCATTGATCTCATCCATAGCAGAATTTCCGTCTGCATGATCAAGCGCCGCTTTAATTCCCCCTAACATTTTACCATATTTCGGACCTACTGTCTTTAATTGTGGTTTAAAACTATAAGAAGTAAAGTCTCTTACATCATCTGTAAACTTTACATTTTTTACATTCAGCTCATCAGCTACGATATCCTGATAAAATTCAGGCAGATCAAATGCTGCTTTTACGAACATCTGACCGATCGGCTGACGGTTCTTGATGTTCGATGTATTTCTGCAGGCGCGTCCCATAACGACAAGCTTCAGCACATGCTCCATATTCTGCTCAAGCTCTGTGTCGATCTGATCCTCGTTCACTTCCGGGAACATGCACAGATGGATACTCTCCGGCGCATTCTGGTCAACGCTGCGTACAAGATTCTGATAAATCTCTTCTGTCATAAACGGAATCATCGGAGCTGCCGCTTTTGATACCGTAACAAGCGCTGTATATAGTGTCATGTATGCATTGATCTTATCCTGCTCCATTCCTTTTGCCCAGAAACGTTCACGGCTTCTT
>OJNS01001433.1_pt1 | contig 12147 bp, 8 predicted proteins | sample 1597911 | NCBI WGS metagenome assembly OJNS01 (sample SAMN01915214, study PRJEB22387) | human gut metagenome | isolation source: stool | host: Homo sapiens | place: USA
AACAAAAGCTGTCCGGTTGACATAAGCCAATTCACTGGCCGAATTATAAAAGTTCGCCATCTTTTCCAACCGGCACAATGCATCATAAATACAATTGACCACAAACAACAATTCTCCTTCCGTTTTCTTGCTATACAGGATAATATCCACCCGTGTATGCATGGAAAGAAACCAGGCATAAAGCAGTCCACTGCCTTCATGGGACGGCTTATACATATGTTGAATAGGGACTTGCATCGTATAGCAGGACAAATTAGGCACGGATTACCCAAATTACACGATTGCTATTTCATTAGAACAACCGTGAAATTCGCGCAATCCGTGCCTGAATAAAAAGTCGTAAAAAATTTTGACGTATCTCCCACAATAACATGGAATACGCCTTACTTCAGTTCTTTAATTTTCACGTTCTTGAACCATACTTCATCTCCATGGTCTTGCAGCAAAATATTCCCATATTCCGAATTACCAAAATTCTCCCAGTTTTTATACTTACTGTATGCTACCAAAGCATTCCACATTTCATTCTGACGGGTATATTCTATTAGCTTCACTCCATTCAGCCAATGCTCCACATGATTATCTCTCACAATAATCATAGCTGTATTAAAATCTTTCTTATTGAAAGGCTTATTTGCCGGAGCTGGAATCAGATCATAAAGTGAGCCTAATTGTCGATTTCCTTTCACTCCCAATTTTGCATCAGGGTGTTTGTCATCGTCCAATATCTGAAATTCGCATCCGATAGCCGATCCGGCTCCCCTATTCATACCCGGATTAACAAAATACTTTATACCGCTGTTAGCTCCTTCAGTGATCTTAAAATCTACTTTAAGAATAAAGTTCTTATATTCTTGCTCTGTCACTATATCACCACCATTTGCTGATTCCGCACCGCCACTTTTTAGGACTTTCAGAATACCATTTTCCATGACCCAACCTTTCTTAGGGAAGGCATCAATTCTTGCACCCCGCCAACCTTCCGAGGTTTTACCATCCCAAAGAAGTGTCCAACCATTTTTTACTTCATCTGGAGAAAGAGTGTTAGAAATCACATTAATCTCCGGTGCTTTGACTGGAGTCAAATAGCGTTCTACATTGGTAGTACAAATACGTATATTCTTCCAACGGACAGTTTTCCCTTCATCAGCCGCACTGGCAATAGCATGTACCTGCAAGGCTATGAAACCTGAAAGAGTCATGTCATCCCAAATATTGGCACATGGAACTCCATTTATCCACGTGGCAATGGAGTTGCCAAACGCTTCAACACGTGCTTTGTTCCATTCCTTACTTTTAAAGGCTGTTTTGGCCTGCGGATTCCAAGTCAGCGGATAAAGCCAATTACGACGGGCCTCATCGTAAATACCTCCCGACCAGGCACGTTCGGAAGGATCAATCTCAAATTGATAGCCATGCACTCGGCCTTTTTGATAATCCTTCTTGCTTTCACTACGCAATTGTACACCGGAGTTCAACCCTTCATCAATCTTAAAATCAAATTCCAAGATAAAATCACCATACTGCTTCTGAGTAGCCAAGAAAGTGTTAGGCGTGCCCAGCTTTGAGATCCCCACAATCGTACCATCCATAACTTTATATTCAGCTTTCCCATTCAGTTTTTTCCAACCTTTCAGGTTCTTGCCATTAAAAATATATTCCCAGTTTTGAGCCTGCATAACCAAAACAGAAAACAAGCACAAAAGCAATAAGTAAACTCTTTTCATACCAGTATATTTATTAAATAAGTAACATTATAATTTATAAAATTCATCCCAACCCTTACGAGGAGGTGTTCCAATCAGCATCGCATTGGCAAATTCATTATTTGTAATCTGTTTCATACGTGAATCAAAGAACAGTCTGGTGTTCAAACGCTGTGCTATTACTCCCAATGAGAAGACCTGGCTCAGCACTCCGTTAATTTCAAATGGAGAACGAGTTTTCTCCTGTCCCATGCAAGCCAATAAAAAGTTTTCGAAATGATTTGATGGACTTTTTGGTATTTCAGGAAGTATGCCTGCCATTTCTTTTGCTTTTTCTTCCGGTATAATAGAAAGAGTACTGCCATGGCTTCCTCCTTTAAAAACCAGGTCTTTTGTATAAATAATCTTTCCCGGGTTTAATTTGGCAGCCGGTGTGTCTCCCTGATTTGTTTTGGGAATATTGGGATCAAGGCCCGACACCCCATATCCTTCCGGAATGGGAGGTAAATTATCCAAACCATCATACCAGGTGATATCTACCGGCGGCATTCCTTTACGCTGTGGAAAACGGAAGAGAATGGTAGAAGAGTAAGGGAAAAAATAGTCGTTATGCCCGTTAGCATATTGCATTGATACTTCATATGGCAGGCCCAGCTCTAAGAACTCATGAACCGTATCCAGAATATGCGCTCCCCAGTCACCTAAGCATCCCATGCCAAAATCATACCAGCAACGCCACTGTCCCAAATGATAATCCTTATTATATTCGTGGTATGGGACAACTCCCAACCATGTGTCCCAGTCCATATCATTGGGTAGCTGCTGCCCTGATGGAAGTTTATAAATACCGGAATCCCAGCCATGCCAACGGCGCGGGTTATTCATGTGTGCAGTCACAGCAGTCACATCTTTGATTATACCCGCATCCATCCAAGCCTTAAACTGGAAATAATTGGCTTCCGAATGCCCTTGATTTCCTACCTGAGTTACCAGATTAGGACGTTTCAATGCAGCCTGCATAAGCAGTTCCGCCTCATAGAATGTACGCGCCAGAGGCTTTTCCACATAGACATGCTTACCGGATGCCAAAGCCAGCATGGTGATAGGAAAGTGGGAGTGGTCGGGGGTGGCTATAGCCACAGCGTCAAAGTCATTGCCAGCCTTATCAAACATCTGACGAAAATCGCGGAAACGCTTCGCCTTCGGATACATGTTCATCACTTTTTGAGTATGGGGGGCACCCATATCAACATCACATAAAGCTACTACTTCTACCATACCCGTACGGGCAAAGTCACCAATAATTTGCTCACCGCGATTTCCAATACCCACATAAGCGATCTTCACCTTATCTGCTGCAGCTTTTCTTTGCGATACAGAAATAGGAGCTCCCAACAGATCTCCCGTTCCCAGTGCCAGTCCTGCAGAAGCCATTGTCATTGTTTTTAGAAAGTCTCTTCGTGTTGTCATATTTTTCCAGTATTTATTAAGTTATTTATTGTATGTTCTATTTTTGAGGAATACAAGAAAGGTCCGCACTCCGTAAATGACGAGACGTAATACACTCCATATTACATAAAGCACGCACGAAAATATAATGACGTAAAAAAAGGATGTTAGCACCTCCAGAAAAGAAGTCTTATAAGCAATAATTGCATACAGATTCAATAAGTTGGCCATAACGAAACATACCAACCAAGTCAGCAGTTCCACCTTTTTCCGGTGTGCAGTGATGAGTGTGTCTTTCATATTTGTTTATCTGCTTTAGAATGATGATTTAAGTAATCTATTTTATATTCATCAGGAAAGCTAAGGGTGCGTTGTTCTTGCAAGGCCCGGTCACCCAGTAAACAGAGCATACTTGCATAGTAGCCTTCTTCGGCTATACGCTTGGGTTGTTTTCGGGTAATAACTGCCTCTACAAAAGCTTCCAGCAGCAAGGATGTACCATCCGACTTAGGCCTTTCACCTAAGATGAATTCCCCATTGTTTCCATTTGCTGTTTCGGGAGCCCAGCTAGTTCCGGCAAAAGACAGGGAATCAAACACCTTATTTTCCCATTCATTGATCATCTGCAAAAAACCGGGTGCAGGAGGGACATTCTCAAAATAGTATTTACCCTTTTCAAGCTCTATTGTTCCCAGGCTGCCCATGATTTGTTCCTCCAAACCATAAAACTTATTAGAGATAACAGAGTCGAATGTCATTTTTTTTCCATTCTCAAACACATATATGCAACTTACATTATCATATACTTCCCGGCCGTCCTTCCAATAAGTTATTGCCCCATGTCCCATTACCTTAACCGGTAACTCTTGCAACGCCCAGCTCCCGATCTGCAGCTGATGACAGGCCAGTTCTGTCATCAGTCCTTTAGAATATTCACGATATAAACGCCAATTGATCAGACGCTCCAGATCTGATGAAGGTACTTCTCTTCGCCAATCTCCATTCCGGTACCAGAATGTACGGATCGCATTTATCTCACCGAAAGTGCCTGCATGAATCATCTCCATTGCTTTGATATAGCGTGGATCGAACAGCCGCTGTTGTCCTGTGAAAAACACTTTGCCTGTACTGATATGCTTCTTATAGATGCGAAAACATTCCTCCATAGTAAAGCCTATCGATTTCTCACAAAAAACATGCTTCCCCGCATCGAAAGCATCCAGCACTATCTGACAGTGGAGATTAAGAGGAGTGGCCACCAATACCGCATCAACAGTCTTATTTTCCAAGACTTTCCGATAATCTGTATATACCTTGGCTTCTCGAACCAGATTCAATGCTTTTTCCATAGAAGGTTGATATATGTCGCACAATGCAACAATCTCCACCTTAGGATTCTGCAACAAAAAACTCATCAGGAAACGTCCCCTTGACCCCGTACCTATAATCGCCAGACGGCATTTTTCACCCGATGTCTCTACAACTTCTGAAAAAGCAGAAAGCCATGGACTCATGGACAATAAGGCGCCCGCACCTATAACTCCTAAGTTTCTCAAAAACTCCCGCCTGTTAATCAATGCATCTTTCATAATCTAGGTATCTGTAAAAATTAATAAGGTCGTTTATTTGAATAGTAATTATGTTAAAAAAACATTATGCTATGATAAATATGCAAAAGACTCCTATAATGCATAATTCCATATTTTCTTGACGACATTTTTCTTTTCTTAGTGTACATTGTTAATTCTATGAAATAATATACCGTTTCAATAGCATATTGTATCAATTAGTCCATACATAATTTTTAAACTATTAAAGATTTATCTATCAAGATAATTATTATATCAGTCTGTAAGCAATTTGTTCCAAACCTAACAATTCATTTTTTTCTTTTACCTCTAATTTAACGTGAGTTCGATAAATTATAATTGTCTGTAAAAATGGTGATTAGCGAAAATTGTTGTAATTTTATAGTGTTCAATTACAAAGGATCACCAACAATAATCGCTATGCTCATCGAAGACAAAGTTATATAATTATTTTGTGTGGCAGATGACTTCTGCAAGTTTTTTGATGCCATGATGGAGAAATATACGTTGAAATCTGACAGGAAGCATCGTTATCACCATGATTCAACCATGTCAAATGCAGAAATCATGCTGATTATGATACTGTTTCATGATTCAGGCTACTATATGCCATTTAGGAACTTCAAGATGCCGTTCTCAGAATACGAGAACGGCATGTCGAAGTGTTACCCCTGAGATATGATCTTTATACCTGTACTGTTAATAACCATAGTTTTGTGGATTTGGATCAGCCGGATTCAGACGGTCAATGTGTCTCTGTGGAATGGGGCGGAACCGATGGAATACCTTGATATTTGGAGCTGCCAATTCACTCCGTTCCTTCACACGCTGTACGAAGAAATCAGCGCCATTACGTACCAATTGTTCAAAACGATGAAGCTCGCCTTCCATTTCGCGACCGTATTCATCCAAGAAGAAAATCAAGATTTCATCTTCGCTCATACGACTTAAGAAATTGGAAGAAACTTTCATCTCTTCCACAGTGGATTTGGTGAGATCCTCTCTATTTCCACCATCATACTTATAGTAATGGAATGGTTTTTCTTCATTCTCTTTCCATGCTGCGCGTTCACGTACAATATTTAAGGCAGCTGCAGAGTTCACAAAATCACCTTTCAATGCATATGCTTCAGCTAACATAATATATGTTTCAGCCAAACGGAAGCAGAAGTAATCACGATAACCTGCTTGGTCATTAGCAGAAGCACGTCGGGTATCAAGATACTTTAATAATCCTGGGAATGTATTGCGGATACCATCACGATCACCACGTTCATCTAATCCTGGGCGGTTTATGGATTGCATTGGAATGTACCAGTAAGGCTCTTGAGCACGAGCTAAGGCCAGTTTTTCACTCATAGTACCATTCTCAAAACGGTCATCTACGTTTTCCATAGAAAATACAATAGCAGGATCTCCTATACCATAGCGTGGTTCACCTGTAGCCATACCGATATCACTGGGATCAAAATTCCCTGCTGCGTTACTGAAAGAACACCAATTATTGTTAGTGGGCTCAGCATTGCAATAGTATACCCATACGTGCGATTTATAGAGACGAGAATCGATCAATTTACCATGTTTATTGCTAGCATAATATTGAGGTCCATATAGACCATTGTCTTCATATAAGAAAGGAGTGGGCGAAGTACGTCTCCAACCGCGTCCAGTAATCAAGTCACGAACAACACCGCTTGTCTGACCTTCCCCACACCATACGACTGTTTTGTCACCGTCTCCTTTGGCCGTCGTCATAGGCATACCTTCAGCATTAGTGATAAACATCATATGTAACCAGTTACCACCATCATTCATAGCAGTAGGATTTTGATTGTTAAAAAAGTGGTCGGTAGAGAACTGAATACTAAATAGTATTTCCGGACCTGCATAGTCATCTGGTGTAGGACCACCTGTTTTGGGATCGAAACGCCACAGATCAGAATAGTCAGTAGCCAATTCGTGCAAGCTACCGCTACCGCTTTGTTCGCCAAAGTGACATACTGAGCTAGCATAATAGATCGCTTTGTCTAAGTCAGTGCTTTCAGCACCACGATCCTCGTTCATATTACTGTTACTTTGTGTACCCGCCCACTTCTGGCTGTAACGGTACATATAAGTCTTAGCCAACAAGTGACCTGCCGCTCCTTTGCTGGCGCGACCATAGTCGTTCGTTACCTTACCTTCGGCATCAGCCCATGGCAGTAAATTATAAGCATCCGTAGCATCTTCAATGACTTGTGCGAGAACCTCTTTTTGAGGGGCGCGAACAAAGTTGAAAGTCGGTTTGTCCACAGGTTCCAACAACAACGGACAATCACCATAGTGAGTAATCAAGATGGAGTAGTAGTAAGCACGTAGGAATTTCATTTCTCCTTCACGCACTTTCTTTAGTTCGCTGTCCATTTCTGTGTTAGCTGCTAAATATTGGAGACCCAGATTAGTACGAGCTATACCGTTGTAGCAGTCTGTCCAAAAAGCGGAAAAAGTATCGTTTGACGGGTTCATCGTTGAGGTATAGAGGGCAAAGTCTGTACCACCATCACCACCGATCGTGTACATATCAGTTCCAATCTCTTGGAAGATGATGCTGTTGGGTGTGCTAGAAGTAGAGAACATGCCACGTCCATTCTGATAGCAGGAGGCAACAAGGGCTTCCACTCCTTCTGAAGTCTTGTAATAGCCATAGTCTGTATTGTATCCTTTCTCATCTAGAAAATCCGAACAAGCTGATAAGTACAACCCTATTGCACTTGCAGCGAAGATATGTTTGATATAAAGTTTCATAATACTACAATGATTTTAATAGTTTAGAAGGTAAGATTAACTCCAAAGATATAGTTACGCATAGTCATCGGGTCTCCGTAATTTGCTATCTTATGGTCCCAGGTACGTCCAGCTTTAACAGAACCTTCGGGATCATTGTTAGGATAGCTGGTGATGGTGAAAGGATTTTGCACTTGTATATAGAAACGTGCCCTTTCTAGTCCGGCATAATTGATAAGCTTCTTTGGCAAGCTGTAACCCAACGTGATATCCGAGATGCGTACGAAATCACCTTTGTTGTACCAATAAGCATCGTAGTTGGCTTGGTCGGCATCTCCTTTTTGAGGCTTTCTGAAGTGGCTATTGGGGTTTTCCGGCGTCCAGTAATCTACGTAACGAGTATTCATGCGACCGTCATGTGCCGTTCCTGGATCACAATAGATAGTATGACCGAACATGCCATACATAAATACATAGAAATCGAAGTCTTTATAGCGGAAAGTATTGCCCATACCTGCCGTCCACTTTGGCATTTTTTGTCCGAGGATGTCACGGTCTGTAGCGTCAATTTTATAATCACCATTTTTATCCACGAAACGCAAATCACCAGGTTTGTAGGAATGTCCGTTGGCATTGAACTTAGCCATTTCAGCCATATCTTCCTTAGAGTATCCCCATACATACTTGGTGCTTACATAGTTATAGTGTGTGTCTACAGGATGGCCTACAAACCACATATTAGCAGTATCTTCTTTTTGTCCGCTGGCCAACTTCACGATCTGTTCCTTATTGGTAGCAAATTGTAGGGAAGTGGTCCAACTGAAGTCTTTTGTTTGAAAGTTGACAGTTTCCAAAGTCATCTCAAAACCGCGGTTTTCCGTTTCTCCCACGTTTTCGGTAATGCTGCCGAATCCACTGACTTCAGGAAGAGCCCTCGGCATTAACAAGTCATACGTGTGTTGCTTGTACCATTCAATGCTACCTGAAATACGACCGTTAAAAAAGCCGAAATCTAAACCTACGTTGTATTGTCCAGTTGTTTCCCAAGTCAGTGAATTGTTAGAAAGTGAACTGGGCGCATATCCCAACATACCGACGGCTCCCCATGTATAGCGACTACTACTTATTTTACCAATTGTTTCGTATGGGTTTACAGAAGAGTTACCCGTTTTACCGTAGCCGAAACGAAGCTTCAAGTTACTGATTTGATCAATATGATCTTTAATGAATGCTTCATCGGAGATACGCCACGCTACGGCTACTGATGGAAAAGCTACCCATTTATGACCATCCGCCAATCTAGAAGAACCGTCATAACGCAACGAAGCGGTTAACATATAGCGGTTATCCTTAAAACCATAGATAGCACGTCCCATCCATGACATCATAGTCCATTGCGTAAAACCGCTAGTAGCACTCTGTGTGGTAGCACCGCCCAGATTATAGTATAATTGAGTTTCAAGTGGGAGACTCAAGCCACTAGCACTAAGAGGTTCCGAAATAAATTTTTGTGAAGACTGTACGGCAGTAAGATTAATGCTGTGTTGACCGAAAGTACGTACATAAGAGAGGATATGTTCCAATGTCCAACCGCGGTCAAAGACAGCTTTCTGTGAAGCTTGTGAATTACCAAATCCTTGCTGAGTAGAAGCCTTGGCATAAAATGACTGTTCTTGACCGCTATAGTAATCTGTGCCGAAGTTTACTCTGTAGGAGAGACCGCAATCCAACTTGATCATTGCATAGAGTGTAGCGTCAATACGATTGCGTTTAGTTTTGCCCTGGACACCTGTGAAGTCGTAGAAAGGATTCCACAACATTCCTTCACCCGTAGGGTGAGGCACTAAGCCTAATGCAGGATCACCATCTTGTGTAACATCACCACCTATACCGTAATTATCGCCTTCGCCGCCGGGAGAGTAATATGGCGTGCCTAGCGGATTCCAATTACCACCTACGCCAGTACCATTAAAATACTCCCAGTAGGCAAAATTAGTGGTAGCGCCCATTGTAATGTACTTGCCCAAGTTCTGATCCAAGTTTAAACGCAGAGTGTAGCGTTTTCTAAACGAACGCGGAGTAATACCTCTATTATCCATGAACGAACCAGAGAGAAATACTTTAGTATCCTTGCTTCCGCCACGAATACTTATATTGTGGTTATGTGAAATTGTCTTATCTCGCATACCAGCACCTTGCCAATCAAATGTGCGCAACTTTGAAGGATCATATGTACCACCCTCCCAAGCACGACGTACAGATTCAAGTACATATCCTGAATTATCTTTTTTTACATACTCCATACGCTGGTCATACTCCCAGTTCGGTTCCATAGAGGGATACCCACAACTAGGGTCGATACTGTAACCGCCTTCACCATCATAAATATAGCTACGTTCAGCTTCACGTAGGTACTCCAAATACTCGGCACCGTTACGCACACGACGATAATTATCTACTTTACCGATTGACAGATAGCCACTATATTCTACATTAACCTTGCCACTCTCACCTTTTTTGGTCGTTACCAAAATTACACCATTAGCACCACGAGCACCGTAGATAGCTGTAGCTGAAGCATCTTTCAAAACTTCGATAGAAGCTACATCTGCAGGGTTTACTACATCCATACCACCGTTCACAGGCACTCCGTCAATAACAAATAATGGATCATTGCTGGCTGAAATAGATCGATTACCACGAATACGAATCATGGGACTTTCGTTTAGTCCGCTACCAGCTACCATTACACCAGCAGCTTTACCGCGCAATGCTTCTTGAATAGTAGTGGGGGCGGTTGCCATTAGATTTTCTGATTTTACTTGTGTAATAGCACCTGTCAAATCACGTTTCTTTACGCTACCATAACCTACCACTACCACTTCATCCAAAGTTTCAGTATCTTCTTTTAATACTATTTCCAAACTTTTTCGTCCGGCAACATCTACGGTTTGTACTTGATAACCAATGAAAGAAATTCGAAGTTTTCCTTTGGGAGAAACATTCAAAGAAAAATCACCGTTAATGTCTGTAATAGTACCATTAGTAGTACCAACTTCAGTTACGTTGGCACCAATCACAGCTTCTCCTAAAACATCTTTTACTGTACCTTTTACAACTTGATTTTGCGCATTTGCCCATATTGCTACAAAACAAAGCAAAAATGACAGCATCAATTGTTTAAAACAAAAAATAGTGTTTTTCATTATTAATTAAAAAAACTTGGTTAATATATAAAATTATATATTATGAAAGCTCAAGGGGCTGCCCGTTTTCCTGCAGTTATTGCCTTTCATCCGTAGACAAACATCTGCGCTTCAGGAATACGGAACTGGTTCTTACGGATTTGAAAGTGTTCCTTGATAACAAGGTCGCACTTGTCAAATTTGTTGACAGGACATTTAACTGTAACAGGGAGCATTCAAGGAAGATATTAAGGTTTATAAGAGATAATGATAATGGGATAACCTCGTTCCACTTTGAGATAGCGGCAGATATTCTTGAAGACGAAGATATAAGGATTATGAACAGCTTAAGACCGGGACTCATCCAGCTTGAAATAGGTGTGCAGTCCACTAATCAGGACACAATTAAAGCAATTCACAGGGTAATGAACCTTGATAAGTTAAGGAATAACGTAACTGCGATAAGAAAATGCCGGAATATCCATATGCATCTTGATTTAATAGCGGGACTTCCTTACGAGGACATAAATAGTTTCAGAAAATCTTTTAATGATATATATGATATGAAGCCCGATAATTTACAGCTTGGTTTTTTGAAACTTTTACATGGTTCACTTATGCGTGAAGAAAAAGATAAATATGGTATAGTTGCGAGAGATATACCGCCTTACGAGGTGCTTTATACAAAATATCTTTCTTATGATGATATTTTAAAGTTAAAACAGGTGGAAAAAGTTCTTGATATGTATTATAATAGCAATATGTTTGTGTTGTCGGTCAGATATCTGTCTGGCAGTTTTGATGACAGCTTTGCCATGTATGAATTGCTTTCGGAATGTTTTGAAAGAAGATACAGTGACGGAAGCCTTCCGTCAAGAAACGGTAAATTTGAACTGCTTTATGATTTCGCCGGGGATTATCTTAATGAACACGATATGATGGTATTTGGCGAGATGTTAAGATTTGACATGTATTTAAGAGATAATGTGAAATCGCTGCCGGAATGTTTTGCTTTTAACAAAGATGAATCGTTAAGGGCTAAGAAATATTCGGGAGAACATAAGCTTACCAAGGCAGAACATATAGAGATTTTTAAAATTAACCCTGTTGAATACCGGGATAATGGCAATGTGGTATGTGGCGATACCGTAATTTATTTTGATTATCTCATAAGAGATTATGACAACAACGCCACAATTAAGATTTTGGAGGAAACAAAATGAAAAACGTAACAGTAACTATTAATCCAACAGAGATAAGATCGCTTTCTTATACTAACAATTTTACTATGAAGCCGGGAGAGAAGATAGCACTTAATGTAAAATCGGAAGCTGCGATTAAGCCTAATACAACCAATCCGGTAGCTGCACTTGTTGCAGTTAAGGTTGAAGTAACGGACCCTAATCAGTGTATACATATGGTAATTGAGACGATTACAGGTGTTACCGTAAGTAC
>OJNS01001436.1_pt1 | contig 12145 bp, 5 predicted proteins | sample 1597911 | NCBI WGS metagenome assembly OJNS01 (sample SAMN01915214, study PRJEB22387) | human gut metagenome | isolation source: stool | host: Homo sapiens | place: USA
GCGTTGCTGTGAATCGAGAAGAAGAGGTCGGCATCGAATTCGTTGGCCTCGCGGCTGATGGTGTTCAGGTTGAGGTCGTCTTCGGTGCGGTTCAGCACGCGCGACATGGCCACGGTAGCCCCCTGGCCTTCGAGCAGTTCGCGCAGCATGAGCCCCTTGTGGAGGTTCGACGAAGATTCCCAGAAGCCCAGCGTATCGCCCTGGGCAAAGGGTGCGACGGCTACGTTGCGGTCGTCCGAGTCCCAGCCTCCGTGGCCGGGGTTGATGTAGATTCTCAGGCCTGTCATGTCTTTGGCTTGCAGACCGAGACAGCCCACGAGGGCTATGACGAGTATATAGAGTTTTTTCATGGCAGCGTTTTTATTTCGTGATGTTTAATTCCAGCATAAAGAGTTTGCCTTCGGGGGTGTTGTACACGATTTTACCGGCAGCGGCCGAGGGGTTCATGCCCATCTCGTCGGGGGCGGTGAGGTTGTGTACCTGGCGGTTGTGGCGGTCGAGCAGCACGATTTGCGAGGCGGTGTACTGGTGGCCGTCGTCGGTGGTGCGGGCAGCGGCTACGAAATCGTTGCCGTACCAGGCGGGGGCTTCGAAGTCGCCCAGTTCGGCCAGTACCTTACCGTCGAGGTCGAGCACGACTACCCCTTTGCCGATGGCATAGGTGGCAATCTTGGTGCCGTCGGGCGAGAGGGTGGTCCACAAGTAGCTGCGCACCTGATTGCCGTAGGGGCGCAACACCCGCGAGGTTTTGCCGTCGCATACGACGATGGTACCCTCTTGAGCTACCGAGTAGACGTAGAGGCTGTTGATGCGGGCGCCTACGCTCTTGAACAGTTTGTTGCCGGCAAATACGGCCATGCCTCCGGCGATGGCGGCCGGGCGCTTCAGGTCGCGGGTGGGGGCTATGAGCTGGCGTTCACTCTTCTGGTCGAGGTTATACTCCGAGAGCGAACGGAGCTTCTGTCCGCCCACCGTGCTTTGCTGCCGGTAGTAGATGGCCGAGCCGTCGGTGCTGAATACCGGGTCGAAACCGGCCCCGGCTGAGATGCTCACCACCTGGCTGTTGCCGGTCGTGAAGTCGAGCACTTTTAGTCCGGTGTAGTCGGACGAGGTATAGGCCATTTTACTGCCGTCGGGACTGAGCACCGGGAAATAGGCGGCTCCTCCCTCGGGGGTTACCTCGGTGTGGCGGGTAACCGATACGTTTTGTGCCGAGAGCGTGGCAGCGCACGCCAACAGGGCTATGGTCAATTTCATTTTCATGGTGTATGATTTTTGGATTTTATTGTACGACAATTTTGTTGACAAAGTTCCCTTGGGGCGTCTGTACGGCGACGATGTAGACGTCGGGGGTCAACGAACCGGCATCGATGGTACCCGGTCGGTCGATGGTCTGCTCCAGCACGAGGGCACCGTTGCGGTCGTATATCCGCACGAGGCTTCCCGGTGCGATGGCTTCACCCTCGAGGCAGAAGGTGCCGTCGGTCACGGGGTTGGGATAGAGTGTGAGGTTGCGGTCGCCGGCTATCGCCTCGATACCGCTCACTACCCCGTTGTAGACGAGGCTGAACTCCTTGAGGTCAATCTTGTAGGCCTGTCCGCTGGTGGTCCCGGAGGTGTTGATGTAGAACTTGATGTAGTTCAGGGTGATGGGGAATCCGCCGCGATTGTTCTCGCCGGTGATTTGGACCGAGGGGATGGCAATGAGGTAGTCGCTGTTGGTCTCCAGGCCTTCGTATTCGAGGTATTGCTCCTTGTCACCGTTGGCCTTGCAGGCAATCTGTACCTTCGAGAGGGGTATCTCGCTGTGGATGAGCAGCCGTATGGTATCGGGGATGCTGTAGAGCGTGACGCTCTTGTCCATCTCGACGTAGGGCTGGCGGCCCGATTTGTAGGTGAATGCCAGCGTGCCGGCTCCGTTACCTGCCGGGGTGACCGTGGCGTCGGTGATGGCACTGATGGCCTTGGTGGTCCAGCCGGTGAAGTCGTCGGCCGGGATGCGGGGCGACTGCGGAATCTCTACGGTCACATCCATGGAGCCGCTAAAGTCGCCTATCGAACCGGTGATGCGGGTCTGCCCGTTCTGGAGTCCGGTGAGTACACCCCCTTCGATTTGGCAGACGGTGGGATCGTCGATGCTCCAGGTGAGCGAGGCCGGGTCGTAGGTGTAGGTATTCTCGCCGATGGTCGAGATAACCTCGATGGGATAGGGGTGAGCCTTGTCGGCCAGCACGGCGCTGTTCTTCATGGCTATTTCGGTAGCCTTGACGGTCACCTTGATTTCGCCCGTAGCGTTGCCCGAGGTGACGTGCAGGATGCCCGTAGTAGCCTGGGGCGCGGCGTAGAAGCGTTTGCCGTCGTCCGAGACGGTTCCCAGCGAGGGGTCGCAACTGAGGGTGTAGTCGGCCACTTGCGTATCGACCAGCACGCCATACTGGTTATAACCCAGAATGGTAGGTTCGAAGCAGGCATAGGCCGGAATCTCGAGGTTGTAGTGGTCGAAAGCCAGGTGGGTGAGGTTTTCGTCGTCGGGGGCGTTGGTGAATATCATGAAGCCGTTCGATACCGGGCGCTCCTTGCCGTCGGCCGGATTGTTCACGAGGCTGCCCCGCAGCATCATCTGGGCCGAACCGCCGGCGTCCATATTGGCCACGTTCCAGGCCCCGGCCTGTTTCAGAATGTAGCACATGGTGGCGGTATTGCAACCTACCGAAGTGCTCGACTTGTAGTCGATGACGATGAGGTAGAGCGTCTTGCCGTCTTGCGACATGCCTATGCCCGTGCGCGAGTAGGTCTGCGAGTTGTAGGTCTCGTTTTCATTTCGGGGGGTAAGCTGGCCCTCGCGCATCACCAGGGCGTTGCCGGTGAGCATCTGGCGGGCCATGGGTACCAGACTGTCGGTGCGGGTTTTGATGGAGGTGCTTATGGTCACCTGGTCGCCTACCTGGAGCTTGTTCAGGAAGTCGGCTCCCGTGCCTGCACCCGAGAGGGCATACTCGGCCCCTTCGAGCTGGGTGCCGCCCGTGCCCGGTACGATGCGGGTCACGACACACTTCACCTCTTTGTTGGAACCCCAGGTCTCGCCTTCGACAGGTTCGACGATGACATCGACGCCGTCGATGTAGCTTTCGGTCTCACCCGTAAAGTGGTTGTAGAGCACAATTTCGTTTTCGTTGCGGATGCGGTTAATCTCGGCGATGGCAAAGCTCTCGTTGGCGGCGTTGGTCACCCGGGCTTCGAAATAGATGTCGTCGATCCACATCTTCTTCTCCTCGTCGAGCATCACGAACGCAATCTCTTGCAGCCGCTCGATGCCTTCGCCGCGGTTGGCGCGGTTCCAGTTGTTGGGCTCGGTGGCAAACTCTCCGTTCACCATACAACCGCTGTGCGGCTGGCCCAGAAGGTCGTCCATGCCCTGTCCCGAGACAATCCAGAAGTTGCCGTTTACCGACCCGATGGTACGGTGCCCCGGCGTGGAGAGGCGTGTGTAGGCCTGGGTCATGGCCTCGGTCGTACCGGCATGGTCTTTGCCGATGAAGGTATTCACGTCGTTGTAGGGATTGTTGAGGTCGATGGTGAGGGTGTAGACGTCGAGGGGATACTCGGGCATGTGCATGCGCACATACTGCACACCCGGGCCCACCGAACGGCACTCGAGCGTATCGACCTGTTTCGCTACACCGGCGATGTTGATGGTGGCGTTTGCACCGGCTCCGCAGAGGAGCGACAAAGCGCCTATCAGGATTACTTTTTTCATAACAGTTCAGATTGTTTAAGCAGGTTATTTTACTATCAGTTTGGCGGTGTCGACCTGCTGGTCACGAACGATTTGCAGCAGGTAGTTGCCCGGTTGCAAACCGGCCGTGGGCAGGGCCAGCGTACCGCTGTCGCAATGCCCGTAGTTGTGTACGGTGAGTAGCTTTCCGTTCAGGTCGTATACCCGAACCAGGACTTCGGTCGGTGTATCGATGTGCAGGAATACCTCCGATTGGCCGGCTCGGGCCGGATTGGGATAGACCCGCAGGGCTGCGGCGGTAGTGATGTCGTTGACACTCAGGGTAATGGGGTCGTAGACCAGGTCGAAGTTCTTGATGCGTATCTGGTACTTCTCGCCCGAAGTCTGCGACGAGGCGTCGAGGAAGAATTTGAGATACTGGAACTGCACGGGGTAGTTGCCCAGGTCTTCCTTATCGTCGAGAAAATCGTTCATGGCTACCGTATAGGTGAAGTCTTCACCGGGGTTCACGGTAGGCCATTCCATGATTTGCGAGGTAGACATGAGGGCCCCGCTCATCGACATGGTAATCTTGGAGCAGCGGGTATTGCCTGTGTTGATGGTGATTTTGAAGGTGTCGGGCACACTGTACAGATTGAGGTTTTTGGCAATCTGTATGTAGGGTTGCCGTCCGCTCTTGTAGGTGTATTCGAGATTCGTTTCGCCATTGGCGGCGGGGACGAGTCGGGCATCGGTGATGGCCGAGATGCTGGTCACCTCCCAACCCGAGGTAAAGGCGTCGGCCGGCTGCGAGTGCGAGGTGGGAATCTCTACCTTCACCTTGAGCGAGCCGGTAAAGTCGTCGAGGTTGCCGGTGACGGTCGTCTCGCCGTTCTTGAGCCCCATCAGTACTCCGTCCGACAGGCTGCACACCGTGGGGTCGGCAACGCTCCACTGCGGAGTCGAGGGGTTGAGGGTGTAGGTCTTGTCGCCGATGGACGACGAGATTTCAATCGGGTACTCGCGGTAGCCGTCGAGGATGACCGAGTCGAGCCGCATGGCAAAATCGCTCTCCTGCAGAACTACATCCTTGGTGACCGATATGCCGTTGTAGGTAGCCGTGATGGTACCCTTGCCCGGCGTGCCGTAGGCCACGAAGGCATTGTGGTCGATATAGCCGATTTCGGGCGAACACGACAGGGTGTACTCCTGGAAGTCGGGGTCGACGATGAGGCCGTATTGGTTGTAGGCGGTTACCTGGGGTACAAAGCGGCAATAGACGGGCAGCGTGTAGTGCACCGGTTCAAATTCGAGGCGGGCCGGTACGCTGTCGACCGGCGCATTCGAAATGACCAGCACGCCGTTGCCCACGGCTCGCTCCTTGTTGTCGGAGGGGCGGTTGACAATCTGCTGGTTGATGACCATGGCCGACGAACCACCGCCGTCGAGGTTCACGGCATCGTTGGCTCCGACAGCCCGGAAGAGGTCGGCCAGCACGCTCATGGTGGCTCCGGCCGAATATCCGGCCCGGCGGCCGTCGACTACCATCAGGTAGACTTTGGTCTTGTCTTTCGAGATACCCATGCAGGTGCGCGGGTGCTCTTCGTCCCAAGCATCGACCAACTCGCCGTTTTTCATAATGATGTGGTCGCTGCCGCCCATCTGCTCCTTGATATCGGTGAGCAGACCGGGAGCCGAGGCGAGGTCGGTCTTCAGGAATATCGATACCTCGTCGCCGGCCGAAAGGCCTTTGAGGAAGGTCTCGGCGCTACCTACGCCATAGAGTACGGCCCGTTGTTCGGGAATGGGCGATACGCCGGGATTGTCGAATATCGAGTCGACTACGCAGACGATTTCGCGGTTGGCCCCGAAGAAGAGTTCGCCGTCACGGGCACGCAGGATAGCCTTGGTGCCGCCGGTCGTGGCATGCGTCTCGGTGCCGTACGAGTTGGTGTAGAGCAGCATGAAGTTGGCTGCCGTTTCGGGTTCCCACTCGAGGCGCTGCATGTTCACGGCGTGCAGCCGGTGGCTGTTGCCGCCTGAGCTGACGGTGCCGGAAAAGTTCACCCGGTCGATATAGGGTACCCGGTCGGGGGTGAGCACAAACGAGGCCCGCCCTACCGGGTTGGTCACACACTCGTTGCGACGGTATTGCCCGCTGCGGGGAATACCTATCTCGATGGGGTCGACATATTGGTAGAAGTCGCCGTTGGTAGCGGCCAGGACTTCGTGTCCCGGCCGCGTATTGCGGGCCGACATGCTCGAGGGAGTCTCTGTGGCCACTGCCTGGTCGCCGCTGAGACAGGTCTCTATATCGACGTAGGGGTTGGTGAGGTCGACCTCGACCACATGAAACTTCAGCGGGTAGGCTGGTACGTCGTAGAAGGCGTATTTCGTACCCGGGCCTATGTGGTGCGACTGTACGAGGGTATCGATCTGGTAGCTCGTCCCTCCTATGGTCAGACTCCAGCCCGGCAGAGCGATGGCCAGGGCTGCGGTCAGAAGCAGGCAGAGTCTCTTTTTCATAAGCGTGTCGTTTTGGATTCGGTTATCGGATAATCAGTTTTACCGTATCGGACTGGTTGCCGCGACGGATGGTGAGCAGATAGGTGCCGCTGTCCAGGTTGCCGGTGGGCAGGGCTATTTCGCCGGCCGACATCAGACCCATCTCTACCCGGTTGAGCAGTTGGCCGCCCAGGTTGTAGAGCTCGCAGCTCACTTCGGCACTCTCGGGGAGGGCAAAGTATACCTGTGCGTCGCCAGCCTTCACGGGGTTGGGATATACCCGCAGCAGCGAGGCCATCTCGGGATTCGATACGTTCACCGTGATGCCGTCGTAGATGAGCGAGAACTCCTTGAGCTTGAGGGTGTATTGGTTGCCGGCAGTCTGCGACGAACCGGTGATGAAGAGCTTCAAACTCTTGAAGATGACGGGGTAGTGCGACATGTCGCGGTAGTTTTCGAAATAGCCGTCCATGGGGATGGAGATGGCATAGTCGGTATTCTGGGGAATATCTTCAAACTCGGTGAGGGTCGAGGTCATCGAGGCATTCTCTTTCATCGTGAGCACCACTTTGTTTACCAGCGTTTCGCCCGTGTTGAGGATGATGCTCAAGCTGTCGGGGAGGCTGTACAGGGCAATATCCTTGGCCAGCTGCAGGTAGGGGGCGCGGCCCGAGTTGAAGGTGTAGCGCAGTTCGGTACCTTCGGCTGTGGGGACGATGGCGATGTCTTTCAGAGCCGAGTTGGTGATTTCCCACGACGAGGCATCGGCAAAATTGTCGATGGGTATGTTGCGGTAGGCGGGTATCTGCACGGTCACGGCGAGGGTGTCGCGGAAATCGTCCTGTTGGCAGTAGACATAGGTCTTGCCGTTGGCCAACCCCTTCAGGTTACCGTTGGTTACGCTGCAGATGGCGGGGTCTTGTACCGTCCATTCGAAGGCTTCGGGAGCGATAATCATCGGCTCGTTGTTGACCAGCGAGGTCACCTCGATGGGGTATTCGTAGAGGCCGTCGTTGATGACCGAGTCGAGTCGGAGGGTGAGCCCTTCGGGTGCACCGATTACAATATCGACCGACGTTTCGGCGCCGTTGTAGCTGGCATAGAGTTTGCCGCGGCCTTCGCCCGAGGCTACGAGGGTGGTATTGTCCTTGATATAGCCCAGTGACTCGTCGCAACGCAGGGTGACGCCGGTCACCTCGGTATTGATGAGGTAGCCATACTGGTTATACCCCATGAAGTGGGGAGTGAACAAGCCGTATTTGGGCAGGACGCAATACTCCTGCGTGCAGAGGATTTCGGCAATGTTGTTGTCGTCGGGGGCATTCGACACGACGAATATACCGTTGCTCACGGCCCGTTCGTGTCCGTCGCTGGGGCTGTTTACCAGACCATATTGCTCGATGTACATACCACTCGAACCGCCGCCGTCGAGGTTCATGCCGTCGGCTGCACCGGCCAGTTTGAGCATGTCGGCCATCTGTTTGGTGGTGGCCCCGTCGGAGTATCCGCTCTGGCGGCCGTCAACCACCAGCATATAGACTTTGCTGCGGTCGGCCGAGTAGCCGATCGAGGTTCTCGGGTGGAGTTCGGCCCAATCGGTATCGAGCACCTGGCCGTTGCCCAGAATCTTGCGGTCGCCGCCAATCATGCAGTTGATGTCGGGGTAGGTGCCGTCTTCGAGCTGGAGCAGCAGTTTCATCTCCAGTTCGTCGCCGGGTTGCAGGGTTTTGAGGAAATCGGCCGAAGCACCGTGTCCCGAGAGGACGGCTCCGTTTTCGGCAATCTCCATGTTACCGGCGGTATTGCCGGCTCCCGATACGACTATCTTCACGGCGCGGTTCAGCCCCCAGGTCTCGCCTTCGGCCAGACTCACGGGCACTTCGTAGCCGTAGGCGTTGGTGTGGGTATAGTGGCCGATGTAGCGGTTGTAGAGTACCAGCTGGTCGGTACCGCGCGAGCCGTTTACGCTATGGATGCCATAGTTGGCATTGTTGTAGGTGACTTGTCCGTAGAAGGTAACGAACGAGATGTAGCACTCGTCGTTGTGGGTGAATGAGGTTTGAGGACCCGACGATACGGGCACTTTGCCCAGTTGGCCTCCCGAGGCGAATCCGTGAACGGGAGTACCTATGGCACCCGAAGTGGCAAAGAAGTCGGCATTGGTGCCGGCAAAGTAGCGGCTGCCGGGCTGGCTTTTGCGGGCAGCCATGTTGGTGATGCCTTCGCAAGTGACAATCGAGTCGCGTCCCAGAACCGACTCGAACGATATGTAGGGGTTGGTAGCGTCTATTTCGAGATAGAAGGCCCGCATGTCTTTGGGCCCGGAGAAGTGTACATAGGTGTGATATGTGCCCGGGCCTACCTTGTAATGGGCCAGGGTATCGGCCGTGTAGGGACTACCGCCGATGGTTACCGTGCCTTTGGCGCTGAGCAGCAGAGGCAGCAGAGTAAATAGCAAGAGAAGGGTAAATATCTTTTTCATAAGGCAACCGAGTGAAGTGTAAGATTAAGATGCGATGTGAGCCGGCGATAAGTTTCGAACTGTCATGGTGGGCTTTCCCTTTTGTCGGCAGCTTATTTATCGGGGCGGAAATAAAAGGATTTAGAAAGTCTGTTTCGTATCGTAGTGGAAAGAGAAAGGGCGATATATATAAGAGATTTACATATACCGCCCTTCCCTTAAAAGTTATATTCTAAATGAGAGGTTTAGCACGAAGGGCTTATTTTACAACCACTTTCTGAACTTTTTGTACACCGTCAACAACGGCTTTTACTACGTAGATACCTTTCACGGCAGGAGCAGCCATCGACTCTACACCGTTGGCTTCCATAACTTTCTGACCGGCCAGGTTGTAAACCGTAGCGTCGGCAGCACCCGAGAATTGGATCATGTCGCCGTTTACGAATACTTTCACGTTGTCGGCAGCTACGCGGGCAACACCCGATTCGCTGTTCTCGTCGTAACCTTCGGGAGTCATTTTGTAAACAGCCGTACCGTTAGCTTCGGCATATACAGCGATGTAGGCTGCTTCGAGACCGTTACCGTCGGTTACTTTGGCGATACGAGGCAGGGCGGTACGAACGGCGTTCGAGTTGCCACCGATACCACCTTCGGGGATTGTCCAGTAATAGGTTGCACCGGCAAACGTAGGACCTTCGCCCATTTCGATAATCTTCCAGGCTTGAGCCGGAGTTACTACGTTGTTCGAGATAACGTATGCACAGAAGGGTTTGTTGTTGAGAGTAAACTCGGCAACACCGTTGTTACCTACGTTTACGAGGGCACATTCCTCGGAAGCGTCATATACGCTTTCGATGAGCGAACCGCTCATGTCGTAGAGCGAAGCACCGCTGTTGAAACCGTCGAGGTAGAAGTAGTCGTTGTCAACGATAGCGATACGGGGACCTGTTCCGTTGTCGGCAGCCGATTCGGGAGCATATTTCTGGATTTCGATAACTTTGAAGGTGCAGCCGGCATAATCGCCCGTTTGCTCAATCAGTTGGCCGTCCTTGATGTCGCAACGGATAGCTACACTACCACTGCTGACGGGGAACATAACGATAGCGTCTTTCGTTACATCACCTTTTACAGCGAAGTAGTCAACGCGATAGCCATCGAGCAGACCTTGAGCGTTTTTGAGCTCCATTACCTTGGTGGGTTCGCCCGTTGCCATATCGATGGACCACAAGCCGATAGCCTCGCCACTCAGCGAAGTCGACATGTTGAATACGATTACGTGGCCGGCATCATCAACCTGGATATCGTTGCACAGGAAGCCAGGCACTTTTTGCTCTTCCATGGGCGTTTTGTTGAACGTCGTGTCACCCGGAGCGTTGACAACCGTATCGACTTTGGTGTAAGCATAGCTTACTTTGAATTTTTCGGTATCGAACTTAACGTCTTTCTTGAAGTTACCCGTTTTCAGGTCATACACTTTGATGCCGGTGAAATCGCTTCTGTACGAATAGAGCACTTCGCCATTTCTTACCGTCATACCACGAGAGCGGTTACCACCTACCAATTCGTCCATGTTGTTGTTGGTAGCTACCGATTTCATCCACAGGTTCTCGATAGAATACCCATTCACCGGTTGATAAGTTGCAGGGTCTTGAGCAACCATCGGTGTTGCCATACATGCGGCAACGATCCCAAGTAATAATTTTTTCATGATAGATAAATTTAAATGAATAAATAATTTAAAAACTATATTGCATGAATCAATATATTTCAGTTGGTTATCGTATTAGTTTCAAAATCTCGCGTTGTCCGTCGATGGTGACGATGAGGGCATATACCCCTCGAGGCAACAGGTCGAGTGCGATGCGGTCGCCCTCGGCCACATTCTCTCGTTCGAATTGGGCGACAATCTGGCCCGACAGGTTGGCTACGTCGATAGCGATGTGTTGTGCCTGACGGCCCACAACGAGCGCCGCGCCATTGCCCGAGATAACCTGGCACTTGCCTTCGCGCCGGGTGAGGTCGATGCCCGATGTGTGCTTATAGGTGAACGAGATGGTGTTGCAATATTCGGTTTCGCCGCCGGCATACTCTGAGCGAGCCCGCAGGTACCACACGCCGTCGGCCAGTCCTTCAAATTCGGTTTCGTAGACGAAGGCATCGACCGTCTGGCGCTTCACGTTGCGTACGGGCGAGAAGGTGTCGTCGGTATGCAGCTCGATGCGGAAGGTCTTGGCGGCCGGCTCTTCGGCCCAGCGCACTTGCAGGGCGGGCCCTTCGACCGTAGCTCCCTGGGTGGGGAAGAGGATGACGGGTACATCGGGTATTGCCTCTTCGGTGGTGAAGTAGGTCACGGGGCTGGTGTATTCGATGTCGCCGGCATAGGCCGTTACCCGGGCGTAGTATTTGGTGTTGCCTACCAATACTCCTTGGCTCAGCGTGGTGCTGTTGCTGCTGTACCGTTGGTCGAGCGTTACACCCATGGAGCGGAAGTCGTCGTAGGTGTTGATTTCGAGGCGGTATTCGGCAGCACCGGGATAGACGGTCCAGCTGATGGTGGGGGTTGTCGATACACTGGTGCTACCGCTCACGGGCGATTCGATTTCGAACGGTCCGCCGTTGAAGCTGTAGGTGGCCGACGTGGCGTCGGTGCAGTTGGTCTGACGGGTGCGAACTCGCCAGTAGTAGGTGCCTTTCTCGAGGTCGGGGAGGTAGCTCGATGCAAACGAGTTGGTGGTTACCTCGCGCGAGAGGATAAGGTCGGCGAAGGCGTTGTCGCGGGCCACGTCGATGTAGTACGTGGCGTCGGCTACGCTGCTCCAGGTAAAGTCGAATGTGCCGATGGCCGACGCTCCGTCAGCCGGGCTGGTGAGCGATACGGCGGTAGCGTTGCCCACCGAGGCTCCCAGGAAGAGGGGGGCATATTCGTTGCCATAGCGGTCGACGATAGCCACGGCGTAGGTGTAGCCGGTGCGGCAGTCGGCAGGTATGGTGTAGCTGGTCTCGTAGGAGAGGCCCAGCAGGTAGCGGGCTTCGCGGCAGGCGGTAGCCTGGGAGGTACTTTCGGGCACGGCATAGATGGCGTAGCGCAAGCCATTGACTCCGGGCCACGAGAGGGTGCCGTTGTTGTAGGCCATGTTGGAGACGAGACCGGGATTGGTCGTGGCCTTCCAGCTGATGGCCGGCACGAGAGCGGGGTATTTGTAGACGTCGGAGCGCAGGAGCTCGAGCATGCCCGAGGTGTGGGTCACCTTGCGCATGTTGTAGAAGACGCTACCCGGGGCACCCGTTTCGTCGAAGGTGCGGTTTACCTTGATTTGGTTCACCAGCTCCGAGCCTTTGAAAGCGGCGGTAGCCCCGTCGATGATATAGTTGTTCGCCCGGTTTTCCTGAGCGATAGTGCGTTCGATAGAGGAGAGCGATTGGGCAGGAACCCGTTCGCCGTTGAGCAGGAGTTGCCCGGCTTG
>OJNS01001447.1_pt1 | contig 12080 bp, 8 predicted proteins | sample 1597911 | NCBI WGS metagenome assembly OJNS01 (sample SAMN01915214, study PRJEB22387) | human gut metagenome | isolation source: stool | host: Homo sapiens | place: USA
CTGGAAAAGATCATGTACGGCTTTATCAACGGAGAGATCGATGTGCTCGTGTCAACAACGATCATTGAGACAGGACTCGATATTTCGAATGTCAATACCATGATTATCCATGATTCCGACCAGATGGGACTGTCACAGCTCTATCAGCTCCGCGGCCGCGTCGGACGGTCGAACCGGACTTCCTACGCATTTCTGATGTACCGCAGAAACAAGATGTTGAAGGAAGTGGCGGAGAAGCGTCTCCATGCGATCCGTGAATTTACGGAGATGGGAAGCGGCTTTAAAATTGCAATGCGTGATCTTGAGATCCGAGGCGCCGGAAATCTGCTGGGCGCAGAGCAGTCGGGCCATATGGAATCGGTTGGATACGATCTCTATTGTAAAATGCTCGCAGAGGCTGTCCAGGAGGCGAAGGGCATCGCACCGGCAGAAGCGTTCGAGACAACGATTGATCTGAACATGGATGCGTTTATACCGGATTCTTATATCAGCAACGAATATCAGAAGCTGGATATTTACAAACGAATCGCCGGGATCGAGACGCAGCAGGATTATGACGATATGCTGGAAGAACTTTTGGACCGTTTTGGCGAGATGCCAAAGGCAGTAATGAACCTGCTTTCCATTGCGCGGCTGAAAGCGCTTGCACATCGCTGTTATGTGACAGAAATCAAACAGATCGGAAGAGATATGAAGATCACTTTGTATGAAAATGCAAAACTGAATCCGGTTGGGTTCCCTGCACTGATGCAGAAATACAGACGCGGTCTTCAGTTCAAAAACGAGCAGGAACCGAAGATTTTATTTACACCGGAGGGAAGCGGAAATGTGCTGACAGCCCTTACGGATCTGCTGACAGAGCTTGAACAGCTTGTAGAAGAATAAAACCGGCTGCATGAAGAGTATAAACTGTGAAATATCAGTGAAAATAGCTGGTTTTTGTGATTTTCCTTGCCCTGTCGGGGAAAAAAGTTTATACTCTTATTTATATGAATTCATGCAGTGATGGAGGATAAAATGAAAACAATGACAAAGAAAACAGCAGTTGTAGCGCTTGCCGGTGTGATGGCAGCAGGAATGCTCACAGGCTGTGGTGAAAAAGCATTAGATGGAACAAAGACAGTTGCGACTGTAGATGGTACAGAGATCCCGCTTGGTATGTTAAGCCTTTCTGTCAGAGAGGGTCAGGCGCAGGCAGAGGCCATGTACAAGAGCTTTATGGGCGGATCTGATTATTCTATCTGGGGTACAGAGGCAGAGGAAGGCAAGACTTATGGCGAGCAGGCAGTGGAGCAGGCTCTGGAAGATATTGAGCTGATGTGTATCCTTAAGGAAAAAGCAGCTGATTATGATGTAGAGATCACAGAAGATGACGAGAAGGCAATCGCCGATGCGGCAGCAGCCTTTATGAGCGCAAATACAGAAGACACCCTGAAAACTCTGGCAGTTACAGAAGATCAGGTGAAGACATATCTGGAACTTGAGACATATAAGAGCAGAATGCATGATCCGATCATTGCTGATGTAGACAAGAATGTTTCTGATGAGGAAGCACAGCAGTCTTCTTTTAACTATGTAAGCATCAGTACATCTGACCTGAGCGATGATGAGATCAAACAGAAAAAAGAAGATGCGCAGAAGATCCTTGACGGACTGAATGCAGATCCAGATGGAGATTTCGGTGAAATTGCAAAATCCGTAGATGACTCTTATACAGTACTGAGCGGTTCTTTTGATACAAATGAAGATGCGTCAGAAGAGGAATCTGATGACGAAGATGAGACTACAGCATCTTCCAGTAATTATCCGGATGAGGTAATGAAAGTTCTCCGTACACTGAAAGACGGCGAAGTCGGCCCGGATGTTATTGAGGCAGATTCTGCTTACTACGTAGTCAAACTTGACAAAGTAAACGACGAAGATGCGACAGCTACAAAGAAAGAATCCATTATCTCTACCAGAGAAAATGAGCTGTATACAGAGACTACAGACAAATGGATGGATGAAGCTGACATCAAAGTTGAGAAGAAAGTTCTGAAGACACTGAAAGTTACAGACAATCATAAATTCACAATTCAGACAGCAGCAGAAGACACTACAGACGAGACAGCAGAAGTAACTGAAACACCAGAGGTAACAGAAGCAGCAGACGCTACTGAGACACCGGAGGTAACGGAAGCAGCAGATGCTACAGCTACTCCGGAAGTTACAGAAGCACCTTCCTATGACACTGATTCATCCCTTGAAGTCAAAGATGGCGATACAGTCAATATTGACTATGTAGGAAAGATTGACGATGTTGCATTTGACGGTGGAAGTACAGACGGAAATGGTACAGATCTGGTAATCGGTTCCGGTTCATACATTGATAACTTCGAAGAGCAGCTGATCGGTGCACATCCTGGGGATGAAGTAGAAGTAAAAGTTACTTTCCCGGATGATTATCAGGCAACAGATCTTGCAGGAAAAGAAGCAGTATTTGATGTCACTGTAAACGGAATCTACGAATAATCAAATAAGATAAACATAAAAAGGATGGCAGGAAAACCTGTCATCCTTTTTAACTTTATAGGAGCGTGCTCAGCAAAGCAAAAAAACTTATATTGTTTGTTTCTAATGTTATATATGCCACAAATCATTGATTGCCAGATATTCCGCTAATTTATAAGAAAATCGCAACAAAAACTCTGTCGTGGAATCATTTAAATCTATTTTAGCAATGTCACAGATTTTTTCCATTCGATATGCAAGCGAATTTCTGTGGATGCACAGGAGATTGGCGGTTTCTTTGTTATTGTGGAAACTCTGAAGATATATTTCGAGTGTATGGTAAAGTTCATTACCTGTTTCCTGATCGTATTCCCGCAGTCGGTACAGAGCGGGATGAACATATTTTATAAGTTTTTGTGGCTCTTCAAATTCATCCATCAGTTCATAGAATTCAATCTCTGAATAACGGTGTGTGCGATGTTCTGACGGGTATCTTCGATCCCATGAGATCTGTTTTTTCAGGGAATCAGGAATTCTTCGATTCCATTCGAGTACATCACGTGCCTGCTGATAAGCTGTACAAAATTCATCCATTCTGGAAAAGACCAGAGAGATTCCGACATCCAGATGAAGATCTGCCATAGTTTTTAACATCAGTTTCTGCGTATCTTCATATACGACAGAACTGCGGTCCGGAACAAGAAGTGCGATCGCATTGTCATGAAGTGTCATGTACGCTTCAGGAAAAATGTGCTGAATGACAGGACAGATCTGCTGTTTCAGTTCAGTCTCTTTCAAGGGTGACTGCGGCTGAACACAGAGTGCATACATTGCGTCTGATATATGGAGATGTGCAATGGCTTCTTTCAGAAGCTCTGCAGGTGTTCCAATAAGTAACGCTTCCAGAAGCTGCTGATCTGCACTGGAATAGCGAAGCAATTCCGGATGATAACGACCGACAACAAAGCTGATTGCGCGGCTTATATCACTCATGGCAGCCAGATGTTCGGTGGTAAAGGCGGTTACGCTTTCAATCATAAGTACAAATCCAACCTGAACACCATTCAGAAAAACTTTGGAACTGCATTTTCGATATGGTGATTCCGGGCAGGACACTTCGATCGCTTCAATATTTGCAGAAGAACTCTGTACTGCCTCAAGGGACATGACATTACTGATAAATTCATAAGTACAGTATCCTCGTTCGATATTTTCTTTCCACAGGATATCCGTAACAGGAATGGAAGTGGAATAGGAGAGAATGCGAAATTTTTTATCACAGAAAATCAGGCAGTTTCCGATTTTGATCGAGGCAAAATTTACAACTTCATCCACACTGTGAGTGGAATTTCCTTTTCGAACCAGTTCTTCATAAAGACTTATCTGTTCCTGTGTCTGAATAAACTGTTTGGCGGCATTAAAAACTGCAAACAATTCATTTGCGTTTACTGTGGCACGGTCTGTGCATGCATAGGGAAACAGATGGTCCTGGCTGTCAACAAGAATACACTGCGAAGGCTGTGTATCCGGTGAAAGGACAGAGGAATAACCAAAATAAACGATATCTGTGGAATAGCTTGTCTGCGTTCCATCTAATAATTCTACATCACGTATTTCGTGCAAATCTGTTGAACAGTTCAATTTAATGTCAAAATTTTTTTCTCCTTTGAGATAATGATAAAGATTTGAAAACAGCATTTTCGCACCTCTTTTACTGAAATTGTGAAAAATATACAACGAAATGTTGATTTTTTATTATTATAGTGCGTTTTGCACAACTGCTCAATAGTTTTTTCTGTATCGATGCCGTTGTTTTTTTAACAAAGAAAATGCTATTTTATGCATAGTAATCAACGGGTAGTAATCAAGGAGGTATGCTCATGTATCAGAAAATTTTTGAACAGGGAAAAATAGGAAACGTTACATTTAAAAATCGTCTTGTAATGTCTCCGATGGGAACGAGCCTTGCAGAAATGGACGGAAGCCCATCAGAAGATATGATCGCATTCTATGAGGCACGTGCAGTTGGCGGTGCAGGGCTGATCATCCCGGAAATCGCAAGAGTAAATGATGTTCACGGTGCAGGAATGATGCGGCAGTTATCTGTCTCCAAAGACAGACATATTGAGGGGCTTGCAAAACTTGCAGCAGTGGTACACAAACATGGAACAAAAATTTTTATTCAGTTACATCATCCGGGACGTGAGACAGTAACTGCTCTTACCGGAGGCCCTGTAGTATCTGCTTCTGCAATTCCATGTAAATATCTTCAGCAGGAAACAAGAGCTCTTTCCACAGAAGAAGTAAAAGCTTTGATCCAGCAGTTTATTGCAGGTGGTGTCCGCGTAAAGAAAGCGGGATGTGATGGCGTGGAACTTCATGCAGCCCATGGATATTTGCTGCAGCAGTTCCTTTCACCTTATACCAATAAACGTGAAGACGAGTATGGCGGATCTTTTGAAAACAGACTTCGTATGATCACAGAGATTATAGAAGGAATCCGTGCACAGTGTGGACCAGATTTCCCGATTGGTGTTCGCTTAAGCGTTGAAGAATTCCTGGATAAAACAGGAGTGACAGAAGATTATATCCACATTCAGGATGGCGTGAAGATCGCTATGGCACTTGAAAAATGTGGTATTGATTTTATTGATGTATCTGTTGGATTATACGAAACAGGAAACGTATGCGTGGAGCCGATATCTTTCCCACAGGGTTGGAGAAAAGACCTGATCAAAGCAGTAAAAGATCATGTTTCTATTCCGGTGATCGGTGTTTCCTGTATTCGTGAGCCACAGATTGCAGAGCAGTTTCTGGAGGGCAGTATTGTTGATTTTGTATCTATGGGAAGAAGCTGGCTTGCAGATGAAGAATGGGGACGTAAAGTACTGGAAGGAAGAGAAAATGAACTTTGCAAATGTATCAACTGTCTGCGCTGTTTTGAGAGTCTGAATGCATGGATGGGTGCCGGTATCCCGGCTGAATGTGCAGTCAATCCGCGTGCCTGTCGTGAACGCCGGTATGGAAATGCAGAATACGATTCGAAAGGACACAAAGCAGTTGTTGTCGGCGGTGGACCAAGTGGTATGATCGCAGCAAAGACACTTGCAGAACGTGGTGTAAAAGTAACGCTGATCGATCGTCAGAACGAACTCGGAGGAACGGTAAATCTTGCTAAGAAACCGCCACTCAAAGAACGAATGAGCTGGATCGCAGATTATTACAAAGTAGAATTTGAAAAATTGGGGGTAGAAGTAAAACTTGGTGTGGAAGCAACAGCAGAAAGTATTGCAGCAATGAATCCGGATGCTGTGCTTGTTGCGTCAGGTTCTAAATCCATTATTCCGAGATCTATTCCGGGCATTGATGGAGAGCATGTATATACCGTTGAGGAGATTCTTACGGGGAAAGCCGGACTCAAAGGAAAGAAAGCATTGATCGTTGGTGCCGGTGTTACCGGACTTGAGACAGCAGAATATCTCTGCCATGAAGGAAACACAGTGGTGCTCGCAGATATGCTTGAAAAAGTAGCTCCGAATGCAAACCATACAAATGTAGCTGACGTATGTGGAAGACTGAAAAAGTACAATGCACAGTTTATGCTGGCACATGCATTGAAAGAAATTAAAGAAAACGGTGTGGTACTGGAAAGACTGAGTGACCATGAACTTGTTACCGTTGATGCCGATGCAGTTGTTCTTTCTCTTGGTTTCCGTCCGGACAATGGACTTGTTGAAGAATTGAAGGAAAAAGGAATCCCGGCACAGGCAATCGGAAATGCAGTAAAAGACGGCACGATTGCTCCTGCTTCCAGAAGTGGATTTGAGGCAGCCAGGGCATTGTTTAAAACATCTGTAAGGACTCCGAGTTTTATCACGGCACCGGATGATATGCCGAATTTCGGAAAAATTTCTCTAATGAAAAATCAGGAAGGTGTTTATCTTGCATACCTTACAGATCCGGCAGCGATTGCCAGAATTTTGCCGCCACCGTTAAAACCATTTTCTGTGCCAGTAGTTACAGTGTCTGTATGCCATGTCAAGGAACCAACTTTTGCAGATGATTATTATGAGGCAATTCTTGGAGTTTACTGTACCTATGGAAAACAGCTTGGATTATATCCGATAGGTCTTGTTCTTGGAGGACCGGGAGCAGAGATGGCTGTTCAGTGTGGTCGTGATAATGGATCGATTCCTAAGAAACTTGGATCAGAATTTGTGATTCGTCGAAATGGAGAGCATATAACTGCACAGGTTTGCCGCCGTGGCACAGAACTGGTCAATATTGATCTTGAAGTTGGCGAGTATAACAATGCGATGACAGGAATGCTTTATCAGTTCCCGGAAGCCGGAAAGAAGACATATGGCGGTGGGTTCTATTTCCATCTTGACCGTGAACCGGATACAGAAGGAAAATCACACTTCCAGAATGGCGCACTTCTCCAGAACCTGTGCGAATACAATTATCATTCCTGGGAACCGGGCTTTGCAAGTGTTGAACTGAAATCATCTATCGATGATCCATGGGGAGAACTTCCGATCAGAACAGTGATTGGCGGAGCATATTCCTCAAATGATCTGATGGTTCATAAATTGAATCTGTGTGAAGAGATTGATGCAGATATTCTGGCACCATATTTACTTACTGCGCGTTATGATCGTACCGCATTTATGGAAACAGGAAGAAGATAAAGGAGGACATGAGCATGAAGTTAGAGAATAAAGTAGCGATTATTACAGGATCTACAAGAGGAATCGGAAGAGCAACCGCAGAACTTTTTGCAAAAGAAGGTGCAAAAGTAGTTGTAGTTGGAACCAAGGAAGAACTTGGAAAAGAAGTAGCAGAGGAAATCAAAGCAGCAGGTGGAGAAGCTATTTTCTGCAAGACAGATGTAACATCTGATGAAAGCCTCGAGAATCTTGTTAAGACAACATTGGATGCATTTGGAAAGATTGATATACTTGTAAATAATGCAGGTGTAGGTGGAACAACTGCCAATATGAATCAGATCACAATGGATGAATGGAATACAGTGCTTGCTACAAATCTTACAGCACCGTTTGTTCTTTGCAAGAAGGTCATTCCGATCATGGAAGAACAGGGAGCAGGAACGATCGTCAATGTAGCTTCTATGGCTTCTACAGCGGCAGGCCGTGGCGGACTTGCCTATACATCTGCAAAACATGGTCTTCTGGGACTTACACGTCAGATGTCACTGGATCATGGACGTACAGGTGTGCGCATCAATGCAGTGCTTCCTGGACCGATCGCAACAGAAATGATCGCACGTGTACTTGCAATTCCGCAGCATCCGGTAACCATGAAAATGGGAATGAGCCCGGCAAAACGCCCTGGAGAACCGATTGAAGTTGCTCAGGCGATCGCATTCCTCGCATCTGATGATGCAAGCTTTATTCATGGCGCAGCACTGGCTGTAGATGGCGGTTATACAATCTTCTAAAAAATTATTCAGAAGAATTATACTAAAAAGACCCCAACGGTCTGAAATCAGGTCGTTGAGGTCTTTTTGGTATGTAGTGGTATATAATATAGGAAGTTCCACTTTTTCATACAGAAATATAAGTAAAAAATATTACGATATACGATCAGAATTCTTCCGGATCATCTTCGGAACTTCCGCCGTTTCCACCGGAAACATGGATTCCATTGATCTCGACGTCACCTTCCATTGGGATTACAATGCATTTGCGTCCGTCAATGACCTGTGTCTCAATCAGCATCGCACGGTCCGGGTCGACATGGATCACAACATCCGGTGTCTTGATCTCTGTACGCCGCGTGTTGGTGATATTGTTTGCCATGAGAGAGGCGTTTTCGCCTGCAATTGCCTCATAAGTCTGATCAAATGTTTCGAGTTTTTCGTCCTCTACGCCGCACTCTTCAAAGAGACGTTTTACCTCCGGTTTGGTCAGGACAGCAGGCTCCGGAGAATCTTTCTGTGATTCCACCCATTCATTGAGCTTTTCGTGGATGTTCATAACGGTATCGTAAGCACAGTCATCACCGAGAGTTTCTTCTACGAGCGCATTAAAAGAATCTCTCTGTCCGCCCGCAGAGAGCGGAGTCGTGCATCCGAACATTTCATCTACGAAAGTACTGCGAAGCTGCTCGGCATTTTTGGTGTAATACAGAAGTCCGTGAATATCTGTACTGCGGTCGTTAAATACCGGGAAAAGGAAGCCCAGATCCGGCATTTCCACGATCCAGTCACGGATACGGTCTTCGATATTGTTGGTTTCTGCATTGTAGCATAGTCCCGCTTTGGAAAGGTTGACCGGACAGATACTGCAGAGGATATGATCGTAGATCTCATCAGAAGCATCAAACATTTCCTGGCCGTCGGAGGATTTGCCCGGGATATCATAAACGGCATGGATCAGAATAATATAATAGTTCTCGCCGTAATCATAGTTTTCGATGATTTTATCATAAAATTCTTCCAGAATGGAATTGTCTTGAAGTTTGCTGCCACGGAGTTTCATAAGAAACTCCTGTGTGCCGCCCTCTTTTTCCTGATCAAGAGGGAACTCCATATTGATCAGGTTCTTGCCGATGGTTCCGGAAAGAGTTTTCTTGAATATTTCAAAGTATTTGAACATTTCTTCCTCAGAAAGAGAGAGAAAAGCTTCTTTCAGTTCGGTCTTTTTGTTTTTTTCACCGTCAACGTAGCAGCCGCAGATTCGTGTGATCGCGCAGTTGTTTGGCGAAAACTGTTTCTTAATTTCGGATATTTCTTTTTTGTTCATTATATATCGCTCCTGATTTACAGAATTTCAGTACGGAAAGCCTCCGCAATCCCGCTTAAGTTGTAGCGATCTGCGAGATCCTGGATTCCCATCATGATCTCCTCGCGGCTGAAATTGTTTGCCTCGAGAAATTCGTCATCTTTTCCATTCAGTTCGTAATAGAAAAGAAGTCCGATCTCCAGATTCTGACGGTCTCCGTCACAGGTCATTTCGTATAATCTGTTTTCGGCTTCGTCAATCTTGCCTTCATCGGCAAGGGAAGTCAGAGATTCCAGAGTCTGTCTTGCGTTTTTATCTTCAATGACTTCCGGAGTCAGTTCAGGGGAACTCACCTGAAACAACATTTTCATGACGGCGCGCACCATTTCACGGATCTGGCGCAGTATATAATCATCCTGAAGCATTTTTATTCTCCCTTCTGCATCAAAATTTTTGAATAATAAATTGTAAACATATAATTGTAACGATGTAAATGTACCTACCTAGAGTACCACAAAAAAGGAGTTTCTTCCAGATGAAAAGTACTTTTTCATTCTCTGTTGGGAAGATAAAACTTTACGCGGAAATTACAGAATGCTATAATAATATATTATATAGTGGACGGAAGCAAGTTAATTACAGGCAGGCATATGCCTACTACAGGAAGGATATAAATAATGAACAAAGGTACTGCGATGACACAGCAGGAGTCAGAAGTGATGATAAAGGAATTGAGTAAAGTATTTGACGTAGTACGTTTGCTCGATGAAGAAACACTTGAAACAGGAAATATAACGGATGTCACAGATGCAAAGGGATTTCCGTGTAAATGCTATTCTTTTTGGAAGAAGAGAAATAACTGTAAGAACTGTACTTCCAGAGACGCATTTCGTAAAAAAAATGAGCAGCTGAAACTTGAATATCTGGATTCCAATATATATCAGGTAATTTCGAAGTATGTAGAGATTGACGGGAAACCTTATGTCATGGAGCTCATCAATGTAATGAATTCCGATGCGGTCATGGATGAGGACGGAAGGAATGAACTTATCAAACAGCTTTCCGGTTACAATCGGGAACTGTACACTGATGCACTGACAGGTATTTACAACAGACGTTATTACGAAGAGCGTATCCGAAATTCTAATATGTCTGCCGGTGTGGCAATGATCGATCTTGATGACTTCAAGATCTACAATGACACATTCGGCCATGATGCAGGTGACCTTGTACTTACAACAGTAGTTGGTATTATTAAGGATAACATCCGACGGACAGATATGCTGATCCGTATGGGTGGGGATGAGTTTTTACTTGTTATGCCGGATATTGGGGCACAGGCATTTGCAGACAAGCTGAATCAGATACAGGAAAAGGTCCATTCCTCCAAAGTCCCGGGATATTCACAGCTTCGTATATCGGTAAGTATCGGAGGTGTACTGTCCGGTATCGGAAACACGGTTGAGCAGGCAATCCGTAAGGCGGATCAGTTTATGTATCAGGCCAAAACCTGTAAAAACATGGTTGTCACCGAACATGATGAACAACTGAATGAGCAACAGGAAAGTGCAAATAATAACGGATCAAAAGCATACAAATACCGGATTCTGGTCGTGGATGATTCCGAGATGAACCGGGAGATTCTGTCGGAGATTTTAAGTGAGGAATACGATATTATAGAAGCTGACAGTGGAGACACATGTATTGATATGCTTCGTAAGTATGAAACAGGTATTTCACTGGTGCTTCTGGATATTGTTATGCCGGGCATGGATGGATTTGGTGTCTTGAATTATATGAATCGCCATCATTATCTGGAAGATATCCCGGTTATTATGATTTCCAGTGAAGATTCGGCAGAAATTGTTCGAAGAGCTTATGAAATGGGTGTTTCAGATTATATCAATCGTCCATTTGATGCAGGTGTTGTACACCGGAGAGTATATAATACGATCAAGCTTTATGCGAAACAAAGGCGACTGATCACACTGATCACCAATCAGGTATATGAGAAAGAAAAGAATAACCGTATGATGGTCGGTATTCTGAGTCAGATAGTTGAGTTCCGTAATGGAGAGAGTGGCAGTCATGTTTTAAATATCAATATATTTACAGGAATGCTTCTTGAAAGTCTTGTGCAGAAGACAGACAAGTACAATATTACCTGGTCAGAACGTCTTCTGATCACGACAGCTTCGGCATTGCACGATATCGGTAAGATCGGTATTGATGACAAGATCCTCAATAAGCCTGGCAGGCTGACAGATGAAGAGTTCAAGATCATGCAGAATCATACGATTATTGGCGCATCAATTCTTGAAAACATGGGAAGTTATCAGGATGAAGAACTGATGAAAGTCGCTTACCAGATTTGCAGATGGCATCATGAGCGATATGATGGTAAAGGCTATCCGGATGGACTGAAAGGTGATGAGATCCCGATCTCTGCACAGGTAGTTTCTCTGGCGGATGTATATGATGCACTTGTCAGTGAACGTGTATATAAGAAAGCATATTCACATGAAAAAGCGATAGAAATGATCATAAATGGAGAATGTGGATGTTTTAACCCGATTCTTCTGGAGTGTCTGCTTGATATTCAGGATCGAATCAAACGTAAGATGAAGACCAGCACACCGGAAAATAATCCGTTTCAGAAACGGGAAAAGAAGGCAGAACTCAAAGAGTTTGAGAATGCAAAAGAAGATTTTATGGATGTAGTATCAAAAAACATTGAAAAAGAATATTCCAATCTTGAAAATGAGGAACTTGTCGATTTTTCAAGGGGGGGGGCAAAACCCAGATTCTGAGTGACATGCGGAGGAAATATTTAGAATAGGAGAA
>OJNS01001450.1_pt1 | contig 12066 bp, 10 predicted proteins | sample 1597911 | NCBI WGS metagenome assembly OJNS01 (sample SAMN01915214, study PRJEB22387) | human gut metagenome | isolation source: stool | host: Homo sapiens | place: USA
TACAAATTTTATTTAATCCTGATAAAAATAGATTTTTATCAGATGATGAAGTTTTGCAAGATGCAGCAGCGCACTTTCCGCTTCTTCATATCCTATAGAAGCTGCGGCCGGTCTTGCAATGATTACCATATCCAAACCACTATTGAATACACTTTCATGTAATCTGTAACTTTCTCTGACCAGTCGTGTAATCCTGTGTCTTACCACACTATTACCGACTTTTTTACTTACACTGATTCCGATTCTGTTCTTATCAAGGCCATTTTCCTTAACATACATGATAAAGTACTTGTTAGCATAAGATCTACCATTCTTGTACACAAAACGGAACTGTTCATTTTTCTTTAATGATTCCGAAAACTGCATGCAATCCTCCAACCGTGAAAGTTAAGAGAAAAAAAGGTCACATTGCTGTGACCTATGCGGATAATTTCTTTCTTCCTTTTGCACGTCTTGCTGCTAAAACTTTTCTTCCACCGGGAGTACTCATTCTGGCTCTGAAACCGTGAACCTTGGAATGGGAACGCTTTTTAGGCTGAAATGTCATCTTCATGGAAAGGCACCTCCTTCTCTAAACCTTCTTATATAAAAAGGTAAACATATTTTTCAACATTTGGGCGCATAAAAAATGCGCCTTCCTTTCGGAAAATAGCATATTGATTGTAATGTAAAAGCCCGTCAATGTCAAGCAAAATTCAATAAAAATGCTGAAAAATCAAGAGAAATAGGGCTTCCTGAAATTCATAAAATTTTTTAAATCGAGTTATCCACATAGATATACACCATATTTACCCACAAACGAGTTATCCACAGCATGTTGATTATTTGTGGATATTTTTATTTTTCATAGGGATATTATGTGTAAATCACGTGTAAAAGTGGACAAGTATCCAGTAAATGTGGATATCTTGAAATTTTACTATTTTATCCACATTTACACATCGCTATCCACAATCCCTGTTTATATTACAAGTTATAAACAACTTTATCAACAGATTGTGGATAACTTTATACATGACCTGTTCATAACTTGCATTTGAATTATTTGTAATTCTATTATACAATGAAATGGAGTTTCGCATGCGTCAGCTTGCACGGGAGGAAATCAATGGAAGCAATCAAAGAAAATTGGAAAACTATCAAAGAAGCTGTCAGAAGAGAATACAGTCTTTCTGACATTTCTTATCATACATGGGTAGAACCTTTAGAATTTCATAATGTGGTAAATGATGTAGTAAGTATCATCATTCCCTCGGACCAGGCACATGCCCTGAATTATATTTCTTCCAAATATAAGAGTTTTTTTCAGGTAACCATCACCGAGATGTTTGATCATCCTTATGATATCAGCTTTATTTTGGAAAAGGATGTAAAAGGGGAAGAGCCCGCAGAGAATGAAATGGCTGCTCCAAACCAGATCTACGGTGTGAATTATGAAGATGCCCATCTGAATCCTAAGTACAAATTTGACACTTTTGTCGTAGGAAGCAACAATAAATTCGCTCATTCAGCATCTCTCGCTGTAGCAGAGTCTCCGGGAGAGGTCTACAATCCTCTCTATTTATATGGAGGTCCCGGTCTGGGCAAGACCCATTTGATGCATTCTATCGGACACTTTATATTAGAACAGGATCCGGACAAAAAGGTACTCTACGTCACCAGTGAGGAATTTACGAATGAAGTAATCGAATCTATTCGTAGTGGTAATGCAGCTTCCATGACCAAGCTGCGTGAGAAGTATCGCAATGTTGATGTACTCATGGTTGATGATGTACAGTTTATTATAGGTAAGGAAAGTACCCAGGAGGAATTCTTCCATACTTTCAATGCTCTGCACGCTGCCCACAAACAGATCATTCTGTCTTCCGATAAGCCTCCTAAGGAAATGGAGACTTTGGATGAAAGATTCCGTTCCCGTTTCGAATGGGGCCTGATTGCTGATATCCAGCCGCCCGATTATGAGACCCGAATGGCAATTTTACGGAAAAATGCAGAGACCTACGATCGTCAGATTGATGAAGAGATCATCAAATACATTGCCACAAATATTAAATCCAATATTCGTGAACTGGAAGGCGCATTTAACAAGATCATTGCTTTTGCAAAATTAAATAAGGTAGATCTGACACTCTCTCTGGCCGAAGAAGCCCTGAAGGATGTCATCTACCCCAACAAGCCAAAGGAGATCACTCCTACTCTCATTATTAATGTAGTGGCAGAGCATTTTGGCGTAAAGCCGGAAGATATTACTTCCAAAAAGAGAAATTCCGAGTTCGTACAGCCCCGTCAGGTCGTAATGTACCTGTGCAGAGAGCTGACGGATACCTCCTTCACTAATATAGGAAAGCTTTTGGGCAAAAAAGACCATACAACGATCATTCACGGCGTAAATAAAGTGTCTGCGGAGATCCAGACGAACGAAGAACTTCGTAATAAAATCGATATTATTACAAAGAAGATAAATCCTTCTTAGAAGATATCTGTTAATAATTTTTCTTATTCTGAGGACAAGTTGTGTATATCTTTGGAATAAACGGTGCTCACCTGTTGATAACTTGTTTTAAGGTTCCGGAACAGAATCTGGACGGTGTGAATAATCTGAGAGTTATTCTTAGGTTATTCTGCCAAATCCACTAAGATTTCCATTCCATTTTGCCTTGAAAAATAGTATAATAAGACTGGTTATGCACATATCAACATCCCTTATTAAGGATACTACGAAATTCTTTTATTATTTTTATATAACGCGTATCCACGCGTACGCAAATCAACCAGAAAGGAAGTTATGCACACATGAAATTAGTCTGTTCGAAAGCCAATCTTTTAAATGGCGTACAAACTGTATCAAAAGCTGTTCCCAGTAAGACTACCATGTCTATTCTGGAATGTATTTTAGTAGATACTACTAACGGAGAAATTAAACTTACTGCCAACGACATGGAACTCGGCATTGAGACGACCATTGAGGGACAGATCGTAGAAAAAGGTATCATTGCCCTGGATGCCAAGATATTCGTTGAAATCGTGCGTAAACTTCCCGACAGCGATATTACCATTGAAACAGATGCTTCTTTTAAGACCGTCATTACCTGCGAAAAGGCAAAATTCACTATTATTGGTAAATCTGGCGAAGATTTCTCCTATCTTCCCGCAGTGGAGAGAGATGACAGCATTGTGATCAGTCAGTTTACTTTAAAAGAACTGGTAAGACAGACAATTTTCTCTATCTCTGACAATGATAACAATAAGCTGATGACAGGTGAACTTTTTGATATTAACGGAGAAGAGTTCAAGATCGTGTCCCTGGACGGACACCGTATCTCCATTCGTAAGATCCAGCTGAAGAACAGCTATTCTCCGAAAAAGGTAGTTGTTCCCGGCAAGACTCTGAACGAGGTAAGTAAGATTTTACCCGGAGATGCAGACAGTGATGTAACGATTTCCTTTACGGAAAAACATATTGTATTTGAATTTGATAAGACCGTTGTAGTATCCCGTCTGATCGAGGGAGAATATTTTAAGATCGACCAGATGCTTTCCAGCGATTATGAGACCAAAGTAAGAGTCAACAAGAAAGAGTTCTTAAGCTGTATCGATCGTGCTACTCTTCTGGTAAAAGAAGGCGACAAGAAGCCTATTATTGTAAATATCACAGACAACGGAATGGAACTTAAGATCAATTCCGCTCTGGGAAGCATGAATGAAGAAATTGATATTCAGAAACAGGGTAAGGATCTTATGATAGGATTCAATCCCAAGTTTTTGATCGATGCTCTTCGTGTTATCGATGATGAGGAAGTAGATTTGTACATGGTAAATCCCAAGGCTCCCTGTTTCATCAAAAATGTGGAGGAAAGCTATATTTACCTGATCCTTCCCGTGAACTTTACGACAGTAGCTTAGAAATGAGGTTATAGATATGCATACGATCCGTTTGAAGGATGATTATATAAAGCTTGGTCAGGCATTAAAGGCAGCCGGTGTAGTAGAATCCGGCGTAGATGCAAAATTTGCCGTACAGGACGGTCTGGTAAAAGTAAACGGACAGACCGAGACCCAGAGAGGCAAAAAGCTGGTATCCGGAGATAAAGTGGAATATGATGGCGAGACCATCGTAATAGAGTAAGCAGGTTACTATGATCATCAAATCAATAGAATTGGCAGATTACAGGAATTATGATTCGCTCGTCCTGCAGTTCGACCGTGGAACCAATATTCTGTACGGAGACAATGCGCAGGGCAAGACGAATATCCTGGAAGCAATCTATGTTGCTGCCACCACAAAATCGCATAAAGGAAGCAAGGACAGAGAAATTGTTAATTTTGACAAGGAAGAGGCACATATTAGAACGTATCTCGAAAAAGATGGAAAAGAGATCCGCGTGGACATGCATCTGAGAAAGTCAAAGTCCAAAGGAATTGCTATTGATGGTCAGAAGATCAAGAAGGCTGCAGATCTCCTGGGGCTTTGTAATGTCGTATTTTTCTCACCGGAAGACCTTGGAATTATTAAAAACGGTCCTGCAGAACGAAGAAGATTTGTAGATATGGAATTATGTCAGCTGGACAATTTCTATCTCTATAATCTCAATCATTACAACAAAATCGTCAATCAGCGCAATAAGCTTCTGAAGGATATGTATATGAATCCGGATCTGAAGGAGACATTGACAATCTGGGATATGCAGCTGGTATCCTACGGAAGTAAGATCATAGAGCGCAGAAAGCTGTTCGTAGAACAGCTCAATGAGATCATTTATGAGATTCATAAAAAGCTGTCCGGTGGCAGGGAAGAGATCCGTATCCAGTATGAGCCGGATGTGGAGCTGGATGAATTTGAAAGAAAATTAAAAAACAGCCAGGATCGTGATATGCGGGCCAAAATGACATCCGTGGGACCCCACAGAGATGACTTTTCCTTCCTGGTAGGTGATGTGGATATACGAAAGTTCGGATCCCAGGGTCAGCAGCGTACTGCTGCTCTTTCTTTAAAATTATCCGAAATTGAATTAGTAAAAAGGATCACGAAAGATACACCGGTTCTGTTACTTGACGATGTATTGTCTGAACTGGACAGTAACCGGCAAAACTATCTGTTGAACAGTATCGGAGATATTCAGACGATCATTACCTGTACCGGTCTGGAAGAATTTGTAAATAACCGGTTTGAAATTAACAGAGTATTCAAGGTATCCGCCGGAACAGTTACCTGTGTAAATGAAAATATGGGTCTGAAATCGGATATAGAAGAATCTCCGTCAGATGAATATAATTTTGGCAGCCTGTAGGGCAGAATGTGAGGAATCATGAGCGAAGAAAATATGAATAATACCGCGGTAGAACATGAATACGGCGCGGATCAGATTCAGATATTGGAAGGTCTGGAAGCTGTAAGAAAGCGTCCGGGAATGTATATTGGTACCACATCCAGCAGAGGACTGCATCATCTGGTATATGAGATCGTAGACAATGCGGTGGATGAAGCACTGGCAGGATTCTGTGATACCATTGATGTAACCATCAATGAAGACAATTCCATCACCGTTATTGATAACGGACGAGGAATTCCGGTAGGCATCAATCACAAAGCAGGTATCCCTGCAGTAGAAGTCGTATTTACGATTCTGCATGCCGGCGGTAAGTTTGGCGGTGGGGGATACAAGGTATCCGGTGGTCTGCACGGTGTAGGTGCCTCTGTTGTAAATGCCCTCTCCAACTGGCTGGAAGTAGAAATTTGCCAGGGTGGCAAGGTATATAAGCAGCGTTATGAGAGAGGTCATGTATGCTATGCTCTGAAAGAAATCGGCACCTGCCCTATGGAAAAGACAGGTACCAAGGTTACTTTCCTGCCGGATGATACGATTTTTACCGAAACAACGGTCTATGATTTTGATGTACTGAAGAGAAGACTCAGAGAGATGGCATTCCTGACTAAGGGACTGCGCATCATCTTAAGAGATAACCGTACGGAAGAGGAAGCTTCTCTGGAGGCAATGTCTGCGGAACATGAAAATGAGCAGATCAGCGAACTGTTACAGAGAGCACAGGAAGATGCCAAAGATACATCTGCATCTTCAGATGATTCTGTTTCCGATGCTGCGGCAAAAGAATCCGTTAAGGATGACTCTGAGGCGTTTGCAGATGCTTTTGCTACTTCTGAGGAATCTACCAAAGCCCACACCGGCGGCAAAATCGGGAAGATACATACCATTACTCTGGAAAATGGTAAGAAACAGAAAGTTGTTGAGTTCTACTACGAAGGTGGTATCAAGGAATTTGTTGCTTATCTGAATAAGAGTAAGGAGCCTTTATACGAAAATATTCTGTATTTTGAAGGCGAGAAGAACAATGTGTACGTGGAAGTATCTTTCCAGCACAATGATTCTTATAACGAGAGTGTATTCAGCTTTGTAAATAATATCAATACTCCTGAAGGAGGTACTCATTTACAGGGCTTTAGAAATGCTATTACGAAGACTTTTAATGATTATGCCAGAAGCGCAAAGCTGTTAAAAGACAGTGAACCAAATCTGTCCGGTGAAGATATTCGTGAAGGTCTGACTGCTATTGTCAGTGTTAAGATTGAGGATCCCCAGTTCGAAGGACAGACCAAGCAGAAACTGGGTAACAGTGAGGCAAGAGGTGCAGTTGACAATATTGTCAGTGAGCAACTGACTTATTTCTTAGAGCAGAATCCACAGATTGCAAAAACAATCTGTGAAAAATCTATTTTGGCACAGCGTGCCAGAGAGGCTGCCAGAAAGGCAAGAGACCTCACCAGGAGAAAGACCGCTCTGGATACCATGGCTCTGCCCGGTAAGCTGGCAGACTGTTCCGATAAGGATCCGAAGAACTGCGAGATTTATATCGTTGAGGGAGACTCCGCAGGAGGAAGTGCGAAGACAGCACGTTCCCGTGCAACCCAGGCTATTCTTCCCTTACGTGGTAAGATCCTGAATGTAGAAAAGGCAAGACTGGATAAAATCTATGCCAACGCCGAGATCAAAGCAATGATCACAGCGTTTGGTACCGGCATTCATGAAGATTTTGATATTACCAAGCTTCGTTATAACAAAATCATTCTGATGACCGATGCCGATGTAGACGGTGCACATATCAGTACTCTTCTGCTGACCTTCATCTATCGGTTTATGCCGGAGCTGATCAAGCAGGGACATGTATTCCTGGCGAAGCCGCCTCTGTATAAGCTGGAGAAGAACAAGAAGGTATGGTATGCATACAGTGACGAAGAACTGAGTAATATCATCAATGAAGTCGGCCGTGACGGTAATAATAAGATCCAGCGTTACAAAGGTCTTGGAGAGATGGATGCAGAACAGCTCTGGGAGACAACCATGGATCCGGAACACCGTATCCTGTTACGTGTAACGATGGATGATGAGACAACGAGCGAACTGGACCTGACATTTACGACACTGATGGGTGACAAAGTAGAGCCAAGACGTGAGTTCATCGTTGAGAATGCAAAATACGTTAAGAATCTGGATGTATAATATAAGCGTGTAGAAGAAAGGAGGAACAGGGATAATTAAATCTCTGAGAGATTGATGGAAGACAATATATTTGACAAAGTCCACGAAGTGGATCTGAAACAGACAATGGAAACCTCTTATATCGACTACGCGATGAGTGTTATTGCGTCCCGTGCCCTGCCGGATGTAAGAGATGGTTTGAAACCGGTACAGAGAAGAATCATGTACTCTATGATCGAGCTGAACAACGGTCCTGACAAGCCGCACAGAAAGTGTGCGCGTATCGTCGGTGATACGATGGGTAAATATCACCCGCACGGTGACAGCTCTATCTATGGTGCATTGGTTAATATGGCACAGGAATGGTCTACCAGATATCCGCTGGTAGACGGACATGGAAACTTTGGTTCCGTAGATGGTGACGGGGCAGCGGCCATGCGATACACTGAGGCACGTCTGAGTAAGATTTCCATGGAAATGCTGGCAGATATTAACAAAGATACTGTTGACTTCCAGCCAAACTTTGATGAAACAGAGAGAGAGCCGGTTGTACTGCCGTCCCGTTATCCGAATCTTCTGGTGAACGGAACTTCAGGTATTGCAGTAGGTATGGCTACCAATATCCCTCCTCATAATCTGAGAGAGGTTGTGGATGCTGTTGTCAAGATTATAGACAATATCATTGAAGAACAACGCGAAACGACTATGGAAGAGATTCTGGATATTGTAAAAGGTCCTGATTTTCCTACAGGTGCGACGATTCTTGGAAGAAGAGGGATTGAAGAAGCATACAGAACAGGTCGTGGTAAGATTCGTGTACGTGCAGTGACAAATATTGAGACTCTTCCAAATGGAAAGTCCAGAATTATTGTCACAGAGCTTCCGTATCTGGTAAATAAAGCGCGTCTGATCTCAAAGATTGCAGAACTTGTAAGAGATAAAAAGATTGACGGAATCACAGACCTGAATGACCATTCCAGTCGTGAGGGAATGAGAATCTGTATTGATCTGCGCAAGGATGCAAATGCAAATGTAGTTTTGAATTTACTGTATAAGCATACGCAGTTACAGGATACTTTTGGCGTAAATATGCTTTCACTTATTCCGAATAACGGAAGTCTGGAACCGAAGGTATTAAACCTGAAACAGATGCTGGAATATTATCTGGCTCATCAGGAAGATGTAGTGACCAGAAGAACGAAATATGACCTGAATAAAGCAAGAGAGCGAGCTCACATTTTAGAAGGTCTGCTGAAAGCACTGGACAATATTGATGAGGTGATCCGTATTATCAGAGCTTCGCAGAATGTGCAGATCGCAAAACAGGAGTTAATGGACCGCTTTGAACTGACAGATGTTCAGGCACAGGCAATCGTAGATATGCGTCTGCGTGCTCTGACAGGTCTGGAAAGAGAGAAGCTGGAAGCAGAGTATGCTGATTTAATGGAAAAAATCCGTAAATACGAGGCTATCCTTGCGGACAGAAGTCTTCTTCTTCGCGTGATTCGTGAAGAAATTCTTGCAATTGCAGAGAAATACGGAGACGACAGAAAGACTTCTATCGGATATGATGTATACGATATTTCTACAGAGGATCTGATTCCGAGAGAGAATACAGTGATCACAATGACCAAACTTGGATATATTAAGAGAATGACAGTAGATAATTTCAGAAGCCAGAATAGAGGTGGAAGAGGAATCAAGGGAATGCAGACTCTTGAGGATGACTACATTGAAGAACTTCTGATGACAACTACCCATCATTATCTGATGTTCTTTACAAATACAGGAAGGGTATATCGTCTGAAGGCATATGAGATTCCGGAGGCAGGACGTACTGCAAGAGGAACTGCGATTATTAATCTGTTACAGCTTATGCCGGGGGAATGCATCACTGCAGTAATCCCGCTCCGCAAATTTGAAGATGGTCATTATCTGATGATGGCTACGAAGAATGGCCTGGTAAAGAAAACACCGATTAAAGAATATGCGAATGTGCGTAAAAACGGACTGGCAGCTATCACATTGCGTGATGATGATGAACTGATCGAGGTTAAGCTTACAGATGATAAGAAGGATATAATACTTGTTACAAAAGATGGTATGTGTATCCGTTTTAAAGAAACAGATGTAAGAAGTACAGGCAGAACTTCTATGGGCGTACGCGGTATGAATATCGATGATGGAGACGAAGTGGTAGCAATGCAGCTGAATTCTCAGGGAGATTGTCTGCTGATAGTTTCTGCAAATGGTATGGGTAAACGTACTTCTATGGGCGAATTTACCTGTCAGAATCGTGGCGGTAAAGGTGTAAAATGTTATAAGATTACCGAGAAAACCGGTGATGTAATCGGAGCAAGAGCTGTAAATGAAGATAATGAAGTAATGCTGATCACTACGGAAGGTATTATCATCAGAATCGCCTGCGCTGATATTTCCATTCTTGGAAGAATTACATCGGGTGTAAAACTGATCAATCTTACAGAGGGTGTCACTGTAGCCAGTGTAGCTAAAGTGAGAGATAAAGAAGAAAAAGATACAAATGCACAGCAGGCAGCAGTGGAAATTACGGACAGTGCAGAAACAGAAGAATCTGATCAGCCGACAGATCAGGAGACACAGGATGAGAACAGAGGGGAAGAGGAATAACCATGAAGAAATGGTACAGATATCTTGTAGCCGGAGTGTTGGTATTACTGACACTCTGTGTGGCAGGATGCGGGGGAGTGAGTCATAAATCACCGGAAAAAGTAACAGAGGAATTGATTCAGTCCTATACTGACGGGAAAGAAAAGAAAGTGAAGGAGTGCTATAACCAGGCAGATAATACAGAAGCAGATCTTCAGGCAGAGATTACAGCAACACTCAAATATTTTGCGGCACATAATCCTAAGAAAGTATCTGTTCAGGATTGTGAGATCCTTTCTGAAAATGACAAGTACAGTTATGTATACATAACCTACAATCTGATCCTGGAGGATGATCAGGAATATCCATGTGTTGAAACTTATATGGTTGGTAAACAGGATAAAACTTATTATATCATGGCACCATCACAGATCACAGATGATATGAAAACTCAGGCGGCTACAGCATATGTCCAATTTATGAAGACAGATGCTTACAAGACGTATACCAAAGCATATGAAACATTTATCAAGAAGAATCCGGGATATGAAGACAAAATTTCGGAAAAAGCAGGAGTGTAATATATCGAGGGCAAAAAAATGAAAAGAATATTACTGATGGTATTTAGAAATCTCTTTTTTGTTCCATATGGATGGTTTAAGTTATGCTGGTATGCATCGCATGCAGAACATTACAGTGAAGAACAGAGATATCAGCTTCTTAAATATGTAGATAACAGAGCAGTGAAAGGCGGTAATCTGGTAATTGACGGTCATGGTATGGAAAATATTCCAAAAGAAAATGGGTTTATTTTCTTTCCCAATCATCAGGGATTATTTGATGTACTTGCAATCATACAGGTGTGTCCGGTACCTTTCTCGGTAGTGGCAAAAAAAGAGCTGACAAACGTACCATTTCTGAAGCAGGTATTTGCATGCATGAAAGCGTTTATGATTGACCGTGATGATGTCAAACAATCTATGCAGGTAATCATTAATGTTATCAAAGAAGTAAAGGCAGGAAGAAACTATCTGATTTTTGCCGAGGGAACCAGAAGCAAAGACGGCAACCATCCGCAGGAATTTAAAGGGGGAAGTTTTAAAGCTGCAACGAAATCAAAATGTCCAATCGTACCCGTAGCACTGATTGATTCTTATAAAGCGTTTGATACGGGATCTGTCAAAAAACTTACAGTGCAGGTACATTTTCTGGAACCCATATACTATGATGAGTATAAAGATATGAAAACAACAGAGATTGCAGCAGAGGTAAAAAAACGTATCGAAGCGACAATAACACAGTATACTTCTTGATGGAAGTATGAAATTTGCAAGTCCTGAAACCGGATTTTAGGGTAAAAAATAAAAAATATGAAAAAAAGTAAAAAAACCTGTTGACAAAACAGGTTTTTTTACATATAATTACAAATGCGCTTCGGGAGATTCCAAAGTGCATTCGAATTTAATATTGAACTATTAGTTCGGAGTCTGGAGAAGTACTCAAGAGGCCGAAGAGGTGCCCCTGCTAAGGGTATAGGTCGCTAACGCGGCGCGAGGGTTCAAATCCCTCCTTCTCCGTTTTTATTTTTTGAAAACAAAAAATAAATAAAAAAAGATGTTGACAAACACTTGAAACTATGATAAAGTAAACAAGCTGTCAACAAACAGTGAATCGGTTGAAAAAAAGATTTGAAAAAACTTAAAAAAGTTCTTGACAAATCAAAAACAACATGATAAAATAAACAAGCTGTCGCAAGACAGACAACCTTGATAACTAAACAGTGAAACACATACGATTCTCGAAAATTCTTTACATTTTTAAGAACGGTTTGAAAAACCAAAAACAGTAAAACGAGAGATAGCTAGTTGTTATCTTGAGTGAATCAAACATTTTATCAGAGAGTTTGATCCTGGCTCAGGATGAACGCTGGCGGCGTGCTTAACAC
>OJNS01001453.1_pt1 | contig 12050 bp, 8 predicted proteins | sample 1597911 | NCBI WGS metagenome assembly OJNS01 (sample SAMN01915214, study PRJEB22387) | human gut metagenome | isolation source: stool | host: Homo sapiens | place: USA
CGCTCGTACTTTAGTACGATGCGCTCCTGTCGCAGAGCGTAGCGGTACATAAGCGAGGATAATACCCTCGCTAAGTACCGACGTCTGCTTACGGTCTGCTTATTCTTATCTTGATTGTGACTACTGGGTTTGAACTATTAGCATTTGTGAGGACAAGAAAATGTTGGATGGTTATACAATGGACGTGCTGGAACAGCGCATCGGCTATTGCTTTCACAACAAAGCATTGCTGAAGCAGGCTCTGACCCACAGCTCCTATACCAATGAACAAAAGATCAACAAAACAGAGAACTACGAACGTATCGAATTCTTAGGAGATGCCGTACTGGAGTTGGTATCCAGTGACTTCCTGTTTCGGGAACACCCGGATGTCCCGGAGGGTGAGCTGACCAAGATGCGTGCCTCCATGGTGTGCGAGCCTTCCCTGGCATTCTGTGCCAGAGACCTGGAGCTGGGACAGTTTATGCTTTTGGGAAAAGGCGAAGAGAACACCGGCGGCAGACGCAGAGACAGCATCACCTCTGACGGTATGGAAGCCATGATTGGTGCCATTTATCTGGACGGTGGCATGCAGCCTGCCAAGGCTTTTATTGACCGCTTCATTCTGTCGGATTTAGAGGACAAGCGTCTCTTCTACGACAGCAAGAGTAATCTCCAGGAACTGATTCAGGGGAGACTCAAAAAAGAGTTCGAGTACCGGCTGTTAGAGGAGAGCGGACCGGAACACGACAAGACCTTCGTGGTAGAGATCGACATGGAGGGAGAATGCCTTGGCCGTGGGCAGGGAAGAACAAAAAAAGCGGCAGAACAGCAGGCAGCTTATGAGGCGCTTCTGCTATTGAGGGATAGAGGATATGTATTTAAAAAGTATTGAGATCCACGGGTTCAAATCATTTGCCAATAAGATCGTATTTCAGTTCCACAACGGAATCACCGGTATCGTAGGACCTAACGGCAGCGGTAAGAGTAACGTTGCGGATGCGGTAAGATGGGTGCTGGGAGAACAACGCATCAAGCAGTTGCGTGGTGCCAGCATGCAGGATGTTATTTTCTCGGGAACAGAGACCAGAAAACCGTTGAGCTACGCCTATGTTGCCATTACTCTGGACAACAGCGATCACCAGCTGGCGATCGACTATGACGAAGTTACAGTGGCGAGACGGATCTACCGTTCCGGAGAAAGTGAATATCTGATCAATGGTACTCCCTGCAGATTAAAGGATGTCAATGAGCTGTTCTATGATACCGGTATCGGCAAGGAAGGCTATTCCATTATCGGACAGGGCCAGATCGACAAGATCTTAAGCGGTAAACCCGAGGAACGGCGTGAACTGTTCGACGAGGCTGCTGGAATCGTGAAATTCAAGCGCAGAAAAGCAGCAGCCCAGACAAAGCTGGAGAACGAAAAACAGAATCTGGTGCGTGTGAATGATATTCTGTCCGAACTGGAAAAGCAGGTAGGCCCTCTGGAGAAGCAATCCGAGGTGGCTAAGGTCTATCTGAGGAAAAAGGAAGAATTAAAGACTCTGGATATCAATGTCTTCTTATTGGAAAATAAGAAACTCAGAGAACAGCTGTCTTCCATGGAAGAAAAATATAATCTGGCCAGCAATGAACTGAACGAGACCGGTGAAAAATATGAGGGTATCAAGGAAGAATACGAACGGATCCAGCAGGAGATTGAGAGTCTGGATACCGCTATCGAAGCCGCCAGGGAACAACTGACGGATACCGGTCTGATGCGCGGTAAGTTAGAGGGTGAGATCAATGTCTTAAAGGAGCAGATCAATTCCGCCCACGGCAGTGAGACCCATCTGAACAACCGTAAGGCAGCCCTGGAAGAGGAGATTGCCGGCAAAGAGCAGGAAAAGCAGGATATCTTAACCGATAAAAAGGATACCGATACCCAGGTGCAGGAGATTGCAGAAGCTGCGGCAAAAGCGAAGGCTGATCTGGAAGCCATCCAGAATAAGATCACCGAGCTCAACAATAATATCGAAGCCGGGAAAAATACCATTATTGGAGAACTGAACCAGAGAGCTACCATCAAATCCAAGATGGGTCGCTTCGATACCATGATGGAGCAGATCAATATCCGCAAGGCAGAGTTAAATTCCAGACTGTTACGTGCCAAATCCGATGAGGCAGCCAGAGAAGAAACGGTGAAGAAGCTGGAAGAGACTTTTGAGACCGTGACTGAGGAACTGCGTCAGATGACGGAACAGGAAGCGTCATCCGAACTGGAGCTTGGCAATATCCGTGAGAATCTCACCGGACTGGATGCGAAGCTGCGGGAGACACAGAACCGTTTTCATCAGGAACAGTCTAAGTTAGAAGCCCTGACCAATATTACCGAGCGCTATGATGGTTACGGCGGTAGCGTCAAAAAGGTCATGGAGCAGAAGGAAAAAGAAAAGGGCATCATCGGTGTCGTAGCGGACATCATTCAGGTGGAGGCAAAATACGAGACCGCCATCGAGACTGCGCTGGGCGGCAATATCCAGAATATCGTAACGGATAACGAAGAAACCGCCAAGCATATGATCGGCTTCTTAAAGCAGAACCGTCTCGGAAGAGCCACATTCCTGCCTCTGACCAGTATTACCAAGCCCCAGGAATTCAAGAATCCGGAGGCACTTAAGGAAAAAGGTGTCATCGGTATGGCAGACGAACTGGTAGGCACAGAAGAAGAATACCGCAATGTGGCGAAGGCTATGCTGGGACGTATCGTTGTGGTAGACAATGTGGACAATGCTGTGAAGATCGCTAGAAAATTCGATTACGGCATCCGCATGGTCACTTTGGAAGGTGAACTCTTAGTTCCCGGTGGTGCCATCAGCGGCGGTGCTTTTAAAAACAACAGCAATCTCCTGGGAAGACGTCGTGAGATGGACGAACTGGAGAAAAAGGTGAAAAAGCTCTCTGAGGATATCAAAACCTACAATCAGAAGATCGAAGACACCAAGAGTAAGAGAAATAAACTTCGTATGGATCTGGAAGCACTGAAGACCGAGATGCAGCGCAAGTCCATTGAGCAGAATACCGCAAGATTGAACATCTCCCAGGCAAGAGAGCGTATGGAAGAAGAGGCAGAGAGTGCACAGTCTCTGAAGCTGGAGGAGCAGGAGATCGAGACCAGGATCTTCGAGATCCGTTCCGGCAAGGAATCCATTACGCAGGAACTGGCTGCCAGCGAAGAGTTGGAGAAGACGACGCAGGAACAGATCCTGGGCTTCCAGAAAGAATTGGAGAGCTGCAGACTGGTAGAGAGCGAAGCTTCCGCCCACGCAGGAGAATGGGAAGTAAAAGTCGAGAAGATGCGTCAGGCTCTGGATTACAAACAGGCCAATGTAGACCGTATAGGCGGCGAACTGGAGCGTGCACAGGCAGAACTGAATGAGATCTTACAGGCACTGACTGAAAACGCACAGGAAGTGGAACGCAAGAAAAACAACATTCTGGAGATTGAGAAGACCATCGCGGCTTCCCATGAGAATCAGGATGCTTCCAGGAAGAAGCTGGACGAAGACCTTGCGAAAAAGGAAGAACTGTCTGCAAAACAGAAAGATTTCTTCCGCAGCAGAGAGGAAATGTCCGAGCGTATGAATGCTCTGGATAAGGAAGTCTATCGTCTGGGCGAACAGAAGAAAAAGCTGGAGGACGGCATCGAAGGTCAGATCAATTACATGTGGGATGAGTATGAGATCACCTTAAGCGATGCGGCAGGACTCCGCAACGAAGAGATGAATGACCTTCCCGCTATGAAACGTGAGATCAGCGGTCTGAAGGATGAGATCCGCAAGCTTGGCAATGTCAATGTCAACGCCATTGAGGATTACAGGAATCTGATGGAGCGTTATACCTTCATGAAGACCCAGCATGATGATCTGGTAGAGGCGGAGAAGACCCTGGAAGGCATTATCGAGGAACTGGATACCGCCATGCGCAAACAGTTCACGGAGAAATTTGCGGAGATCAGCAGAGAGTTCGATAAAGTATTCAAAGAACTCTTTGGTGGTGGTAAGGGAACCCTGGAACTAATGGAGGATGAGGATATTCTGGAAGCAGGCATCCGCATCATCGCACAGCCCCCCGGAAAGAAGCTTCAGAACATGATGCAGCTCTCCGGTGGAGAAAAGGCATTGTCCGCTATTTCCCTGTTGTTTGCCATCCAGAACTTAAAGCCCTCTCCGTTCTGTCTGTTGGACGAGATCGAGGCAGCGTTGGATGACTCCAACGTAGGCCGTTTCGCTAAGTATTTACATAAGCTGACCAAGAACACCCAGTTCATTGTCATTACCCACAGACGAGGTACTATGGAACAGGTGGATAGATTGTATGGTATCACCATGCAGGAGAAGGGCGTATCTACCTTAGTCAGCGTCAACCTCATTGACAAGGACCTGGACGATTAGTATGAAAATCGTGAAGAAGTTCTAAGTTTCATACAAGAAAAACGCAAGCGTTTTTCTGGATAGAATGCTGATTGGAGGAAATGGGATGAGTGAGGAAAAGAAAGGCTTTTTTGCGAGGCTGAAAGAAGGACTGACCAAAACCCGTGATAACATTGTCCGGGGAATCGATTCAGTCTTCAGCGGTTTTTCCGCCATTGATGATGATTTCTACGAAGAACTGGAAGAAATCCTCATTATGGGAGATATCGGTGTGAATGCCACCCCCGCTATCGTGGAGAGACTGAAACAGCAGGTGAAGGAAAAACATATCAAGGAACCTTCCGAATGCAAACAGCTTCTGATTGAAAGTATCAAGGAGCAGATGCAGGTGGATGAGACTGCCTATGATTTTGAGAAGGAACAGTCCGTGATCATGGTCATCGGTGTCAACGGTGTGGGGAAGACCACTTCCGTCGGCAAGCTGGCCGGTAAATTAAAGGATGAGGGCAGGAAAGTCCTTATTGCCGCAGCGGATACTTTCCGTGCCGCAGCGGGAGACCAGCTGGCAGAGTGGGCATCCCGGGCGGATGTTCCCATGATCGGCGGAAAAGAAGGTGCGGATCCCGCCAGCGTGGTGTTTGATGCCGTGAATGCGGCGAAGGCACGAGGCGTGGATGTGCTTCTTGTAGATACCGCCGGCAGACTGCACAATAAAAAGAACCTGATGGAAGAACTTCGTAAGATGAACCGTATCATCGACAAGGAATTCCCCAATGCCCACAGAGAGAATCTGATCGTGTTGGACGGCACCACGGGACAGAATGCTCTGGTGCAGGCAAGAGAATTCGGTGAGGTGGCGGATCTTACGGGTATCATCCTGACCAAGATGGACGGAACGGCCAAGGGCGGTATCGCTGTGGCCATCCAGTCCGAACTGAAGGTTCCGGTAAAATATATCGGTGTGGGAGAATCCATCGAGGATCTCCAGAAATTCAATTCCGATGAATTTGTAAATGCGTTGTTTGATGTGAATATGGATGACATCGGAGAACTGCATCTGCTGGAGGAAGAAGCTGGAGAGACAGACGCGGAAGAATAATAAACAGGCAGACCAAAGAAAGTGTGACAGAAAGGCATGGGAAGAAAAATGCAGGAAGAAATGTTGACTTTAGAGAAATTTGAAGAAGCAAGTGAAATCGTAAAAAAGGTAACGTTAGAGACCAAGCTGGTATACAGTGATTATTTCAGCGCCCAGACCGGCAACCGTGTATACTTAAAGCCCGAGAACTTACAGTTTACCGGAGCCTACAAGTTAAGAGGCGCTTATTACAAAATGAGCACACTGACGGATGAAGAGCGTGCTAAGGGACTGATCACCGCATCAGCAGGCAACCATGCCCAGGGCGTTGCTTATGCTGCAAAATGCTACGGTAGCAAGGCCACTATCGTAATGCCCACCACCACACCTCTGATCAAGGTAAACCGTACCAGAGGGTACGGTGCAGAGGTAGTACTGCACGGTGATGTCTATGATGAAGCATGTGCAAAAGCATATGAACTGGCAGAAGAGCACGGATATACCTTCATTCATCCGTTTGATGATCTGACTGTGGCAACCGGTCAGGGTACCATTGCCATGGAGATCTTCAAAGAGCTTCCCCTGGTAGACTACATTTTAGTTCCTATTGGTGGCGGCGGACTGGCAACCGGTGTCTCCACACTGGCAAAACTGCTGAATCCGAAGATCAAGGTCATCGGCGTAGAGCCCGCAGGAGCTAACTGCATGCAGGTATCCTTAAAGAACGGCAAGGTTACCACATTGCCCAAGGTCAACACCATCGCAGACGGTACCGCGGTAAAGACTCCTGGCTGCAAGATCTTCCCGTACTTACAGAAGAATCTGGACGATGTGATCACTGTGGAGGATGAGGATCTGGTAGTAGCCTTCCTGGATATGGTGGAGAACCACAAGATGATCGTGGAGAATTCCGGACTGCTGACCGTGGCAGCCTTAAAGCAGTTAAATGTGAAGGATAAGCGTATTGTATCTATCTTGAGCGGCGGTAATATGGATGTCATCACCATGTCCTCCGTAGTACAGCAGGGTCTGATCTTAAGAGACCGTATCTTCACCGTATCCGTATTGCTTCCCGACAAGCCCGGTGAGCTGTGCAGAGTATCCGGTATCATTGCCGGCGTTAACGGTAATGTCATCAAGCTGGAGCACAACCAGTTTGTATCCATCAACCGCAGCGCTGCCGTGGAACTGCGTATCACACTGGAAGCATTCGGTACCGAGCATAAGAATGAGATCATTGCCGCTCTGGAAAAAGAAGGCTATCAGCCCAAGGTGGTCAGAGCAAATATATAATTGTGCAGAGTCATGCAGATGTCGCTGCATAGTTTCTTAGAAAAGAAGTGAATGCATCACTGATAAAAGCCGCATATTATAGGTATGCGGCTTTTATGTGTGGAAATGGAGAGAAATATGGCGAAAAAGACTGAAAAAGAACTGGAAATACAGAGACTGGATAAAAAGACACCATTGCAGATGTTCCGGGATTATGTAATGATCACGGTGGCTTCTTTCATCTATGCGGTATCCGTCAGCTTATTTTTGGATCCGAACTCCCTGGCACCCGGTGGAATCACCGGTGTCGCTATTATCTTAAATCGTCTGTTCGGCATTGAGACCGGTACCTGGATGCTGCTCATCAATATACCGATCCTTTTGATCGGTATCTGGAAATTCGGATTGCGGTTTATTTTGTCGACGATCTATTGTACGGCAATGACATCACTGTTTACAAACCTGCTGACACCGGTAGGAGCAGTGACCACAGATCCATTACTTGCCTCTCTGGCCGGAAGTGCCCTGATGGCAGTATCCATGGGCTGGGTGTTCAAGGCCGGATCCACTACGGGAGGAACAGATATTATTATCAAGCTGCTGCGACTAAAGTTCCCGTACCTCAAGACGGGAGCATTGTTTTTCCTGACAGATGTGGTTATCGTCATAGCATCGGCATTTGTATTCCGGAATGTTGACAAGGCACTGTATGCCGGTATCGTGGTCATTATCACATCAGTGGTGCTGGATGTGGTATTGTACGGTCGTGATGAGGCGAAGCTGATCTATATTATCAGCGACCATGCAGAGAAGATTGCAGGGAGACTTTTGGAGGAGCTGGATATTGGTGTGACTTATGTACAGGGCAGTGGTGCTTACAGCGGCAAGGAGAAGAGCGTCATCATGTGTGCCATGAAGAAAAACATTTCTCCAAAGGCGGAAGAGATCGTAAAGGAAGAGGATCCCCTGGCATTTATGATCGTCACCAGTGCCACGGAGATCTTCGGTGAGGGCTATAAGAGCTATTTCAGTGAGAAACTGTGAAAGGTCAATTATTAAATTTCAGGAAAAATTTTGAAAGAGCTTACATTTTTTGAAAGAATCTTCTATAATAGCGTCGTGTCCGAACGGACAGACGCTATTTTGGGGATACGATGAATGGGTACGGATTATGATTTCAAACCGGGCAGAAGCAGCCTGCGGATTACTGTGGCATAGAATAGTGTAAAACCATAGAGAGAACCGAATGGAAACTGTGGTAATGATATAGGAGCTATGTGATATGAGTGATACAACATTGTCAAAAGAGGAGAAACAATATAAACGGCTCACCGGGGAACCGGTAGCACGGTTGGTCCTGGAACTGGGACTGCCGACTACCATCAGTATGCTGATCACGAATCTGTATAATATGGTGGATACCTGGTTCGTAAGCCAGTTAGGCACCAGTGCTACCGGAGCGGTAGGCGTGGTGTTTGGCTTGATGGCAATTATTCAGGCGTTCGGATTCATGTTCGGTCATGGCGCCGGAAGCAATATCAGCCGGTTGTTAGGAGCTCATAAAAAGGAGCGAGCGAAAGCTTTTTCCGCTACTGGATTTTATCTGGCGGTGGGAGCCGGAGTGTTGATCGCGGTGATCGGTATTTTGGATCTGAACGGATTGTGCAGATTGCTTGGAAGTACGGAGACCATCCTTCCCTATGCGAGAATCTATGCTTTCTATATTCTGGTGTCGGCACCGGCAATGGCATCCAGCTGTGTGATGAACAATGTGCTCCGGTATGAAGGCTATGCCAATCTGGCGATGGTAGGACTGGTCTCCGGCGGTATCTTAAATATGGCGGGAGATGCCATCCTTATGTGGGGCTTAAATCTTGGCATCCGGGGAGCGGCACTTTCCACTATGATCTCCCAGTACGTATCCTTTGGGATCCTGTTATTCTTTTTCCTGCGTGGAAAGACCCAGAGCAGCCTGGCACCGAAATATTTTACCTGGGAATTTGCCGTGCATAAGAATATTCTTACAGCAGGCTTCCCCAGTATGATGCGGCAGGGACTGGCCAGCGTGTCAACCATGGTGCTGAATGCGCAGGCGGCAGTCTACGGAGATATTGCCATTGCTGCCATGAGCGTGGTATCCCGTATTTTCAATTTCGTATTCAGTGTGGCCCTGGGTATCGGTCAGGGCTTCCAGCCGGTATCCTCCTTCAATTATGGGGCAAAGAAGTATTCCCGTGTAAGGAAAGCGTTCTGGTTCACCCTGTGCGCCAGCCTGGTAACCATGGCAGTGTTCGCAGGCGTGGTGTATGTGTTCCGCAGAGAGCTGTTGCTGGAATTCCTTACGGATATGGATGCCTATGAGATTGCATTTTATGCGTTGCAGATCCAATGTCTGACGCTTCCGTTTATTCCGGTATGTATCTGCGGCAACATGCTGTTTCAGTCCATCGGAAAGGGCGGCAGGGCGACGATCTTAGCCTCCTTCCGAAGTGGCACTATCTACATTCCGGCACTGCTGATCCTGACGGCGTTCTGGGGAATTCGGGGCATCCAGTGGTCACAGCCGGTGTCCGATATTTTATCTGCGGTTTTGTCATTGCCGGTGGCAGTGGTGTTCTTAAGGGGACTGCCGGAAGATGGTACGGAAGTATAGAGAAGAATGAGATCCCTTCGTCATAAGACGGAGGGATTTTTATGTACAGATGTATCCATACGCAGGAATAAGTATCTGCCTTGATCTGTGAAGCTGTTGACATTAAATAATCCACATGATACAATACATTTAACAATTAGGTTAAATATTAAACGCTTGGATGAAAGGATGTGATTCATTTTTGGGAATACAGGATACATTGAAAGCGCTGGCAGATCCTATAAGGCGTGAAATACTAAATCTTCTGAAAAACGGTCGATTGTCGGCAGGAGAGATCTGCGAACATTTTCCGGTGACGGGGGCTTCCATATCGAGGAATTTGTCGGTGCTAAAGGAGGCAGATCTGATCCGGGACAAGCGGGAAGGAAAGTTTATTTATTATGAACTGAATGCTTCCGTGCTGGAAGAAATCATGTTATGGATCACAGATTTGAAAGGAGCATCGGATAATGAAGGAAATGATACAGAAAAATAAAGGCAGGCTGATCTGCTCGGCATTTGTTATGTGCATAGGAATGATATTGGGATATACCTGTGAGAACAGTCTGTGGGTAAACGGCACTTTTGCAGTGACTTATGTGGTAGCAATGGCAGTAACTTTTTACGACAACAGAAACAGGCAGCAGAGTGATAAGGTCATAAGAATGGTTACGTGGATCGTGCCGGGAATGACATTGCTCTATAACGGTATCGCCAGATGGATTGATATGGGTGTAAGGAAAGAGTATCTGCTCATGGCAATTTTGTATGTCGGAATGGGATTGCTATTTGTTATTGTGGGCAATTATCTGCCCAAGGTGAAACCGAACCGCACCATCGGCATCCGCGTCGTATGGACATTGCAGGATGAGGAGAACTGGAATGCCACGCACCGCTTCAGTGGAAAAATATGGGTGGCAGCAGGACTGTTGAGTATGAGCTGTGGACTGTTCAGTGACAGCATGGCTGCATTATTTCTGTTTATTGTCGCTATCACGGCAGCAGCTTTTGGCAGCATCCTGTATTCTTATCTCTATTATAGAAAGAAGCTGCGCACCGGAAAAGGGCTGGCAGTACACTGCAACCATAAAGTAGTTGCAGTCTATGTGTTTATAATGCTCGCATGTGTGCTATTTACGGTATGGACGTTATATACGGGAAAAATCGAGATCTGTTACGGAGAAAATGAATTTACTGTTCAGGCGGAGGGCTGGCAGGATTACACAGTGAAATATGACGCTATCGAAAGCATTGCTTACGAAGAGAATATGTTCCGGGATACGAATACAATCCGGACGAACGGTTTTGGCAACCTGAAATATTCCATGGGACATTTTCGCGATGAAATCCACGCAGATTACATCCGCTATACTCATAACGACTGTGATACTTATGTAGTCATGGAAGTAGAGGGGAGCACCGTTATTCTAAACGGTGCAGATGATGCGCAGACCCGGGAAATCTACAATAATATCAGAGAACGGATGGAAAAATAATATCTGTAAATAAATTTCCCAATTGCTTTTATATTTTTTAAAAATGGTATACACTAGACTTATGTAAGTTTTGTACAATGAGGATTTCTGGAAAGGGTGGTTACAGTATGCTGAAACAGTGGATCCCGGCGGCAAAGCCGGACAAAGAGGAACTGGACAAACGACTGGATGCAGCGCAGGAGGAACTTGGGAGACTCCAGATGCAGATCAAGGAGCATAAGCTCCCGGTGCTGGTGCTGATCGAAGGCTGGGGTGCCGCCGGCAAGGGCAGTACCATCGGCGGAATTATTAAAAATATCGATCCCAGATTCTTCAAGGTGGCTTCCATGTCCGCACCGACGGAGGAAGAGAAGCGGAAGCCTTTTCTGTATCGGTATTTTGTGAAAATTCCGGAAGCCGGGAAGTTCGAATTTCTGGATTCCGGCTGGATGGATGAGGTGACGAAGGGAAGACTTCGGGGCGAACTGTCGGATAAGCAGTATGCGGAGCGCATTGAGAGCATCAAGCGTTTTGAACGACAGCTGACGGACAACGGTTATCTGGTGCTGAAGCTCTTTTTCCAGATCGGGAAAAAGGAACAGAAAAAGCGCCTGGAGGAGCTGGAAGGCAACAAGGACACCGCATGGCGTGTGGGCGAGAACGACTGGTGGCAGAACAAGCATTATGACAAATGTGAGGAAGTCTACGACAAATACCTCACAGATACGAACGCTTCCGTAGCTCCCTGGTACATCATAGATTCCGGGGACAAAAAGTGGGCGGAATTGCAAGTGCTGGAGACATTATGCAGCGGTATCCATGTGGCCATGCAGAATGAGAGCCTTGCTGTGCCCATTTTGCAGAATGTATTCCCGCTGGTGAAGATGCCGAAGCTGTCCGAGGTGGAACTGGACAAGGAAATCTCCGAGGAAGAATACAAGAAAGAACTGCGTCATCTGCAGAAGAAGCTGAATGCCCTGCATTACCGCCTGTATCGGAAAAAGATTCCGGTAGTCATCGCCTACGAAGGCTGGGATGCCGCAGGCAAGGGCGGTAATATCAAGCGGATCGCCGGAGCACTGGATCCCAGAGGCTACGAGGTACACCCCATCGCCAGCCCGGAACCTCACGAGAAAGCGAGACATTATCTCTGGCGATTCTGGACGAGACTTCCTAAGACCGGACATATTGCCATTTTT
>OJNS01001471.1_pt1 | contig 11945 bp, 9 predicted proteins | sample 1597911 | NCBI WGS metagenome assembly OJNS01 (sample SAMN01915214, study PRJEB22387) | human gut metagenome | isolation source: stool | host: Homo sapiens | place: USA
TTGGGGCGTTGCCCCAAACCCCACCAGAGGCGCCGCCTCTGGACTCCGCAAGGGGAAATTTTCCCCTTGACCCCTTTCGCGCGATTGAGTTGTTTTCTCTTTCCTACCCTTTCCGCGTGTTAATCCGTCAGGCGTTCCTTCGTCTCGCGTCCCTCACGCAATAATTTTCTCATTCCTTCCCTATCCTCATCCCGAAGCGCGTCCCGATACTCCGTCACCCGCTGCACCAAGTCCTCCACCACCGGCAGCAGCGCCTCCCGATTATCAAAAAACAGCTCCGTCCACATATCCTCGTTCAGCCTTGCCACGCGGGTCATATCCGCGAAACTCCCCGCCGAAAACCCGCGGTGCTTATCCGCCAGCGGGCACTTCACATACGCGCTCGACACGACATGCGCCAGCTGCGACGTATACGCAATCATCTCGTCATGCGTCTTCGGCGTCGTGAACTGCACACGCAGGAAGCCCAGTTTCATGAAAAAGTCGCGGGCGCGCTGCAAAACCGCCGGGTCGTCGTCGCCGTGACCGCACAGAATCATCGACGCATGGTCGAACAGATCATCGCGGGCATACTTGAAGCCGCTGTACTCGCGCCCCGCCATCGGGTGTCCGCCGATGAAGTGCCACGCATACCGCTGTGATACGGGAAACAGTGCGTCGCAAATCACCTGCTTCACGCCGCCGCAGTCAATCACAAGGCTGTCGGGCTTAAAGTCCGCCGCGTGCGCGGTCACATAGTCGATAATCCCCTGCGGGTACAGGCAGATCAGCACAACATCGCACTGCGGCAGCGTCTCCGCCGTCAGTTCGCCATCAATCGCTTCCATCAGGAACGCGCGGCGCATCGTGTCCGCATTCTTGTCCGTGCCATAAACCGTGTACGGCGTGTGGAGCTTGATGGTTTTCGCGAGTGACCCGCCAATCAGCCCCAAGCCGACAATACCTACATTCTGCATGAAAAAAATCCTCCGTTCTTCTGCACTCCCGTTTCAAGGAATGCGCTGCAACGGAGGATTTCGACATATCATGCGTTTTTTCCTGCTGATTTACGCCTGAACCGTGGCTTTCTGCTGCTTTTTCTGCTTCTTCGCCGGCTGCTCGCCAACTTTCGGGACGTGGTATTCGCACTTTTCGTCAAAGCGGACGGATTCCGGCGGCTTCTCCAGTTCTTCCGGATGATTGAGCAGATACGACATCGTGCCGAAGAACGCCGCGTAGTGCGCGCCAGAGCAGACGCGCTCATCCGCCGTGATGCCGATGGGCAGGAAGCGCTTCATGCGCGCCTCGCCCTTCTCCACCACGGCAACCTTCTCCACGGTACCCATGCCGAAGAACAGCGTAACCGAACCGAAGTTGTAGATGTGGTGGTTGACGTGATGCAGGCCGATGGAAGCGTTGTTGGTGATATACATGCTGGTATGGAAGGGCAGCTCATCCAGCAGTGCGCCGGGGCATAGCCCGTAGCGATCAAGCAGGCGAACCAGCGCGACGATGCCCGTTGCCAGACCCGGCACGACCAGTACCGCTTTCGCCAGCTTATCCGCGAAGTTCTTCTTGTCCTCGCCGCGGTTAGCGTTGATGACCTTTTCCATGCGGTCGCGCACGTCGTAGATGGTGTCGGTCAGGTCGTACTTCACCTTCACCGCGGTCTCGCCCATTTCGGCGTTCTGCGGGTTCTTGAGCATCGTGAAGGACACGGCGCACATGTTCCGCGCGAAGAACTGCTTATTGAGGATGAAGCGGTTGATTTCCGGGTGCTGGGACACAGTGCGGACGAACGCGGCGGTAATAATCTGCATGAACGTGATTTTCTCGCCCTTCGCCGCCTGCGCCGCAATGTAGCGCGTCAGCAGCTCATAGTCCACGCGGTGCTGCAGGAAAACCTGCGCGTCGCAGCGCATGGGCATCAGGTACGGCGTAATGCCGACGATGGGGTCAATGGACGACACGCGCCGTCCGTCGGGTCGAAATCCGAACATGGTACTTTCCTCTCTCTCTTGTCCTCGGCTGTCCATCGGAATGAATGAAAAATGAATGATTTCAGCCGCAATTTTATTGTATGGATTTTGGGCGATTTGTCAATAGGGCATCGGCGGATGATTTCGGATGTGCGCAAAAAGGCACTGCCGCGCTGCAGCAGTGCCCATTGCTTTGCCCTTTGACTGGGATTTTTACCAAGTCGCCTTCATGGCCTGTTCCACGCACTTCTGGTGATCTGCATCCACGCGGTCTGTACCGTGGGTCTTGCTGCCGTAGAAGTGCAGGCAGAACTGCCCATCGAAGTTGTTGTCCAGAATTGTGTTTGTGCCGTGGGGTTCGGAGTAAATCGACGCGGCATACACATGCCCGTTGTACTTCACCAGCACTGCGCGGCGGCGCCAGCTGAACGTGCCGCCGTTGATTTTCTTGAGAATCGCGGTATCTTCCGCCGTCAGCGGCTCGGCGTCCATGTGGTTGCCGCCGCTCTGCCGGCGCGCGGAGAAAATCAGCCCCGTGCTGACGTCCTTAATCTGGAATACAGCGCCGTTCGGGATGACGTACTTGCCACCATTGAACCAGTCCAGTCGCTCGGTGGTAATCTTGCCGCTGCTGGCGCTCGCCACGACGGATTCAATCTTCTTGAGCGTCGCGCTGCCCGCCACGCCGTCCGCCGTCAGACCGTATTTTTTCTGGAATGCCTTGACGGCGCTCTCGGTCGTCGCGCCGAACGAACCGTCGACATACGCCGTGTAGAAGCCCAGCTTCTTCAGGTTGGTCTGCAGCGTCTTGACTGCCGTGCCGGTTGCGCCTTTGCGGAGCGAATCGTCATCGGTGCTGGTATTGCTGTCCGCGTTCTTGTACGCGCTGTCGAGCTTTTTGAGCGTTTCGCTGCCCGCCACGCCATCCGCCGTCAGGTTATACTTCTTCTGGAACGCCTTGACCGCCGCAACCGTCGTATCGCCATAATCGCCGTCAATGGACGCGTTGTAGAAGCCGAGCTTTTTCAGCTTCGTCTGCAAATCCTTGACGGCGCTGCCGGTTGCGCCTTTGCGGAGCGAGCCGTCGTCCTTGTCGCTGTCCGCGTTCTTGTAGGCGGTGTCGAGCTTTTTGAGCGTTTCGCTGCCCGCTACGCCATCCGCCGTCAGGTTATACTTCTTCTGAAACGCCTTGACCGCCGCGTATGTGCCCGAACCAAACGTGCTGTCCACCGTGCCGTCGTAATAGCCCAGCTTCTTCAGCTTCGTCTGCAAGTCCTTGACCGCGCTGCCGCTGTCGCCCATGCGGAGCGAGTCGTCGTCCTTGTCGCTGTCCGCGTTCTTGTAGACACTGTCCAGCTTTTTGAGCGTCTCTTTGCCTGCAATGCCATCCGCCGTCAGGTTATACTTCTTCTGGAACGCCTTGACCGCCGCGACGGTCGTGTCGCCATAATCGCCATCGACATAAGCATCATAATAGCCGAGTTTTTTCAGCTTTGTCTGCAAATCCTTGACGTCGCTGCCAGTGCTCCCCTTTTCCAGCCGCGTCGCGCTGCTGGAAGAACTGGAACTGCTGGCCGTCTTGGTCACGCTGACATACGTTTTATAGACATAGCCGGTGTATTTCCCGTAAGTCACTTTATACCAGCTGCCGCTTTTGCCGAGAACCTCCAGCTTCGTGCCTTTGGGCAGGGTTTGCAGGGCATCGCTGGTCGAGGATGCTTTTTCGCGCAGAATGAGTTTGCGCGCAGTGACCGTCGCCGTATCCGCCAAGGCGGAGGAACAGCCCAGCAGCATCAGCGCCACCGCGCCGGACAGAAGCCGCCGCAGACCGGAATTCATCATGGGGAAATCACTCCTTTCCGTACAGCCTGATTTTATTACAAAATTGTTTCATTGTCAAGAGGCTTTTTCCCTGTGAATTGTAAATTCTGCGGCGTTTTCGCGGATTTTCCCCTGTTTGATTCGGCAATTATCTGCCCGTTTTCAATATCCTTTTTTGTTTTCCCATGAACATGTTTCCGATATTTGATAAAATGTTACGTTCTTGTTGAGCGGGTGAAAATTTTTCGCGCCGCTTTGCTGTCCGAGCGTCATTTTGCTGTTCGCCTTGATGAATCGGCGGAATTGTGATATAATGAAAATTGGTGCTTTGTCACCGTTGCGATTTTGACATACTTCCTTCATTATAAGAGGAGTTTTTTTCATGGCAAATCAAGCAAATCACTATGATGCGGGCAATATTCAGGTGCTGGAAGGGCTGGAAGCGGTTCGGATGCGTCCGGGCATGTATATCGGCACCACCTCGACACGCGGTCTGCATCACCTGCTCTGGGAAATTGTGGATAACGCGATTGACGAGGCGTCGAACGGCTTTGCGGATGAGGTGCGCGTGACGCTGCACACGGACGGCTCCGCATCGGTGTACGACAACGGGCGCGGTATGCCTGTGGATGAGCACCCGACCATGCACGTCAGCGGCGCGGAGGTCATTTTCACCGTGCTGCACGCGGGCGGCAAGTTCAACAACGAGAATTACAGCTATTCCGGCGGTCTGCACGGCGTGGGCGCGTCGGTCGTCAACGCATTGAGCAAGTGTCTGACCGTGGACATCTACCGCGATTTCAGCCATTATGCCATGCGCTTCACAAGCCAGTTCGACGAGAAGAAAGGCAAGGTCATCGCGGGCAAGCCGGACGCGCCCTTGGCAAAAGTCGGCAACACACGCAAGAAGGGCACACTCGTGCGTTTTCTTCCCGATGACGCGATTTTCGAGGACGTGCGCTTCAATTACGATACAGTCTTCCGTCGCTTGCAGGAGTTGGCATACCTGAACCGGGGCTTGAAAATCGTCTTTCTCGACGAGCGTGTGAGCGACCCCGCCCGCCGCGAAACGACCTTCCACTACGAGGGCGGCATCATCGACTATGTGCGGTATTTGAACGACGGCAAAACCGTCCTGCACGATCAGCCGATTTACCTCGAAGGGCAGAAGGATTCCGTCATCTGCCGCGTCGCCATTCAGTACACCGACGGCTATACCGAGAGCCTTTTTTCCTATGTCAACAACATCCCCACGGGCGAAGGCGGCACGCACGAAACAGGCTTCAAGGCGGCATTCACGAAGATGTTCAACGACTACGCCCGCCGCAACGGCTTCCTGAAAGAAAAGGACAGCAACCTGACGGGCGAGGACTTCCGCGAAGGCTTGAGCTGCGTGCTGACGACGATGGTCAAGAATCCGCAGTTCGAGGGGCAGACGAAGGGGCGGCTGGGCAACAGCGAAGTGCGCCCCGCGGTGGAGGGCATCATCACCCAGCAGCTGACGGACTGGCTGGAGAACCTCAAGAATCAGGAGATTGCCCAGCAGATTGTGCAGAAGGCGATTCGCGCCGCGCAGGTGCGTGAAGCCGCGCGCAAAACCCGCGACAACGCCCGCAAAGCAAATCAGCTTGACGCCGCGCCGCTGGTCGGCAAGCTCAGCGCCTGCCGCGGCAAAAAGGCGGAAGACAATGAGCTGTTCATCGTCGAGGGCGATTCCGCAGGCGGCAGCGCCAAGCAGGGGCGCGACAGCCGCTATCAGGCGATTCTCCCCCTGCGCGGCAAGCCCCTCAATGCCGAAAAGAAGCGGCTGGATCAGGTGCTGAGCAACGAGGAGTTCCGCTCGCTGATTACCGCGCTCGGCACGTCCATCGACGAGAATTTCAACCTCGCCAACCTCAAATACAACAAAGTCATCATCCTCTCCGATGCCGATCAGGACGGCGCGCACATCCGCGCCATTCTGCTCACTTTCTTCTTCCGTTACATGAAGGAGCTCGTCACTGGGGGGCATGTGTATATTGGGATGCCGCCGCTGTACAAGGTTCAAAAGGGCAGCAAAGTCCTCTATGCCTACGACGACAAGGAGCTGGCGAAGTGCATCAAGGAAGCGGGCAAAGGCTACACGCTCCAGCGCTACAAAGGCTTGGGCGAAATGAACCCCGAACAGCTCTGGGCGACGACGATGGATCCTTCCCAGCGCAAACTGATGCAGGTGACGATTGAGGACGCAGCGCTGGCTGACCGCCGCATTACCATTCTGATGGGCGACAAGGTCGAGCCGCGCCGCGACTACATCATCGAGAACGCCGACTTCAACAAGCCGGATAATTTCGAGCTGCCGGAAGGTCAGCGAGGGGAAGGAAAGTAAGTTATGGCAAAGAAAACAAGCGATAACCGCCCGATTCCCAAGGACGACCCGTCGCGCATCCTGCAAACGACCGTCGAGGACGTAATGCACCAGTCCATGATTCCCTACGCGGAGCATGTCATTCTGGAACGCGCCCTGCCGCGCGTCGAGGATGGCTTAAAACCCGTGCAGCGCCGCATTCTCTATACCATGATGGAACTGGGCACGACGCCCGACAAGCCGCACCGCAAGTGCGCCCGCATCGTCGGCGACTGCCTGGGCAAATATCACCCGCACGGCGATTCCTCCGTGTACGACGCGCTCGTGCGCATGGCGCAGGACTTCTCCATGCGCGGGCCGATGGTCGATGGGCACGGCAATTTCGGCTCCATTGACGGCGACAGCGCTGCCGCCATGCGTTACACCGAGGCGCGCATGACGCCCCTTGCGCTGGAAATGCTGCGCGACATTGAGAAGGACACCGTGCCGTTCCGCCTGAATTTCGACGACACGCTCAAAGAGCCGGACATGCTGCCCGCGCGCTTTCCGAATCTGCTCGTCAACGGCGCAAGCGGCATCGCGGTAGGGCTTGCGACGAACATTCCCCCGCACAATCTGGGCGAAAGCATCCGCGCGGCAATTGCTGTGATGGAGAATCCGGACATTCCGCTGGATGAGCTGATGAAAATCATCCCCGGCCCGGACTTCCCCACCGGCGGCGTGCTGGTGAAAAACGAGGAAATCCGCAGAGGCTATGAGACCGGACGCTCGAAGCTGTCCCTGCGCGCGCGTGTGCATGTGGAAGACGGCGTGAACGGGCGCAAGCTGCTTGTCATCACGGAAATTCCCTACATGGTCAACAAAGCCGCGATGCTGGAGAAAATTTTGAAGCTGTCGGAAGAAAAGAAGGGGCAGCTGCAAAACATCTACGACATCCGCGACGAATCCGACCGCGAGGGAATGCGCGCCGTCATCGAGCTGAAGAAGGACGCCGACCCGGACAAGGTGCTGAAAGTGCTCTACAAGTATTCGGACTTGCAGGTCACCTTCGGCGTGAACATGGTCGCCATCGCCGAGGGCAAGCCCGTGCAGATGGGGCTGAAGACGATGCTGGGACACTTCATCCGCCATCAAAAAAACGTCATCACCCGCCGCACGGAGTACGACCTGAAGCAGGCGAAAGCCCGCGCGCACATTTTGCAGGGGCTGATGATTGCGGTGGACAACCTCGATGAGGTCATCGCGCTGATTCGCTCCTCGAAGAACCCGAAAGAAGCGAAAGCTCGCCTGATGGAGCGCTTTTCGCTGTCCGACGCACAAGCACAGGCGATTCTGGACATGCGCCTGCAGCGGCTGACGAATCTGGAAATCATCGCCCTGCGCAAGGAGTACGAGGACATTCTGAAACTCATCGACCGCTTGGAGGGCATCCTGCACAGCGAGAAAAAGCTGCTGGCGGTCATCCGCAAGGAATTGCAGGAGATTGCCGAGGAATTCGCCGACGAGCGCCGCACAACCATCGAAAAAGCGGACGAATCCCCGCTGGAAGTTGAGGAAGAGGCCGCCGCGCCGGAAGAGGTCATCGTGGCGTTCACGGGCGCGGGGCAGTTGAAGCGCATGAATCCCGCGCTCTACAAGAAAACGCCGCTCCCAACCCGCGCGGAGGACGACAAGGAGTTCGCCGACTTCCTGTTCATGGCCAAAACAGACGAGACGCTGCTCATCTTCACCGACCGCGGCAACTGCTATCCCCTGCCCGTTGCGTCGCTGAACGAAGTCAAGCCCAAGGAGCGCGGGCAGCTGCTTTCGGGCGTTCTGGCGGGCTTAGAGGACGACGAGAAGGCGCTGTGGATGACGTGCATCCGCATGGCGGACGTCGGGCACCTGCCGGACATTCTCTTCATCACCCGTCAGGGCATGGTAAAACGCACCGCCGCCGCGGATTACGACGTGCGCAGCAAGAAATTCGCCGCCGTGAACGTGAAAGACGGCGACCGTCTGCTGACAGTTCTCCCCGCCGCCAGTCGCGACGACCTGCTGTTGTTCACCCGCAGCGGTCTGTGCATCCGCTTCTCGCTCGATAGCGTGCCGGTGCAGGGGCGCGTCGCCGCCGGGGTGCGCTGTATGCAGGTGGAGGACGGCGACGAGGTCATCTGGTGCGGGCAGCTGCAAGACAGCGACCAAATCGTGCTGCTGACCGACCGCGGCTACGCCAAACGCCTGCTCTCCGTTGATTTTGAGAAGCAGAACCGCAACGGCAAGGGCGTGAAGTCGTTCTATTTCAACAAGAATGGCAGCAACGGCAAACAGCTTGCGGGCGTGGTGCGGTTGGAGAAGGACGACCACCTGATTCGCGTGCAGCAGGCGAAATCCCCCGCGACGCTGGTGGAAAGGGACAACGTGCGCCTGCAAGGCAAGCAGGATCGCGGAACGCCGCTGGTTATCGCGGTGATGGACGACGTGGTGACGGGAGCGGAGCTGCTGGAATAACAGCACCCGCATGGCGCCGAAAAAAGGGTCAAGGGGCAATGCCCCTTGCGGGGTTAAGGGGCGGCGCCCCTTATGGGGCTTGGGGCAACGCCCCAACTGTTGCTCCGTTAAACCTACTCAAAAAGGAAAAACAAGTCCGGCAACTTCGCCGCAGGCAGCGAAGCGTCCCTGCGCACAAACTAAAAAACTTCCAATAAAAATCAAGTAGCATCCGGAGGCGAACGCCGAAGGAGTCCAGAGGGCGATCGCAGACTTCGTCTGTTTTTATGCCCTCTGGAACTCGCGGAAGTTACCACGATGGAAATGAAGTCAACTATGCCTATCCGCATAAGCATCCAACTGCTTCATAGTTGGCTTTTCCCCTTGCAACAAGCGCCAAAACGTGATATGATGAGGACGAATGACGGAGGTGAACGCGTATGAATTCGCGCAACTCTTTTTCCTCGCTGACCATTACGCAGCTGGTGATTCACCTCACCGGTGCCCTGCTGGAACTCTACGCCGATGACACGCAGGAAATCCAAGTCATGGCATCCGGCGACGACCACGATATGAAGGCGGTTTCGCTCGCCCAGAACGGCGATACGCTGACGCTGGAGCAGTCCGCCGCCGCACTCTCGCCCTTGCCGCTCAGCGCCCGCTGGCTGCAAGTGACCATCCGCATTCCGCGCGCGTGGAAGGGGCGGGTCGAGATTCGCACGACGTCCGGCAGCGTGCATGTCCGCGGTTTGCAGGTCAGTGACCTGTCCGTGGAGTCTCTCTCCGGCTTCGTGATGCTCTCCGACTTGAGCAGCCTGAGCCTGAAGGTCAAGAACGGCAGCGGCGACATTGCCGGCAGCGACTTGTCCGGTCAGGATTGCAGCCTGTTCACAACGACGGGGATGCTCTGTCTGGAGCGCCTTGCGTTTCTGAACATCTCGCTGTCCTCGGTCAGCCGGGGCGCAATGCTCTCTTTTGCGGAGATGTTCTCCACCTTCAAGGGCGGCTCGGTCGCAGGCGGCATCAGTCTGGAGATTCCCGGCGCGCAGTGCGACGCCATTCTTCGCTCGGTGTCCGGGCGGCTGCTGACGGACGGCGTATCCATCGTCAATGGCGCACCGTCTGTCCGCGTGACGACGGCTTCGGGCAACCTGACCATCCGGCGGATTTCCCCGGAGAAACTGACAGAAAACGAATAATTAGGAGGACGATTTTTATGGCACGACAGAACTTTGGCTTCGGCGGTGGCGCGAACATGCAGCAGCTCATGCGTCAGGCGCAGAAAATGCAGCAGGCGATGACGGACGCGCAGGAAAAGCTGGATGCGCAGGAGTACGAAGCGCAGTCCGGCGGCGGCGTGGTAAGCGTGAAGGTGAACGGCAAGCGCGAGCTGCTGTCCCTGACGATTGACCCCAAGGTCGTTGACCCCGACGACGTGGAAATGCTGCAGGACCTTGTGATGGCGGCGGTGAACGAAGCGCTGCGCAAGGGTGAAGCAAACCGCGAAGAGACGATGAACAAGATGGCGCCCGGCATGGGCGGCATGGGCGGTCTGTTCTGATGCCCGGACAAATCGAACCGATTGAGCGGATGGTGTCGGAGCTGTCTCGGCTACCCGGCATCGGTCACAAGACAGCGGCGCGGCTGGCGTACCATATCGTCGGGATGCCGCTGGAGGATGTTCACGCGCTGGCGGCGGCACTATGGCAGGGGCGCAAGGCGATTCGCTACTGCGACGTGTGCGGCAATTTCGCATCTGGCGAGAAGTGCGCCGTGTGTGCGGATGAAAGCCGCCATAACGGGCAAATCTGCGTCGTGCGCGACCCGCGCGACGTGGCCGCCATGGAGCGGATGCACGATTACCACGGGCTGTACCACGTCCTGCACGGCACGCTGTCGCCGATGGACGGCATCGGGCCGGATGACATTCACATTAAGGAACTGATGACGCGCCTGCAGACCGAACCGGTCAGCGAAGTGATTCTGGCGACGAACCCCGACATCGAGGGCGAAGCAACCGCAACCTACATTGCGCGGCTCATTAAGCCCATGGGCATCAAGTGCACCCGCATTGCCCACGGCGTCCCCGTCGGCAGCGACCTCGAATACGCCGACGAAGTGACGCTCTCGAAGGCAATGGAGGGACGAAGGGAGCTGTGAGGGGAACCACCAGAGGCTCTGCCTCTGGACTCCGCAAGGGAGTTCCTCCCTTGACCCTTCCGCGCGATTGAGTTGAGCGCATTTTCATGCTACGCCCGCGTGTTTATACGCTGACCTTAAGCAGCTTTTTTCGGCAGAATGCTATTTCCCAGCATTCTGCCAATTTTCTCATGAAACGAGGAATCTGCCGATGTTTCTTGCCGATACTCACTCCGATACCCTCTTCAGCCTTGGCGTTGGCAAACGCACCTTCGCCCAGACCGATATTACCCCCGACCGCCTGAGACAGGGCGGCGTCAGCCTCCAAACCCTCGCCCTGTGGAGCGGTCCGAAAGGTCCGAACGGCGACTATGAAGCCGTCGCCGACGCCGAATACGCCGCTATCCGCCACTTCACCGACGCAGGTATCCGGCATGTCGATGACCCGGAGGATGTCAAGCCCGGCGAATGTACATTCATGCTCTCCTTCGAGGGCTGCGAGGTATTCCAGAAGAGCGACGAGATGGTGGCTTTCTGGCGGCAGCGCGGCATCCGCATCGGCGCGCTGGTGTGGAATCACCCGAACGCTTTCGCCACCCCTGCCGCCGTGGACGCGGAAACGCACATGACCCCCGAAGGCATCCGCATTGCCCGCGTGATGCAGCGTCAGGGCATCAGCGTGGACGTGTCGCACCTGAACGAAGCCGGATTCTGGGACTTGTTCGCCAAGGGTGAGCGTCCGCCGATGGCGAGCCACAGCTGCTGCCGCGCCCTCTGCGACCACGTCCGCAACCTGACCGACGACCAGATTCGCGCCATGATTCAGTACGGCGGCTACATCGGCGTGAATTTCTACCCGCGTTTTCTGTCTGCGGACTGCAAAGCGGACAGTGTGACGATTGCCCAGCACATCGACCATATCTGCCAGCTTGGCGGATCGGATATTGTTGGATTCGGCAGCGATTTCGACGGCATCGAGGTGTCGCCCGACGACGTGCGGAATCCGGCGGAGCTGCCGAATCTGCTGACGGCGCTGCGCAATTACGGCTATAACGACGAATCAATCGAGAGAATTTGCGGCGGGAATTTGAAGGCGTACTTTGCACGTTTGAAGTAACTGAAAAAACCGTCACGGAAGCGCACTCAAGTCGGGCAGCCAAAAAGGGTCAAGGGACAATGTCCCTTGCAGGGTGCAGGGACAGCGTCCCTGC
>OJNS01001476.1_pt1 | contig 11915 bp, 9 predicted proteins | sample 1597911 | NCBI WGS metagenome assembly OJNS01 (sample SAMN01915214, study PRJEB22387) | human gut metagenome | isolation source: stool | host: Homo sapiens | place: USA
ACGGCGACCACCGAGATCTACACTCTTTCCCTACACGACGCTCTTCCGATCTAATCTATCGCAGCCTGTTTCTTTAGCTGCTTTAAGACACTCTACCGTGTCAATGGCATTTTTCATCTGTACGTTATAATCTTTACGCTTATCTGCCGCCCCATCCCATGCAAAATGAATAAAAGCATCGTATTTTTTTCCGGCTGCTGCCTTGATTATATTACTTCTGTCCGTAATATCGCACTGTCTGTATACCATTTTGTCGTGATGTTTCAGTCTGACAGGAGCTGCTTTTCTACCCAATGCCAGGACTTCTATTCCCTGATTAAGAAAATATTCGGTTGTGTAACTGCCTACAAAACCGTCTGCACCGGTAATAATTACACTTTTCAACTCTAGTTCTCCCATGTCTTCCACGGAGCGTTGCCTTCACTCCATAATTTTTCAAGCTGTTGTTTTTCCCTGACGGTATCCATACACTTCCAGAAACCTTCGTGTCTGTATGCCATAATTTCATTCATTGCTGCTGCTTTCTGCATAGGTGTTTTTTCAAGCACCGTATCGTCACCGTCTATAAGGTCGATAAATTCAGGTTCACATATCATATAACCGATATTGATGGGACTGGCGTCGCCTTGGATTTTTTCCCTGAACTGTCTTACATTTCCATCATTATCAATGTCTAGGACCCCGAAACGCTGTCCTGCATTATATGCTGAAACGGTTACCATTTTACCATGACTTTTATGAAATTCAAGCTCTTTTACAAAATTTACATCTGAAACGCCGTCCCCGTATGTAACAAAAAATCTCTCATTGTCTATATAAGGCTTGATGCGTTTTACACGTCCGCCTGTCATGGTATTCAGTCCTGTATCTATTATAGTAACCTTCCATGGCTCCTGCCTTCTGTCATGTACAATCATTTTTCCGCCATCATTGAAATCAAAAGTTATATCCGATGTATGGATAAAATAATTAGCAAACCATTCTTTAATTATATGCTGTTTATATCCGGCACATATAATAAACTCATTAAATCCGTAGTGCGAGTATGTTTTCATAATATGCCAGAGAATCGGCATCCCGCCTATCTCAACCATTGGCTTTGGTTTATACTGCGATTCCTCGGAAATTCTTGTTCCGAAACCGCCTGCTAAAATAACGACCTTCATAACAGCCTCCCTTTATCTGGCTCCTTTATGTTTGAAAATTACAGCGATTGTTTTAAGAATAATTTTGATATCAAGACCTATGCTCCAATTATCAATATATTCTAAATCAAGTCTCACAACTTCTTCAAAATCTTCTATATCGCTGCGCCCGCTGACCTGCCACATTCCCGTAAGACCCGGCTTCATACTGAGTCTTCTCTTGTGGTAACTCTCGTACATCTTAAATTCATCTACGGTTGGCGGTCTTGTTCCTACAAGGCTCATGTCGCCCTTTAATATGTTAAAGAACTGAGGCAGTTCGTCAAGACTCGTTTTTCTGATAAATTTACCGACTTTAGTAATTCTTGGATCATCTGTCATTTTAAACATAAGACCCTTCATCTCATTTTTCTCCATCAGAGCTTTCTTACGTTCCTCTGCGTCTTTGTACATTGACCGGAACTTATATACATAAAAAAATCTTCCGTTCTTTCCTACTCTTTTCTGTTTGAAAATAAGCGGCCCCCTTGACTCAATAAGAATCGCAGGTGCAAGGAACACGGTCACAACTGCGGTAATCGCAAGTCCCACGATTGAACCTATTATATCCATAAGCCTCTTAATCATAAGCTTATTAACATCATAGAAATTGTTGGCAAATGTAACCACCGGTATATCGCCTAACATTGAAAGGGACTTATTAAAATCCTCAAATTCTTCAAGTTTATCAATATTAAGGTGGACTACAACTCCCATATTTTCAAAATCCATTACATATTTACGGGTAGACTTCCCTGTATGATATGGTACGTCAATAAAAACTTCATCTATGAATTCTGTCCTGACATAGTCCATCATTGTATAAGCATCGGAACTTACAGGAATACCGCATATTTCCTGTCCCACCATATCCGCATCTATTACAGCTATTGAATGTATCCTGTTAAGCCAGTCCGGATTATCTAATAACCTCCTGACTGTCTTTTCTACCCGGTCAGAGGTGGTAATTATGAATAGCTGTGTGTTTTTCTTTTTCTTTGCATATACATTAATGAGGTAGGATTTATATATAACATGAAAGATATACATAAATACGGTATTAAATGCTACCGCAATAAGGTATGCTCCTCTTGAAGTTTCCTTGCTGTTGCCGATAAACATGGCAACAGATGCAACTGCAAGAAAAATAAGGTTAATTTTGATTGTATACAGAAATTCTTCTACCTTGCTTCTCTTAAGGAAGTCTCTGTTCATATTAAAAATAAAAATAACAACCAGAAAGGAAAAGAAAACAAGTCCTATTTCATTAACTATTCTTGATTTAATAATTTCTGAGTTTTTCCTGATAACACTAAGCCACAGATAAGTCGCAAGAAAATAGCTTATGGCAAGGCTGATAAAATCAAGAACAATCAATATAAAATTATGTATTGATTTGCTGTTATCTTTATACATTGTATAACTCCATTCCGCAATATATTACTTCTTATTGTAGCATATATGCACATACCTTTGCAATATAGCTACGCCAATAAAGAGTATTCCTCAAGGTTCCATACTTTATCCACAAGGTCTTCGTAAAAATCAGGCTCATGGCATACTATAAGGACAGCACCTTTATATTCCTTTAATGCTCTTTTAAGTTCATCTTTTGCATCAATGTCAAGGTGGTTGGTCGGCTCATCAAGAAGCAGAATATTAGTCTCAACATTAATAAGTTTACAAAGTCTGACTTTGGCTTGTTCTCCGCCGCTTAAAACTCTGACTTTGCTCTCAATATGTTCTGTGGTAAGTCCGCATTTTGCCAGTGCCGACCTTACTTCATATTGTGTGTATGAAGGGAAAGTCTCCCATATTTCCTCAATACAGGTATTGTTGCCCGGCTTTATTTCCTGTTCAAAATATCCCTTGTAGAGGTAATCCCCCAGGACAGCTTTACCGGATACTGCCGGGATAAGTCCCAAAACACTTTTAAGGAATGTGGTCTTGCCAATTCCGTTAGTTCCGGTTACCGCTATTTTTTCTCCTCTTTCCATTCTGAGATTAATAGGTTTTGACAATGGTTTCTTATTATATCCTATTACCAGGTCATCCGTCTCAAAAATAACCTTTCCGGCAGCTCTTGCCTCTTTAAAACAAAACTCCGGCTTTGGTTTTTCCTTTGCCAGTTCAATAACTTCCATTTTATCAAGTTTTTTCTGTCTCGACATGGCCATATTTCGTGTGGCAACTCTTGCTTTATTACGTGCCACAAAATCCTTAAGTTCATTCATTTCCTGCTGCTGTCTGCGGTAAGCTGCTTCTAACTGTGACTTTTTAACCTCATATACTTCTTTAAATTTTTCGTAATTACCCACATATCTGTTAATTTCCTGATTTTCCATATGGTATATGAGATTAACAACGCTGTTAAGAAATTCCATATCATGTGATATAAGTATAAAAGCATTATCATAATCCTGCAGATATCTTCTGAGCCACTCTATGTGATTGGCATCAAGGTAGTTGGTCGGCTCGTCAAGCAAGAGTATGTCTGGCTTTTCAAGAAGAAGCTTGGCAAGCAGCACTTTGGTTCTCTGGCCTCCCGACAATTCTGTTACATCCTTATCAAGTCCCAGTTCAAGAAGTCCGAAAGCCCTTGCTATTTCTTCAATCTTGGCATCTATTATATAGAAATCGTGATTGGTAAGGATGTCCTGTATTGTGCCTGACTCCTCCATCATTTCTTCCATTTCTTCAGGTGTTGCCTCTGCCATTTTTTCAAAAATACCCGTCATTTTCTCCTCAAGTTCAAAAAGGTAAGAAAACGCCTGCCTTAATACATCACCGATTGTCATCCCGGGAGTAAGCACCGAATGTTGGTCAAGATATCCTGCTTTGACATTCTTTGCCCATTCTACCTTTCCCTCGTCCGGCATAAGTTTTCCCGTTACTATATTCATAAAGGTGGATTTGCCCTCACCGTTTGCTCCGATTAATCCAATATGTTCCCCCTTTAAAAGTCTGAAGGAAACATTGTTAAAAATGGCCCTGTCACCAAAACCATGGCTTAAATTTTCTACATTGAGTATCATATCATCTTCCTTTTTAAAAATGTTTATATAATAAATCTGCTTACAAGAATCATAATAACTAAAAATCCTAAATTAAATAGTGTAAATACGCCTAAATATCTGCTTTTTTTACTATTTTTGTTTTCCCCGTAATATCTGAAAGAAATAAGGCTTGCCATGGATGCAATTATGGTTCCCAATCCTCCGATATTAACCGCCGACAAAAGAAGTACTCCATTATCCGTAAAATTCGATAATAAAACTGCCGCAGGTACATTGCTTATAACCTGACTGAGCAATATTCCGGACATAAACTCTCTTCCGGCAACAAAATTGCTAAGTCCATTTTCAATAAAGCTCATGGATTTAATATTTCCCATCAGTATGAAAAAAGCCACAAATGTAAGTAATAATATATAATCGGCTTTGGCAAATAATTTATAATCTATAACCGCCGTAAGCAGAATACATACCAATAGCATAACCCTGTAATCAATAACCCTCATTACACATAATATGCAAATTACAAAAATAACTGCTATAGGAGCAAGCTTCCATTTATGAAATTCTGCCCTCTGTGTCTTATTGTCTTTGTCATTTATGTCAACTTCCTTAGATGGTATAAAACAGATGCATATACTTATAATTATAATAGCCGTAACGGCATACCATACAGTAGCCCCCGCAAATTCCCCAATTGTCATATTGTATTTTGAAAACAGGAAAATATTCTGTGGATTACCTATAGGAGTTGCCATACTTCCAAGATTGGCACCTATTGTCTGTAATACAACAATATATATAATATATTCAGCAGCTCCGGCTGCAGTAAGAAGTTCTATTGCAAAGGGCACAAAAGTAATGAGTGCCACATCATTGGTTATTATCATTCCTGAAAAAAAGCATATAAAAACGAGAATAAAATATAACATTCTCGTTTTCTTAATCTTTTCAGTCATCTTTTCAATTATTAGTGTAAATATTCCAAAACTTCTTAATGCTTCCACCATAAGCATAAGTGAAAAAAGTAATGCCAGAACCCTGAAATCAATATAATTAATATATTTCTTTGACGGATGTACCACAAAAGCCGACGCAATTGCAAGTACACCCGCCACGCATAGAATAATCTCTTTCTTAATAAATGATAATAATTTATTCATTATAATATAACTCTGCTTCCGGTTGTTACGATAATTTTTCCATGCTCATCCCTGTTATTAACGATGATAACTTCACACAGATGCCTGCCGTAATTATTACTGTGCAGATGAATACTAATTACCTTAATACCTTCATTGGATAAACAGAACTTCTCCATCTCCTCGTATGAAAATACTTTCATAATTTCATCATGTTCATCCTTATCAAGAATGGACGAAAATCTGTTTAACAAACGGTCAAGAGGTGCATTATCATACTTAACCTTAACCCTATTCTCATCACAGTGAACGGTTGTTAATGTATTGTCCGTATAGTTAAGGCGCAGTATTTCACTGCAAAGTTTTGAAAGAGAATCCATATAGTCAAGCAGTCTTTGTTTTAGACGCTTACGTTTCTCTTTCGTAATATCCATAGTGTTAAACAGGAACTGTGGTTTACCGTTTTCCTTGCCTATATAAAATATTTTAATATACAAAGAGCCTTTACTTCCATCTTTTCTGGTATATCCTGTTTCAATATAATTAGTCTCATTTCTGGTCATTGCACTGATGCACCGCTTATATACCCTGGAGATATCTTCTTCATCTATAATTTTTCCCTTTCTTACCGTAAAAAGTTCGTAAGGGTCTTTAATGCCGTATTGATAATAAAATTCCTGATTAACCCGCTTAAGAACAAGTTGTCCGTCATTAATCTCATACTGAAGAATCGCACCAATAATCATGTCGATAATGCCGCGGCTTTCAGGATTTCTGATTGTAAAAATACTTTCGACATTAAATTTGTCTGTATCATCATGAATAAGAACACGATCTTCAAAATCTTTTTTAAAGAACTCCTCTTCACATACAGGCTTGGAAAAATAGAATCCCTGAATGTATTTACAACCCATATGCTTAAGGAAATTAAGCTGTTTTACGTTCTCAACGCCTTCTGCTATTACATCCATGCCAAGCAGCTTCGCCATATTGATAATAGTAGACACCACATTAGCTGCTTTCTCTGAACCATCTATTTCATCAATAAGAGTCTTATCAATCTTAAGTATTCCAAAAGGCAGTTCTTTGAGGGTATTAAGAGATGAATATCCTGTTCCGAAATCATCAATATGTATACTAAATCCATATTCACAAAGCCTGTCAATTGTATCCTTTATCTTGACCGGATTATCAATATATGCACTTTCGGTAATCTCAATTCTTAATTTATCCGGTGCAACATCGTACTTTGTAACCAGACCTACAAGTACATCATACAAATTGTCAAACAGAAAGTCTGCTCTTGATATATTAATTGACAATGGAATTACGGTCTTGCCCTCTTCCTTCATCCTCTTAAGTATTCTGCAGGCTTCCTCCCACACAAACTTATCCAGTCTTGTAATCAGATAATTCTGCTCAAAATATCTTATGAATCTGCCCGGCGAAAGAAATCCCAGTGTAGGATGCTCCCATCTTACCAGAACCTCTCCACCTGCCATCACGTTAGAATCAGCATAATATATAGGCTGGATATATACCTTGAACTGTCTTTCCTTCAGTGCATTGTCAAAATCAGCGGCAAGACGCTGACCCATTATTATATCCTCACGTTCGGAGTTATTATAAATAGCCACAGCTTCCGTATACTTGCCCTTAATACTGTTAAGTGCAAGTATAGCCCTGTCACACATCTTAATAACAGGAACATCCCTTGATCTTATCTGGTAGCAGCCTCCCTGTATAAGAATACGGTGTTCCACGCCTTCCCTGCGGAATACATATACATTATTCTTAAAACTATAAAGCTTATCATTTGCAAAAACACAACATACAAACTTATCATTACCAATTCTTCCGCAGGTTCCTCTTGTAACCTTGGCCTTAATTTCAGCCGCAATTTCTTTTAGAAGCCAGTCTCCTGCTTCCATTCCATACAAATCATTGATAACTTTAAACTGCACAATATCCCATACAAAAATGTCAAAATTGTCATTAGGATTGTCAGTTAGTAACTTGTCAGTCTCATCAATAAAACCTCTGAAACTGCTTATACCTGTTAGTTTATCCAAAATAAAATCACCCGTTCTTCCTTTTTCCTCACATTAATTCTCGTACCAATATATTTGTATTATATCATACATTCCCTGTTTTGGCACTATAATCTTTAATATTACTTAAAAAACTTCAAAAAGAAAAAAATCACGGCCCATCGAGCCGTGATTAATTTAATTATCCTAAAATCATTCTGTCATTAACTGCATCTTCCCCACCGACGCTATTGAACTTTTCAAGTAGTTCCTCAACCGTGAGATTTTTCTTTTCTTCACCTGATATATCAAGAATAATCTTTCCGTCTTTCATCATAATAAGACGGTTTCCGTGTGCGATTGCATCTTTCATATTATGGGTAATCATAAGTGTTGTAAGATGATCTCTGTTAACAATAGTCTCTGTAGCATCAAGCACCTTTGCCGCAGTCTTGGGATCAAGTGCAGCTGTATGCTCATCAAGCAGCAGAAGTTTTGGCTTCTTAAGTGATGCCATAAGAAGTGTTACTGCCTGTCTCTGACCTCCTGAAAGGAGTCCTACTTTGGATGTAAGTCTGTCCTCAAGCCCAAGGTCAAGAATCTTAACTATTTCTTTAAATCCGGCACGTTCTTTGGCTGTTATCTCTCTTGCCAATCCTCTGAACTTGCCTCTTCTTGCTGCAAGTGCCAGATTCTCGTCAATTCCCATTGTAGGCACCGTTCCCATCATAGGATCCTGAAATACTCTTCCGAGGAATTTTGCTCTCTTATAATCCTGCATCTTAGTAACGTCAATACCATCAATAAGGATACTGCCCTCATCCACCTTCCATGTTCCGGCAACTGCGTTAAGAAGTGTGGATTTACCGGCTCCGTTACCTCCGATTACAGTAACAAAATCGCCATCATTAAGTTTGAGGGAAACACCGTTTAATGCAACTTTTTCATTAACAGTGCCTGGATTAAAGGTCTTATATATATTATTAATTTCCAGCATTTTCAGATTCCGCCTTTCTTGATGATGTCTTTATATTTTTTCCGAATATCTTGCCTTTCCAATATGGAAATGCAAGGAACAATGCGATTACCATTGCCTGGATAAATTTAAGCAGGTTAGGATCTATTGGGAACCAGAGTATTATTGTTACGATTATGTAATAAATCACGCCACCGAGTACAACTCCCAAGAGCTTTAATGCAAAATTCTTAAATATCTTTCCGAAAATTGCTTCTCCGATTACCACTGCTGCAAGACCGATAACGATTGCTCCTCGTCCTGTTGCCACATTGGCAGCTCCGGAATACTGTCCCATAAGTGCTCCGGAAAAAGCAACAATACCATTAGAGAGCACAAGCCCGATTACTTTATTGACATCCGTATTAATACCCTGGGCACGGCTCATATTAGGATTGCTTCCTGTTGCTCTTAAAGATGCTCCTCTCTCTGTTCCGAAGAACCAGTAAAGAACAATTATAAGAACAAGTGATGCCACACCAAATACAAAAACAGGCCACTTATAAAAAGGATATCCACCCTTCATATACATACTTGACTCAATAAGATCATAAGTTCTGTTACTTATTGTCATATTAGAACCGCCAAGTATCTTTAAATTAATTGAATAAAGACCAAACTGTGTAATGATACCTGCAAGTATGGCAGGAATTCCCATAAGCGTATGGAAAAGTCCTGTCACAAGACCTGCAGCCATACCGGCAAGTGTGGCATACAGCATACATAACCATATGTTCTGTCCCTTTGTCAGCATTACCGCAAATACAGCAGCTCCGAGACTGACAGTACCATCAACTGACAAATCTGCAATATCCAGTATTTTGTATGTAATAAATACACCTATTGCCATAATTCCCCACATCATACCTTGGGAAACAGCGCCTGGCATTGCGCTAAATAATGTTGTTATATCCACACCTAAAACCTCCGGTAATTATTTATTCTGTAGTAACAGCTTCGTAACCTTCTGGAATTGTTACACCAAGTTCTTTACAGATTGCTTCATTATATTTCTTTGTAAATTTTGGAGCATACTGGATATCCATCTTAGAAACATTTGCTCCGTTTGCAAGAATCTCGTATGCCATCTTGCCTGTAGCATATCCAAGATCATAATAACTGATTGAAAGTGATGCAACGCCACATCCCTTACAGATTCCTTCTTCACCTGCGATTACGGGAACCTTTGCAGGCATACAGATATTGTATACGGCGCTTGTATTCTCTGCTACCGTATTATCTGTAGGAACATATAAAACATCTGCATAATCTGCGGCAGTCTGTGTTACATTTGAAATATCATTGGAATCAGCAAATGGGAACTGCTTGCTTTCGATACCAAGCTTATCGAGTTCTTCGCTGACTACTTTAACCTGGTATAATGAGTTAGCTTCTGCCGAACAGTAAAGAAGAGCAACCTTTTTTGCATCAGGGAAAAGTTCTTTAATCATTGCTGCCTGTTCAGCTAAAGGAGCAAGGTCAGATGTTCCTGAAACGTTAATACCTGTCTTGCCTGAGAAATCTTTGATATCAAGAGCAACACCGTATTCTGTAACTGATGTTCCGAGAATAGGAATTGAACTTGTAGCAGCAACTGCGGCCTGTAATGCAGGAGTTGCATTTGCTAAAATAAGATCTACATCTGATGATACAAATCCATTAACGATTGTTGCACATGTTTCCGTATCATTCTGTGCATTCTTCTCTTCAAACTTAACCTTGTCACCAAGTTTTTCCTGAAGTGCTTCTTTGAATCCCTTTGTAGCTGCATCAAGAGCAGGATGTTCAACTAACTGGCAGATACCTACTGTATATGTACCGTCTCCTTTGTCAGTCTTGGTGCCACCGCTTTTTCCGCATGCTGTTACACTCACAGCCATAAGTGCGGCAAGAGCAACTGCGGCAAACTTTGTCATTTTTTTCATTTTCTGTCTCCTTTCCGATAAACCGTGAAAAACAGTCTACCCTCAGTCCGTATAAGGTCATATTCCCTAACGACTGTTCTATATTTACATGTAATCCTAAATATTATAAATCAACTCCTTGCCTTCGTCAAATTATATTATTTTTAAGTTTCATTTTATGTTTCATGTTTATAAAACGTTGGACTGCATTGGTATCTTTATCCGGTTCACCATATATACACATTTACCTCATTTTTTTGTCACATTATTAAAATAAAATGATAAGCAGTAAAAATAAATCAACTCATATGAAAGGATTTTGCTTATGAAGAAAAAAATAATAAGTTCTCTGGCTTTTGTTATACTGGCTGCCGGAATTCTTCTTGTTGTTTTTTTACCGGGCAATAAAAAAGCAACAAAACATGACGGAACATCCACTTCGGCTGATGATAATCATGAATCCATTTTTCTTACCATAAAAAATGCAGATGTTGAAACTGATTACGATGAAAGTCAGGCAGATAAAATCGAATTGTCGGATTCTATGACTGACAAAACCATAGAAATCACTTCCGGAGGTACCTATATAATATCCGGTTCATTATCTGACGGTCAGATAATAGTAAATGCCCCGGACACAGAAAAAGTCCGCCTTGTACTTAATAATGTAACACTTGGTTCATCAACCGGTACTCCGATATATGTTAAGTCTTCCGACAAAACAATAATCACACTTGCCAAGGATTCCGAAAATTCTTTAAGTGACACAAACAGGGAATCCGGAGATGACAATGCAGTTATCTATTCCGAAACAGATCTGTCAATCAACGGCACAGGTACACTAACCATAAACGCACTTTATAACAATGGTATCAACTGCCGCGATGACTTAAAACTTATTAACGGCACCTATATCATCAACTCTGTTGATGACGGAATTATAGGTCATGACTCCGTAACTGTTGCCGGCGGAACTTTCACCATCAACAGCAAGGGCGATGCTATCAAGTCAAGTAAATCGGATAATGACTCAGAAGGATATGTCCATATAACCGGCGGTGAGTTCACAATTAATTGCGGCGATGACGGTATTCACGCCGAAACCTATCTGTATATAGAAAACGGAACCATTAATATTACAGAATGCTATGAAGGCATTGAAGGTCATAATATAACCATTGATAATGGAACAATAAGCATAAATTCTTCCGATGATGGCATTAATGCCGCAAAAAATTCTGCTTCATCTATCGTAATAAACGGTGGTGACATATATGTAAATGCCGAAGGTGACGGCATTGATTCCAACGGAACTATAGTGATTAATTCAGGAATCGTTGTTGTGGATGGTCCGGTATCCGATGGTAACAGCGGTCTTGACTACGATGCAAACTGTACAATAAATGGCGGATATATATTTATTGCAGGTTCAAGTGGTATGGCTGAAGGTTTTTCTTCGGATTCCACACAATGCGGTGCACTTTTAGCCGTAACTAACGGTAGTGCGGAAAATACAGTTTCCCTTGCAGATTCAAAGGGCAATGTAATATTAAGCTATACCCCATCAAAAAAATATGGTGCATTAAACATATCTTCTCCGGATATGAAAACAGGTGAGACCTACAC
>OJNS01001481.1_pt1 | contig 11882 bp, 13 predicted proteins | sample 1597911 | NCBI WGS metagenome assembly OJNS01 (sample SAMN01915214, study PRJEB22387) | human gut metagenome | isolation source: stool | host: Homo sapiens | place: USA
TGTCGGCAGGACGTGTGACGGTGATATTGCCGCTCGCAGCGAAGGTCAGGCGCATCCAACATTCAAAATCGCCTGTCGGATAGCTCAACGTTAATGTTGACACATCGGTAAGGCGGTACTCGGTATTATCGGCGAGGGTTATATATGGACCCTCAGAGATTTTTTGAGCGATTATGGGTTTGTTATTATAATAAAGAACACCATTAGAGTCGGAAAGACCATCAAGTACGGACTTATTACTATGCTCGTGGGCTTTCTCAACCGCAGGATAGACCATATAGTTAAGAATTGTTTGTAAACTCGATGACTCCGCAGAAGCGTCGGCAGATATTTTGGCTTTAATGGTGCTTGCCTCAAGCTCTCCTATGTAAATATCCCACGTGTCTGTATTGTCCACATATACGGAAAAAACTGCCCCAACAAACATTGAAAACTCATAATCGGTTTCTGTAGCTAACACAAGAGGAATTAAATATACCGTATTATCACCTGTAATTGTACAAACCGCCAAAATTTGTTTGCCCGCCTTGTAAGCCTCATCTATTTGTGTATAGGTTTTATCATGGGAGGTAATCGTATATTCTGCTCCTGATTGAACTTGTACATTAACAATAAAAAGTTCGGTTCCCGTTGAACCTCCGCCACTTATAGCCTTGCCATCGTACAGCAGCGTGCCGGTATCATCGGCGGTCAACAGGTCAATGACCGGCTTGTTATCATGGCTGTGCCGCGCGGCGGTATTCTGGTTGACCTCCGCTACAATCCCCGGCTGCTGCGGATCTATGTCGGCGTCACCGTCCGCCGCTCTGCAAAAGTGCAGCTGTACCATGCGCGACTTGTAGACCTGTTCATTGCCGATATAGCCGATGAGCGTCACGCAGCAAAAGGCTGTCGCGGTAACAGCCGCGGGCAACGGGTAGGCAAGGGTTCCGTCTGATCTTTTGGATATTATCTCCGACACGCCGCCGGGCTCAAAGCAGAGGCGATACACAGCCTCATCCGGCATGATAGCCGGTGGAGTGATAATAAGCTCCGTGGCATTATGTTCGCCGACGATACCGGCCTCACAATCATATCTGTGCTCGGCAAAGTTAAGCCTGCACTGTCTCATCTTCTCCAACGACAGTCTCACCTGCTTCCTGTTTTTCGTCTTCGCTGTCTTCTTCGAGTGAGGACAGCAGTTTGTTGAGTTCCTCCTTTATGCCGAGGCATACCATCCGACAATTTTCGTATGTCTTCTGTTCGGCTTCGATTTCGGATATGCGAGTTTTGATTTTTTTTACTGCTTTTGAATCTGTCATAACATTAGGCTCCTCATGTAATCTTTTTTGCTGCATTGGTACCCCATTTGGCATAAATTCCGTCATTGCCAACGATAATATCGCCGGTATACCCTTTGTATGTCTTGCCACTTGTGTCCTTCCATGTACCACCCATCAAGCGCATTGTAATCTCGCCTGCGGCGTTTTTATAAAAATCAACGCGCGCCTCCAATGTGTCCAACCCGCTCGATGCTCTGGCACGATTGCGCAGTTCTAAGGCCGCTGTGCCACGATCGATGCTTGCATTGTTTTCGCTCACTGTCACGGTACCAATGCCCAAACCGACTGTGTATTCAGCCCCGCCAATCTTTTTGTGGTGTATCAAACCTGCAAATTGGTTTTCCAGGCATTCATTCGTCTCAACCATTTGTCTGATGCGTGTTTTATTGGCTTCAATGAGCATATAATCCGTTGACCAGCTATGGGCAAGATTAAGCACAACAGGCTTAGCAAGCGAGGCATGATTTTCGGACGTTCCAAACCTGAATCCTTTCGACGTGCTTCCCGAGCCGGAAGGTTCGGGAGAGGCAAAGGTGACATACCAGCTGGCAGAAGCCGCGGTTGAATAGAGCAGTGTGTCGAGTATCGACAGGTATTTATAGCTCGTTCCTTGTGACTGATTGAGAGCTTGGTATAATTCGAGATAGCCGGCCGAGAGATCCGTCTTAAAGTCCTCTCTCTCCGCCGTAAAGGAACCGTTCTCGATTTTTACACCCTGCGCATTTATCGTCGTTGTCGCGTTGCTCAGCTCGGACGGGGAGCCGAGATTATCAAAACGTATGTTGATCTCATTGCTCAACTGCTCAATGGTTGACGATGTAACGTAGTCGCCCTCGATTTTAGTGACGCGAGACTGTATGCTGTTTGAAGTCTGTTTCAAGGTGCTTACCTCACCCGACAGGCCGCTCATATTCTGCACAAGCGTTTGTATGCTAAGGTTCTGGTGGTCAACCTGCAGCTGTACCTTTTTAAGTGACTGTATAACGCTGCCGGCCATTTTGTAATCGGTTTTTCTGACTGTCTGAGCCTCTGCGGAAAGCTTTGACCTGATACGCGCAGTAGTTTCTATTTGCAGCACCGTCGCCGCGAAATATGTCCCGTCTTTATCCTGGACGCTTATGGTGTCGTTCAAATCAAAAATATAATCATCAATGCAGTCGGTGATTTGAAATGGAACAATCGACATCCCGAAGATTTGCGCGGCAACGGTTTTTATGCTGCTTTCGCGCGTCTTGTCGATGAAAGGATTGTCATCTATGCGCCACTGATAGAGATTCTCCGGTGCGGCAGTCGGATACGTGATATCGTCATCGTATCCGTCATGTCCGAAAACCAAAGAGTTTATTGCGCCGAATTTCGGTTCTTTTGAAACAGTCTTATACCGCGATTTGCCTATCTTAATTCCGGTGTTGCTTGGTTTACTTATCCGCAGACCGCCCGTGCGGCTTATCTGCGCTATGCACCCTCCGAGCTCGGCCGCGCGAGAAATGAGCTCGCGGTCAGTCATGGAGGCATCCATGTTAGGCACTTCCGTCAGCTTAAAAGTCGACATAGGAAATGTCGCTGTTTCCAGTGCAACGCCGTGGCGCTGGCAGATCTCCTTCACGAACGCTCCCAATGTCGTCGGGTAAGTCAGCTTGCCGCCGTATGCGCAGTCAAAAAGCACTGCACGGTCAGTACCTTTAAAAGATATTGACCGCGCAGTTTTGTTGTTTGTAATGTCCTCATCCTTTGCAGTAAAAAGACCCATCGGAATCCATGTCACCGCACCGTCTATCTCAAGGCCGCGATATACCGACACTTCTTTTCCGTTAAGGTTAACAGAGCCGTTGAGATTGTATATCTCGAATTCACAGCTCTTTGACGGGAACCCGCCTATCATTTTACTGTTGGAATGCGATATCTTCGGATATGTCCTCAAGTGTTGCTGTCCGGTATAGGTTACACCGCCGACCACAATCTTTGACTTCGCCGCACGAACCCTGGATGACGCTATGTAGTTTTTATAGCTTGTACTCGCTGCATACATTTTTTCGTCCTCCTTAGCTGTTCGGAACGGTCTGAACAAAGCGCAGTTCGAACGCCTCGATGACATATTCACCGTTAATCAGCGCGTGTGCCGTCACTGCATCAGAAACCGGGTACATCATCTTGGTCAAGAACGCACCGGCACGAAGATCGTAAAATTTTACAGTACATTCGGTCATCGCTCTGACCTGCAAAATTTTCCTGATCTCCGCCTCGGTCTTATCCTTTTCAAATGTCAGAATGAGCTTGTCGCGCTCCGGCAGAACTTCGCGGATCATCAAATTTTCATCGGTCGCGCCCGACCCCTCTGAGTCGGTCTGCGGATATTCCCAGCCTATTCCGTCGGCTTCGAGCGTTATGCTGCCGTTTATAAGCACTTCATATTTTTCCACGCATTACACCTCCAAAAGGATCCTGCCCTCGGCAACCTGGGCTTCGTTGATAGTCTTGATAATCGTTCGGCCGTCGGGGTAATGGATAAGCAGTTCGATTTGCAGTTTGACCTTTTGGGCAAGCCCGCCGACTTTGGCAAGTGCAAGCTCGACCTGCTCGCGAATCTTAGATTCGGGCGACACTATTTCACCCTCGCGGGTGTTATCGCCGACTATGGCGAGCTGCGGATTGTTGGCTGCCACCCAGGCGCCCTGTGCCAGACGCGGAAGCTTCACAGCGGGAATCTGTTTTATGTTAAAGCCTAAAGATCTCCCGCCTATTCCGGGCACCCAGTCAGGCACATCCCACCGGATTGAATTGAAACCATGTATCAGCTTGTTTATACCGCTGCCGATACGGTTCACGAGGTTTTCAAACAGAGCTATTATGACATTGAGCGGAGCTTTTACGCTCGCTGCCATAGTGTCAAACGCGCCCTTGAAGATGTTTTTAATACCGCTCCACGCCTTTGACCAGTTCCCTGTAAAGACGCCCGTTATGAACTGTACAATGCCTTTCAGCACTGTAATTATCCCGTTCGCGCGGTCTATAAAGCCGGCTATTATGGGCTCGACAACATTCATCATATTCCGAAAACAGGTAACGATGACGGGATAAAGGCGATCCTGCACCCACTTTACTAAGGGCATGATGACCTTGTTGTAAATTTCAAGCGCGTCCTGTACCAATTCCAAAACAAATCCGGCAAGGTTATCCGCCAACGGCTTTATATGCTCCGTCCACAGCCGGGTTACCGTAGCCATAATGGTGTTCCAGCACGGTTTCAGGGAGTTATTCCAGGTGTTTAAAAGCGAGTTCTTAACGTTCTCGACAGCAGCTCTGATGTTCTCGAAAATCGGCGCACCGTATGTTTGCCATTTGTCGTATACAACATCCCATGTGTCGCGGTAAACCCACATGAAAACGCGCAACGCGGGAACCGCACCTTCGCGCCAAGTTTTGTCAAAAATCTCTTTCACCGAGCCGTATAATGTTTCCAATGTTTCTACGCATTCGGTGTAATACTGCGTTATCACCGGCAGACCCTTTGTTATGAATTTTTTAAGACAGGGATACACCGCAACATCCCACAAACCGGAAAAGACCGTATTTGCGCTGTCGTACAGTCCCAAAAAGATATCAGCTGCCGCGTGACAAAACGTTTCAAAAAACTTTTTCAGATCTGTCGACGCCCAATTTTTAATAGGCGATTCGAGCTTGCGAAGATCCTCCCAAACCTTTTTGAATATCTTTTTTGTGCGCTCGATCTGTAGCTTGAGCTCTTGCCGCTCCTTTTCAAATCCCGCAGCAAAGCCCTCCCAAAAAGTCGAGAGCTTTTGCTTCAGCTCGTCAAGACGGGTATCAACAGCGAAAACGCCGCTTGTTATCGCCGAGGTTGTAGGGTCGGCAGCCGTCACTCCGGAAGAACCTCCGGCGCCTGTATCCGATGAGCTTGACTTGCTCAGCACATTGATTTCGTCGTAGGCCGCAAAGGCTTTTCTGACCTTTTTTGCGGCTTTTTCAGCCGCAGTGCCCGTGTCGTCGATAGCCTCGGCCGCTTCGGCCGCTCCCGCGGTCACACCGCCGAGTGATGTCACATCCGGCATCTCAAGCCCGATTGAAGCCATCGCCGTTTTCAGCAGACCTAAAAACTTCAGTAGCGCGTCGAGCGCGGTTTGAATTGCCGGGATAAACAGGTTCAGAATCGGGATTATCACATTGCCGATTTCTGTTTTTAGCGAGGTAAACGTTGCGGACAGTTTTGCCACCCGCCCCGCAAAGGTAGTGGCGTATTTGGCGGCGTCGCCTGTCTGCCATTTTGTTTCCTGCAGAATACCGTTGACCTCGGCTTCTATCTTCTGCTGCTGTGTGAGAGCGTTTGAGGTTGATCCGATGGATTTGGCATAGTCATCCCACATCTTCGCCACGTTCTTGGTCACACCAGCGTTGTCCACAAGTATGGAGTTTTCATTTTTCAGACCTTCTGTCGCCGTTGATATTGCGTCACCGTAGGAATAGGAAGCCTGGCGGCCGAACGCCGCGGCATCTTTCAGCGCGGTCATCGTCTTTTCTATCTGCTCGGTATTGTACCCGCGCGCCGCAAGGTTCTTGTATGCCGTTACAGCGTTGTTAAGAGGCACAAGACCGTCAGAGATATAATCCTGGATAAATCTGTTCGCTTCGCCGAAAGACTTCTTCTGCCCGTTCAGAATGGAGCTCAGACCCATCCATGCGGACTGCGTTTCGCTCGCCACCTCGACACACTTTTTGCCGAAAGATACGACAGCAGCCGCCGAAAATGCAACGCCTATTGCCTTACCGACCTTGCCCATCGCGGATGAAAATACGCTCTGAGCCTGTCCGGCTGCGCTTTTTATTTCCTTAGAAAACGCACCACGGTTTGTGTTTATGTTAAAAAACACAGAGCCAACATTTGTGCCCCGCGGCATATTCTCACCCCCCTGCGAGATTTTTAAATAGCTGTTGGAACTGCTCCACGGTCATCGTATACTGCACAGGACCCGCCTTAGCAGCACGGAACTGCTGCCACTTCCGGCGAATGTCTTTTTCGGCATTCGTCATCTCGCGTATCTTCTTCGGGTCCTTTTCAGATCTGACCGAGATAACATATCCGAGCGGCGTATCGTGCATAATGCCTGCCAGCAGTTTCCTGTACTCCCTGACCGATATATCTTCCGTCAGAAGCCTAATACCGTACTGTTTGGCAAATGACGCTACAATAAGCGGCTCGTCAAACTGCTCGTCGTAGTAGGCTTCCTCGGTTAGTTTTTTCTTTCTTTTGCTGCTTTCTTGAGGTCTTCATAGTCCTCGCCGGTTATGGCTGCCATAACATAGTAAGACAGATTCATATAGCCGGAAACGGATATGTCGCTGTTTACCAGCTCGGCAACAGCTTCCTTGCCGAGCGCAAGGGTGAGGATTTCCACGTCGGAATCGTCTCCGCCCTTTTCCTGCGCCTGCTGAATTTTGTCCCATGTGGACTTTCTGTCATCGACGAGATAGAGCTTATCGCCGATTTTAAGCTGCGGATGATTGTCACCCGAAAGAATGGCATCGCCCGTGTCGATTATTCTCATGCTGTTTTACTCCTTTAAATAAAAAATACGGACTGCCGCGAATCACGCAGCAGTCCTGAAATTATGAGCCCGTAGCCGGTGTATAGGTCGGCTTACCGTTGCTGATAAGGTCAAACGCCAGGGGGTTGACGGCGGTTGTATCGTCACCGGCATAGTCACTCACCGAGACGACTACATCGCCGGTAAACACCGCACCGTCGGGAAATGTCACTTTGATTTTTGAATCGCAGTCGCGTCCGTTTTTGAGCGCCAGTCCTGCGATATAGTCATTGCCGGGGTCTCCTATGCTGCGCTTACCGTTCATGGACAGGGTGTACGACTTCGCGGTCGCCAGGGCTCTCTGCCAGCCGTCCTCGGTTATCGAGTGCCAGGTCTCTACGCCGGTCTCGATTGACAGCTTCGCGTTTTCCATGTCGGCTATCGGCGCGAAGGTCGTGCCGGTTGTGCCGGTTGTGCAGATCTCTATGTCGAGATCATACACGGGAAAAACTCCTGAAAAATTAGGCATGTTCTCACTCCTTTTTACTTGTCATAATAAACATCGAACTCGAAAGAGTATTCATACACGCCGTTGCCGTCGGTTCCCAAGTCGATGGGACCGTCATAGCGAGATATTATAAACGCTCTTTGTCCGTCGATTTCAAAATCCTTTTCATCGAAAAAGTCGTATATGCTTTGCGCCTTGCCTTCGGCGGAGTCCGCATTGCGCGTCCAGTGCAGCAGGACCGTAACGGGCAGCACACCGTAGCTCCGGTTGACCTTGCCGCCCACCGTCTGCGTCTTTGCCGCACCTAAGCGGGAACGATAAAAGCAAACTGCCCTCTCAACATCGCCGTCTATCTTACCGATAGAGATGTTGTCCGTCCAACTGTATGCGGTTTTGAAAAAGTTTTTCAATGCTTTCAGCGTCATCCGCCACAGCTCCTTTGCATAAATCTCGCAAAGACCCGCTTTGCGTAATCCTTCTTCCGGCCTGAAATGTACGGCTCAAACCACGCTCCTCCCGCCTCTCTGTTTTCAGCCCTGCTGAAATTGTATTCGGGATGAAAATAGAGCCTGCGGGCATACGGTGTATCAGACACGATATAAACCTTGTCGGTCTCCGCCTCTTTGTCGTCGACAAAGGTAGAGCGGTTCTGCAGCTGTCCGGTCTTGAACGGCATCGTCTCCGACTGCTGCAGATCCGTTTTAAGCGCGTCCGCCGTTTTTGCCAGATTTCGGGCAACCGCTTTTTCGATGTTTTTTATGTTTGCAGTGTTGAGCTTGACCGTGACCTTCATTTCAGCTCAAACTCCGTGTGGTTCACCGTACCGTCGGGATTCTTCGCTCGGATACCCGAATATATCGTCATTTCGCGGCCGCGGACAGTAACGGTGCCGCTCGATATTTCGCGCATCTTCGGTGCGATGTCGCCCTTTACGATTACTTTGCCGACGAGCTCGGTATACTTGCCGTCTTTGTCGTACAGCCGCTTCCTGCGCTCCGAATATATGCAAGAGGTCTTTATCGTAGCCGCGGTCATCGGCTCGCCCTCCTCGCTGATATGCGGCTCATCGAGCTTTATCTCGCACGGTGTGACGCAAAGGAAGTCCGGGAACGGCAGTTTTTTAATGCTGTTTGCCATTATACAATCCTCCCTGTCAGTCCGGTCTGCTGCAGCAGGGCGTATGCCACGGGGCTCATTCCGAGGCTATCATAGACCTTGCCGGAATCCTTGACCGTAACGCTTATGTCAAGCACGCTGTAGCTCTGTATGCCGGCTCCGTCATACCCGTTTTCGCGGATATAATCAGCCTGATAACACGCGGCGAGCTTGATTCTTTCCTGCTGGAACGCGGTAAGGTTTTCAAAGCCACGACCTTTAATTCGATTAAATGTCGCCTCATCGATCTTTATTTCGGCCAAAGCTAAGGAGGCTTCGATTTCACACGAAGCCTCCTGCTGACCGTGGGGAAAAGATTCTAAGTAGAAATTGACGTCAGCATACATACCGCATCAACTCCGTCAGGCGATATCGGTGTCGACAAACACGCTGTCGACCTTGTTATCCTTGCCGTTCGGGAAAACGAACACATCGGAGAACGCGCGGTTCTGATAGAGCCAACCGTCGCCCTCGGTGTGCGCTCCCGGTGCGAAGAAGTAAATACTGTTGACCTTCGGCACGAACTTCGTTGTAAGCGGTGAGGCGATCAGAACGTTGATCTTGTTCGAGCCTGCGGTGTCCACCTCATAATAGCTCGAAGTTGAGGGGTTTCCGGTAGGGGTCTTAACGGGGGTGTACGTACTGCCGCTCTTGGTGTAGTAGGTCTTACCGGCCACAACGCTGGTATCGGTTGACGCCTTATAGGTCGTCTCTGCCGGCGCGAAGCCGCCATCCTCGCCGTCGAAATTGAAGGTGTCGTAAAACACTTCATCGTCGATGACCTCGAATACCGGCACGCCGTCAATCTTTGTGACGCGGGTCTCGATGCCGATACCGCCCTCCGCTATCTGGGTCATTTCTATCTTCTTTGCAAGCTCGGTGCTCTGCTCAAGCAGATCCATTATCTCAGACCTGACATAGACGACAAGCGCGCCCATCGCCTTGTATCTGCGGAGCTTGCCGGAGCCGAGCGCCTTCTTGATTTTGGTGAAGACATTGGCCGCAGTGTAATCGCTGAGCTTTGTTTCGGTATGATAACCGTCGAGCTTCTTTGCCTGCGCCGCGACGCGGGAGAAGAAGAGGGCGTTAGCCTCGGGCACCTCCTGCGTGCGGACAAAGGTCTTGGAGATATTCTCCATCGACGCTGTCGCATTGGTCTCATCGACATCGAGCTTATCGACAAGGAACTCTATATCCCTGTCGTGCGTGAGGGTGAACGGAACATCCGTCTGCACGAAGGCTCCGCGGTTCCAGCCGCCGTTTCTGTTGTGGCTCTTATAGCCGCTGGTCGACATCTGGGTAAAGTGGAAGGTCTTTGCCGAAAGCCACTTCACTGCGGTCGTAATAAAGGGAGAAATGAGCGAATCCTGCGTGAGGATCTCGAGAAGCTCAGGCTCCCATCTTTCTGCGTAGTTTGCCGTGTTAGGCATTTTTCAACACTCCTTTAGTAGTTAAATCTGTTCCAGCTCTTTTGAGCTGTCTTTTTGGCGGGTGCTTTCTTGCTCTTGTCCTCCTGACCGTCCCCGCCTATGGTGAAACCGGGTCCTCCGTCCTCGGCCTTGTCGGTCAGTTCTGTCCATGTTTTCAGCAGTTCGGTGACTGCGGCGGAAGCTTTTTCGCGGCTGAATTTGCCGTCATCGTCGAGGCAGTCCGCGCGGTCGATGAGTTTGACCGCCTTAGACACCTTGTCTGCTTTGACATGCGCCGCGAGCATCACCGCTTCAAGAACGGCGTTTTCGGCCATTTCACGAGCCTCGGCGAGTTCGGCGGCTGCTCGGGAGTTCTGCTCCGCGCCGTCCGTCTCCGGCTCTTCCTGCTTATCAAGCTGCGCCTTCTCGATAAGCTCTTTGACCTTTGCCCTGTCGGTCTTCTCGGTTATACCGAGTTCCTTCATAAGCTTGGCGACTGCCTTCTTGCTGTTTTTGACGCTGATGTTGTTTACTTCCTCATCGGTGTACTTTTTTTCGGGCTGAGTCTGCTCATTCTGCTCATCATTGCCCTGTCCCTCCGGGGTTTCAACATTCTTGTTTTCTTCTGCCATTTTTTACTCTCCTTTTCTCAGTTAAGGTCAACTGTTCCCCTGTTTACGATACAGGCAAACGTTTTTTGGATATAAAAACAGCGCCCTGCAGTCAAACGCAAGACGCTGTAATTATTAAATTATCTACTACCATCTGGGCGAAAACATAATTTCGTAAGCGGCATACTTTTCAGTTTCCGTAAGTCCTACTCCGTTTTCTATCGCACTTTTCAGATGGTTCTCGTGAACAGCCTTTCTGAATTTTCTTCTGTTTTCCTCGGTATCATTCAACTTTCTCGGAACGCTTTTACTGGTTATCAACCTTTTGAATTCCGAATACGGCATATCAGAAGGATAATTAGATTTTTCACGAGGGTCATCTGCCATAAAGCCAATTGCCAAGGCTTTTATGGTATCTTCCGTAAAAATTTCATGTAATAGCTTCCTTACCGTTACCATACAAAAGGTTCACCTCTGTATCATCTTAGCGTAAATCTTTATACAACTGATTCCGTTATTATTATACACTTTTGAACCTAAAAATTCAAGAACCGTATTGGGTTTTGTTATAAATTCGCTTTCTGCCCAGTTACTTGTAAGCAACCCTCGCGTACCGGCGGGCATCTGAATTTCAAATTGTATTGGATAATGTGTAAAGTAATTGACTTTTTCGCACATACTTATACTCGTAAAGGCTTTATCTGTGATCTTCGCCTCACCCATGATAATTTTTTTGTTTATTTGATCAACTATGATTTGTGCGCTTTTTGCGTCTTTAGGAACCTTTATAAACCTTACTTTCCCCATAGCGTTTGGAATGGCTGCTTCCTTCACTAAACCACTTATGTCAACACCCAACACATTTTGAAGATATTCACAATTGACCTTGCGAAAACCTACATAGTTTTTTCTTAATTTAAAAGAAGACGTAAGTCTTTCCAAAATTCTCATGGTTTTCTGATACTTGCCTTCCGGCGGTCCTTCGCTAAGACCTCTTAGCCAGTTATTTATTTCGGAGTAGCCTACTGAATTCTGAATATACCCGCCATCCTTTGCCCATATCGTTGCATTATCTTCAGAGGATATATTCTGATTAAGATACTCTTCGCTTATAGCTGCTTTGTAATCCGTCTCGTTGTCATATGGTAGCACCTCGTACTTGCCATTCTCTGTAATATCCAACGGCTTTGCAAGATTGTCAAGAGCTTCTTTTTTCCGCTCCCACTCTCTGAGCTTCGCCTGATATCTCGCCACATTCTCGGGATCGACACTGCCGATTGTCAGGCGCTTGTACCGCTGCACCATGTTTTCTATGTGCGCACGGTTGTATCGACCGTAGT
>OJNS01001484.1_pt1 | contig 11880 bp, 10 predicted proteins | sample 1597911 | NCBI WGS metagenome assembly OJNS01 (sample SAMN01915214, study PRJEB22387) | human gut metagenome | isolation source: stool | host: Homo sapiens | place: USA
AGAAAGCATCCGCGATTTACAGGCAAACAATCAAGAGGAAGAATATCTGGCCGGTCTGGATCAAAAACTGGAAAAAATTGTCCATACCTCAATACGTTATGAGATGACTAGCGGCTTAATGATCACATCAGCCCAAATGATTTTACGCTTTGGTTTCCCTGTTACAGTATTAGTAGGAACATTACTGCTCAGTCAAGGACATTTAAGCCTGTTCCTATTTCTTATGTTTCTGGTAACAGCTTCTCGTATTTATGACCCACTCAGTGGTGTGATGATGCAGCTTAGTGAAATATTCAATGCTATGCTCCAGCTTCAGCGGATGAAAGCTATCGAAAAAGAGCCAGAACAAACTGGCACCACTCAATATTCCACTAAGGGGTATGACATTTCTTTTTCTCATGTGGGATTCAGCTACCAAGATGGCGAAGATGTATTGACCGATGTAACATTCACTGCTAAGCAAGGGGAAGTGACTGCATTGGTAGGGCCTTCTGGCGGTGGAAAAAGTACAACAGCGAAACTGGCTGCCCGTTTTTGGGACATTCAAAAAGGCTCTATCACTATCGGCGGTACAGACATTTCAAAAATCGACCCAGAAACACTGCTTAAAGACTATGCCATTGTATTCCAAGATGTGGTACTATTCAACGATACCATTATGGGAAATATCCGTTTGGGGCGCAAGGATGCCACCAATGAGGAAATTTTAGCTGCTGCCAGAGCTGCTCAGTGTGATGAGTTTGTTCAGCAATTGCCAGAAGGCTACCAGACAGTTGTGGGTGAAAACGGCTCAACTCTGTCTGGTGGAGAACGTCAGCGTATCTCCATCGCCCGCGCTTTATTAAAAAATGCCCCCGTTGTCTTACTGGATGAAGCGACGGCATCCTTGGACGTAGAAAATGAAACCAGCCTTCAAACTGCGCTCTCTGCCCTACTTAAAGAAAAGACTGTTTTAATAATTGCGCATCGAATGCGCACTGTAATGGGGGCAGATCACGTAGTTGTACTTGCTGATGGACATGTAGCGGAGGAAGGAACACCAAAACAATTATTGGATCAAGGAAGAATATTTCGCCACATGGTCGAACTTCAACAAGAATCTTCAAATTGGAAAATTAGCTCATAAAGGAGAACCTATGAAACTTCATGCGTCCGGGGAGGACTATCTGGAAACCATCCTTGTTATCCATAAGAAAATGGGTATGGTGCGCTCCGTAGATGTTGCCCGGCACATGGGAGTGTCAAAACCGAGTGTTTGTGTGGCGGTCAACACCCTGAAAGATGGCGGCTTTCTCACAATGGATGAAGATCACTTTCTCCATTTGACCGATGTAGGCCGCGAGGTTGCCGAAAAGATTTATGAACGTCATTGCTTCTTTACGGAACAGCTTATTGCAGCAGGTGTTGATCCTGAAACTGCAGAAGTCGATGCCTGCCGGATAGAACATGTGATCAGTAATGAAAGTTTTGAACGGTTGAAAGAAGCCGCCTTTAGAAATCAGGAAAACGAGATTTCTGCCCTGTCAAAAGCGATAAAGGATAAGCCCACCGAATAAAAAAACGGTGTTTCGGTGGGCGGCTTCATCATGCCTGATTACACATCTTCCCTCTGAACCCGTTTTGGGTTTGGAGGGATTTTTTATGTGCTGGTCTGCTTCAGCCGCCCTGCTGCTTATCCAAAGCAGCAATTACCTACATAATTTCATACAGGAATGAGGATAGTCTCTCAAAAAAATCTTCTGCTATTGGTGGCACTCTCACGCCCCAAATATAGAAGCTATATTTCTACAATATAGTTCTTATTTTTCTTATTGCCGTAAAGGTTTAACAGCCTTTGCGGTTTTTTATTTGTCGATATTTGTCGGGGAAAAGGATAAGCCATCTTCCGGTATCGGCTGTCGTTCTCCGCCCTTTCCAATCTGAATGTTCAAACAAATCAGATTGGAGGTAAGGAAAATGGCATATAACCATGGAAAAGCAGAGCGCAAATGGAAGCTCTGGAAAGAGAAAGAAGAAAAGATTTTAAGAGACAGCGGTGTTTCTGAAGATATGATTGAAGCAATTCGTCTCTATGACCGTCAGGCATTTAATTCAGACAGACGCTATTATGAGCGTGTGCAGGAAACAGGTACATATCTGGATACGGTAGCAGCATCCACCGATCAGGCAGAACCGAAAACAGTACAGGACTTCTTGGATCGTATTGAGAATCAGGAATTGTATCATATACTGATCACAGTGGACAGGCTTACCCTGCAGATCGTTCTGATGAAGATCCAGGGGTACAGCACTCATGAAATCGCCAGGTATCTGAAGATTACCGAAAAGGCGGTTTACAGGCATATGGACAGGCTGAAAGAAAAAGTGAAGAAGATCTTCGAGTAGTTCATGATAATCACAAAGCAGGGTGTGAGAACAAACTCCACCCTGCTTATCATTTATTAGAAAAAATGAAACTTTTGTCAAAACCAGTATTTAAAAATTTTATCAGTAATAAAGTGCAGAATGATGTTTGGATTGCTGTTTTTATGCAACTATTTCTTGTTGCTCTTGACAAAATCATTTTTAGAGATTAAAATTATAACAGTGTTATATAGCACTGTTATATAGGAGGTGTGCAAAATAAACGGAAATGGAACGACTTTAGAAAATATCCACCGGGCAGCGAAAGCAGAATTTTTAGAAAAAGGATATAAAGACGCTTCCCTGCGGAATATTGTGAAATCCGTGGGAATGACTACCGGAGCCTTTTACGGATATTACAAAAGCAAAGAAGAACTTTTTGAAGCCATCGTTGGTGAGCATTATGAATATATTCGTAACCGTTTTATAAAGGCACAGCAGGAGTTCGCCGAACTACCAGCTGCCCAGCAGCCGGAAGTCATGAGTGATATTTCGGGAATCTGCATGTACGATATTCTCTATTATGCGTACGAACATTTAGAGGAATGTAAACTGATCCTCTGCTGTTCGGAAGGGACAAAATTTGCCGGGCTAATTGATGAAATGGTGGAGATTGAGGTAGATGGGACGCATGCCTATCAGGATGTCTTAAGGCAGCTTGGACGGCCCTCTCCGCATATCGATCCTTCGCTGGAGCATATTCTGATCACCGGAATGTTTCATACTTTTTTTGAATTGATCATCCACGAAATGCCGCTCAAAGATGCCGAAAACTACGTTAGAGAAATGCGCGCCTTTTATACAGCAGGATGGATGAAAATTATGGGGCAGTAATGCCTTATAATTTTTGTTTGACAGTTAGCTACTGCTAACCTAAATTCGGATATTGTAAGAACATAGACGTGTTCTCTTTATCATAAACACAAAGAAAAGGAGGAATTTTTTTGAAAAAACAATCCAATTTATCACGCCTGCTGGAAATTGCAGGCAGCCATAAGTACCTGACCTATGCTTCCTGGGTGCTTTCTGCGATCAGTGCCCTGATTGCTCTGGTACCATTCTATTACATCTGGAAAATGATCAAGGAAGTATTGGAGGTGGCACCGAATTTTGGCCAGGCACAGAACCTGACCGGTAATGGCTGGATGGCAGTATTGTTTGCGGTTATAGCGGTGCTTGTCTACATAGCAGGGCTGATGTGTTCCCATTTGGGAGCATTTCGTATTGCCACAAACCTGCGTATCCAGACCATGGAGCATATTGTTAAGTTGCCTCTTGGGTTTGCCGAGAGTTTTGGCAGCGGAAAACTGCGTAAGATCGTCAACGAATCCAGTGCAGCCACCGAAACCTATCTCGCCCATCAGCTTCCCGACAGAGCCAATGCCATTGCAACCCCCTGCGGTCTTTTGGTGCTGTTGTTCGTGTTTGACTGGAGACTGGGACTATTGAGCCTTGTTCCGGTTGTGCTGGGGTTTCTGATCATGATGGCAATGACCGGAAAGCAGATGCAGGAAAAGATGAAAGAATACCAGAATGCGCTGGATGATATGTCCAATGAAGCGGTAGAGTATGTCCGTGGGATTCCGGTGGTAAAAACCTTTGGCCAGACGATCTTTTCCTTTAAGAAGTTTAAAGACTCCATTGACCGGTATAAAGTATGGGTGATTGCTTATACCAGGCAGCTTCGGACACCGATGATGTTCTATACAGCTGCGATCAACGGAGTTTTTGCCACACTGATCGCCGGAGGACTGTTGCTGACGCAAGAGGGTGTGACTTCCAGTTTCTTACTGGATCTCATTTTCTATATTATCATTACACCGGTTATTTCTGTTACACTGACACGCATCATGTTCCAAAGTGAAAATGCCATGATCGTAGATGACGCTTTACAGAGAATTGACAGCGTTTTGCATTTGAAGCCTCTGGAGGAAACGAAACATTCAAAGCATCCTCAAAACGCTTCCGTGGAGCTGAAATCGGTTCATTTCAGCTATGATGGAGAAAAAGAAGTATTAAAAGATATTTCACTGACCATTCCTGCAGGACAGACGGTAGCTTTTGTAGGTCCATCCGGCGGTGGAAAAACAACCCTTGCCAACCTGATTTCCCGATTCTTTGATCCCCAGAGCGGAATGGTAAAAATCGGTGGTGTTAATGTGAAAGACATCCCGAAAGAGGAACTCATGAACACGGTGTCTTTCGTATTTCAGAACAGCCGTCTGATCAAGGCATCCATTCTGGAAAATGTGCGTATGGGAAAACCGGAAGCTACCCGTGAGGAAGTTCTGACTGCCCTTCATCACGCGCAATGCGATGATATTCTGGAAAAACTCCCACAGGGTGTGGATACGGTCATCGGTACAAAGGGTGTCTATCTTTCCGGCGGCGAGCAGCAACGAATTGCCATTGCCCGTGTGATGCTGAAAAATGCTCCGATTATCATTCTGGATGAAGCCACTGCCTTTGCTGACCCGGATAACGAAAGCCGCGTACAGGCTGCTTTCTCAAGACTTTCCGAGGGAAAGACCGTGATTATGATTGCCCACAGGCTTTCTACCGTAACAAATGTGGATCAGATTTTTGTCATTTGCGACGGACGGGTTGCCGAGTGCGGGAACAGCCGTGAATTGCTTGCAAAAGACGGCATTTTCAGCCGTATGTGGAAAAATTACCAGACTTCCGTGCAATGGAAGGTAACAAAGGAGGTGCAGTGATATGATCAAAAAACTGCAGAAAAAATATGCCCTGTCTGAACAGGGAGCAAAAGACCTGATCAAAGGCTGCCTGGCCTGTGTCCTTCAGAATCTGTCTTTTATGTTTCCGGTGGGACTTTTATATTACCTGGTCAGCGATCTGATGAACGGGGGTGTTCCCGGTGGGAAAATTCCATTTTATGTGGCAGGCTGCGTGGTGTGTATCGGCCTGATACTGCTGACCACTTTCTTTCAATACAATGCGACCTATTTTGCCACTTACAAAGAAAGCGGTATCCGCCGCATTACCCTGGCAGAGCATCTACGCAAAATCCCCCTTTCCTTTTTCGGGAAAAAGGATTTAGCCGATCTTACCAGTACCATTATGGCGGATTGCACCTTCCTGGAGCAGAGTTTTTCGCATTTTATCCCTGAGCTTGCGGGTTCGATCATTTCTACAGTTCTGATTTCTGTCGGTCTGCTCTTTACGGACTGGAGAATGGCACTGGCTGCCTTATGGGTTCTGCCGGTTGCCTTTGCGATTGTGGGATTTTCCGCAAAGATTCAGGAAAATCTGAATCAGAAAGCGATGGATGTGAAGATGGCCTGCGCAGACGGGATACAGGAGTGCATTGAAACGGTTCGTGACCTGAAAGCGAACAATGCGGAGCAGGCATATTTAAAAGGTCTGGAAAAGAAGATCCGTGCCGTGGAGCATCGTTCCATCCTCAATGAATTCGGCCTTGCTGTTTTTGTGGTTTCCGCATCGCTGGTGCTGAAGCTTGGTATTGCAACGGTTGCGCTGGTGGGAGCTGTTCTGCTCATGCAAGGAAGCCTCTCCGTGCTTACATTCTTTATGTTCCTTCTGGTAGTATCCCGTTTATATGACCCTCTGCAGGGCGCACTCCAGAATCTTGCGGCAGTCATCAGTACACGAACCAACATTGCCCGTATGAATGAAATTCTCGATCATCCGATCCAGCAGGGCAGCGACAGGCTTTCCAATCAGGGGTATGATATTGTCTTTGACCATGTTGGGTTTGCCTACAATACCGGAGAAACCGTATTGAAAGATGTTTCCTTTACGGCAAAACAGGGAGAGGTTACGGCTTTGGTCGGCCCATCTGGCGGCGGGAAAACAACCGTATCCCGGCTGGCTGCAAGGTTCTGGGATATTAACAGAGGAAAGATTACCGTGGGAGGCATGGATGTATCCCGAATAGACCCGGAAACACTGCTTTCTCTGTATTCCATCGTATTCCAGGATGTTACACTGTTTGACAATACGATTCTGGAAAATATCCGAATCGGAAACAAAGACGCCACAGATGAACAGGTCATTGCTGCTGCGAAACTTGCCAATGTGGATGAATTTGCGGAAAAACTGCCGGATGGATGGCATACCAATATCGGGGAAAATGGCTGTGAACTTTCCGGCGGAGAGCGCCAGCGTATCTCTATTGCCCGTGCATTTCTGAAAAATGCGCCGATCATTCTTTTGGATGAAGCTACTGCTTCCCTGGATGTGGAGAATGAAACTCTGATACAGACAGCCCTTTCCCGTCTGATCGCAGATAAAACGGTTCTGGTCATCGCCCACAGGATGCGTACCGTAGCAGGAGCAGATAAAATTGTTGTCCTTTCTGATGGCACCGTGGCAGAAGAAGGATCACCAAAGGATCTGGAAGAAAAGAATGGTGTATATGCCCATATGGTAAAACTGCAGACAGAAAGCCAGAATTGGAAACTTGCGTAAAGAAGGAGGAAATGTAATGAACAAGAACCATTGTAAGCAGGAAAATATCCGACTTGGTACCCACGGAGAAGACTATGGAAGCTGGATGTCCAATCCTGTCTTTTACATCATTGGCGGAATCATGGAACAGGTTCATCGAGTCGTTCTTTCTCATCTGGACTATGACGGCGAGGGGAAGATTCTGGAAGTAGGCTGCGGCTCCGGAGCATTGACAATCCGTTCAGCTCTGACATGGCCGAAAGCAAAAGTAATCGGTATTGATTATTGGGGCGCTGTGTACAATTACAGCAAGGCACTCTGCGAGAAAAATGCTGCAAGTGAGGGCGTGGCTTCCCGCTGTGTATTTCAGCACGGTGATGCGAAGCAGCTGGATTTTCCTGATGAGAGTTTTGATGTAGTCATCAGCAACTATGTCTATCACAATGTTATGGGTGCTGATATGCAGAAACTGCTGCTGGAAAGCCTGCGGGTATTGAAAAAAGGCGGCGTCTTTGCACTTAACGATGATATGAAACAAAAGATGTACGGTGACATGGAAGGTTTTGCGCAGAAACTGCGGGATATGGGGTATGAGGAAGTACGACTCGTTGATATCGCACAGGAAGCTTTTGGCTCCCACCGTCGGGCTGCCATGATGATGCTGGGGTCTTCCCGGTTGCTTGTCGGCAGAAAGTAATGTATCAAAACAGGAGGTTTGGCTATGTCCAAGTTAGGAGTCGTGGAGGATACACTGTTCGTCCCTATGCTGGGAAGAATTTATGCTAGTGAGCATTACCCGCAAATTTTATATGATAAAAAAGCATTGGAATTGAAAAAGAAGCTGCCTTCAGACTTGATTAAACAGAATATGCAGAGCCAGTATACCCTTTTGGCCTCTGCTTCCCGGTCTGCTAATATGGATCGGATTATTCGGACTTTTCTGGAACGCAGACCGGACGGTGTGATTGTCCAGTTGGGCTGTGGTCTGGAGACAACCTATCACCGATGTGATAACGGAAAGACACACTGGTATGCCGTGGATCTGCCTCATGTAATCGAATACCGGCGGGGACTTCTTCCCGAACCAGAGAGGGAATTATATATTTCCGGGGATGCCTTTGCAAAGGATTGGATCAAAAAAGTTCGCAATGATGTACTTGATGCTCCTATTCTCGTTACTGCAGGCGGGTTATTTCATTATTTTGAGGAACATAAGGTCATTGCCCTTCTGCGTATGATTGGGCAATTTGGAAATATGGAAGTTGTTTTTGATACGGTGAACAAAAGAGGAATGACCATGATGAAGAAAAAATATATGAAACAGGTCGGCCATGCCGATGCACAGATGTTCTTTTATGTGGATTCAGCGGAAGAATTGGCAGCAAAGATCGGGGGTAATGTGAAGGTGATTGCGGAGGAACCATACTATCGTTACATCCCTAAAAATGGCTTAAAGCTATCCACAAAGGTCAGTATGACAGTTTCTGATCAATTCAAGATGGTAAAGATGATACATCTAAAACTATAGTAGATATACAATATCAGAGAGATAGAAATTTATTGTCGAACGGAGTATTTTTACTGTTAAAGAGTTGGAGAAGAACAAAATAGGCGATATAATAAACAGTGGTTAGTTATTGCTGACCACTGTTTATTTAAAAGAGAAGATGATATCAATGGCCAAAAACACAAATAAGATGGCTCTTCCTCAAAGGGTTGCCATGCTTCATGGAACTGGTTTTGGTGCAGAAATCATTTTGTTCATCTTCTAAAAAGTGAAGCAAGTTGTTTTGTTGAAGTAATGATCTCATTCATCGTGAGGAGCAGAGCCTATTTCTATTGTTTCATATAAATTCAAAATCCAAATGGAGCATTTTTAACCTATTCAGAGTAGAAGGAACCATTTGAACTGTGATAAACTTAAATCATGCGGAATTCTTGTTTCGCAATTTTTTAAAAGTCATGGTTAGAAAAAACTAACTACAATGGAGGTATGATAAGAATGAATACAAAAAGCAACAAGCTACAAGCGAAAGACCTAATCAATGTGGGCGTTTTTACTGCTATCTATTTTGTCATTTTCTTTGCGGGCATGATGCTGGGATATATCCCTATCTTCATCCCACTGTTAGGATTGGTGTGCCCCATCCTGTGCGGTATTCCCTTTATGCTGTACTTAACGAAGGTCAAAAAATTCGGCATGGTATCTCTGACTGGCATTATCCTTGGCCTGCTCAATCTGGTCATGGGTAGCGGCGTGCTGGTTCTGATTTTTGGTATCATCTTTGGCGTTCTGGGCGATGTAATTCTGCGGGCCGGAAAGTATCAAAGCTGGAAATGCACGCTCCTTGGCAATGGTGTGTTCTCCCTTTGGATCATGGGATATGTAAGCCGGATGTTCTTAACTCGTGACACTTTTTTTGCCTCACTTGTAAGCAGCTATGGACAGGAATATGTAGATACCCTTATGTCCTATACTCCTGACTGGACATATCCGGTTCTGTTTGTTGTCACCTTCATCGGCGGTATTTTAGGCGCACTTCTTGGCAAAGCTGTCTTGAAGAAACACTTTGAAAAGGCAGGGGTTGCCTGATGGATGCGGTGGTTGGAACGCTAAAATTTGAAAACAAAGCCGTTATTCCCACTGATCCGAGGACAAAACTGTTTTTGACTGTAACTGTCAGCACCATTATGATTACCGGCGGCACGGGCGGGTTTATGAACTTGGTTCGCCCGTGCCTCATGGCATGCCCGATTGTATTCCTGCTCCTTTCAAGAAAATGGGGGGCCGCAGCCAGATTTGCAGTTACATACGCTATTTTGTTTGCGTTGGAATTAACGGTATTACCGCTGCTCACGGGCACATGGAATTTTATCTTGGGAGCCGCAGTCGGGATCTATACGCACATGCTCCCCGGATTTATCATGGGATATTATCTGGTGAGTACGACAACGGTCAGCGAATTTGTTGCAGCGATGGAGAAGATGCACATTCCACAAAAAATCGTGATTCCTATGTCGGTGGTATTCCGATTTTTCCCCACAGTCAAAGAGGAATATACAGCCATTCGGGACGCTATGAAGATGCGTGGCATCACTACCTTCCGCAGTCCCATGAAGATGCTGGAATACCGGATTGTTCCTCTGATGATGTCGATTGCCAAAATCGGAGAAGAACTGTCTGCGGCTGCTCTTACGCGAGGGCTTGGAGCGCCGCAGAAACGGACGAATATATGTAAAATCGGCTTTGGGCCTTTGGACATTTTCTTCTTCCTGCTGGCGATACCCTGCTGGGTCGGTTTCTTTATCTGTTAGGAGGAAGGCGTCTATGATTGAATTTAGCAACATCAATTTTCGTTATGCCGGGGGAACGGAGGCCGGCGGGCTTGTAAACATTAACTTAATCATCCCGGATGGGCAAGTCATTCTTTTGTGTGGGCAATCGGGCTGCGGAAAAACGACTTTGACCCGGTTGGTGAATGGGCTGATCCCGAATTACTATGAAGGCAAGTTGAGCGGTGAAGTCCTGCTGGATGGAAAAAACATCAGTTTCCTTCCGCTCTATGAAACGGCAAAATATGTGGGGAGCGTTTTTCAAAATCCCCGTACACAGTTTTTTACGGTGGACTCCACCAGCGAACTGGCCTTTGGGTGTGAAAATCAGGGTTTGCCTAAAGAAGAAATCATTCAGCGGGTGAAATCAACTGCGAAGCAGTTTGATATGGACAATCTGCTGGGGAAAAATATCTTTTCTCTTTCCGGCGGAGAAAAGCAGAAAATTGCTTGTGCCTCTGTGTCGGCCAGTAATCCGCCCATTATCGTTCTGGACGAACCATCTTCTAATCTGGATATGTCAGCCACAAAAGATCTGCGTCGGATGATCCAGATTTGGAAACAGCAAGGGAAAACAGTTATTATTGCGGAACATCGGCTCTATTATCTGAAAGAGTTGATAGACCGTGTTGTGTATCTAAAAGATGGGAAAATTGAAAAAGATTACTCGGCTCTGGATGCGCTTAAACTGTCCGTGACACAACAGGCAAAAATGGGGCTGCGGCCTTTTGACCTGGGCACGTTCCCTGTGACAGCACATCCTGTGGCAAGCAGAAGTTCTATCGAATGTGAGAATTTTCATTTTGCTTATACAAAGCAGAGGGATGCGCTGGACATTGATAGCCTTTCGCTGCCACAGGCGGGCGTGATTGCAGTAATCGGCCATAACGGAGCGGGAAAATCCACTCTGGCCCGCTGCCTCTGTGGGTTGGAGAAACATTGCAAGGGCATTGTGAAAGTGGACGGGAAACCGTATAATAGAAAACAAAGGCTGTCCCTGTGCTATATGGTCATGCAGGATGTCAACCATCAACTGTTTACGGAAAGCACAGAGGAAGAAATGCTCATTAGCATGGCGGAACCGGCTACCGACAAGGCGGATGCAGTTCTTGACCGATTGGATTTGTTACAGTTTAAGGAGCGACATCCGATGGCACTCTCCGGCGGTCAGAAGCAACGAGTGGCGATTGCCACCGCTCTTGTTTCCGAGCGTAAGATTTTAGTGCTGGATGAACCTACCAGCGGTCTGGATTTACAGCACATGAAAGAAGTGGCTGATGAACTTGTGACGATACAGAAAATAGGAAAAACATCTCTTGTCATCACCCATGATTATGAGCTGATCGTCAGTTGCTGTACTCATGTTCTGCATTTGGAGCATGGTATGGTACAGGAACAATATGCGTTAGATGCCGCAGGGCTTCAGCGCCTCCAAAAATTTTTCATAGATTCGAGGTGATTTCGGTTTGAACAGAAGCGACCTTTTTTTCTCGCAGCAAAATATGAAGTTGCTCTGCCGGGATGAGTCTTGTTCAGTCTATCAGATGAAAAACGAAACGGGAGACGGAACTGCAACCTACTATGAGGTGTATCCCGGAATGGGAGTTATTTATAATGACTTCCACATGGCCAGTTGCCCACCGAGGCGCTTTGATAATACCCACAACATCTCTATTCATCATTGCAGGGAGGGCCGCATTGAGTGGGAAGTCA
>OJNS01001487.1_pt1 | contig 11867 bp, 7 predicted proteins | sample 1597911 | NCBI WGS metagenome assembly OJNS01 (sample SAMN01915214, study PRJEB22387) | human gut metagenome | isolation source: stool | host: Homo sapiens | place: USA
ATAGTAAGCGTGAGCCGTTTTTCTGGCTGATGCAGAAATGGAGAATAAAATGGGTACAGAAAATGAATACGGAGCAGATCAAATCCAGATTTTGGAAGGACTTGAGGCTGTTCGTAAAAGACCGGGTATGTACATTGGAAGTACATCCAGCAGGGGCCTGCATCATCTTGTATATGAGATCGTGGATAATGCGGTAGACGAAGCGTTGGCAGGATTTTGTACAGAAATTCAGGTAACGATCAATCCCGATAATTCCATTACAGTAGTAGATAACGGACGAGGTATTCCGGTTGGTATTAACCATAAAGCAGGAATACCGGCAGTAGAAGTTGTATTTACCATTCTTCATGCAGGCGGTAAATTCGGCGGTGGGGGATACAAGGTATCCGGTGGTCTTCACGGCGTAGGTGCATCAGTTGTTAATGCACTGTCTGAATGGCTGGAAGTCAGCATTTATCACGAGGGAAAAGAATACAAACAGCGTTATGAGAGAGGTCATACAATGTATCCTCTGAAGGTTGTAGGTGACTGTGAGGAAGGCAAGACCGGAACGACTGTAACATTCCTTCCGGATAAAGAAATCTTCGAAGAAACCGTTTATGATTACGATATTCTGAAACAGCGTCTCCGTGAGATGGCATTTCTTACCAAGGGACTGCGCATCGTTCTCAGGGATGAGCGTGAAGACTCTAAGAAAGAAAAAACATTCCACTACGAGGGCGGTATCCGCGAATTTGTAACCTACCTGAACAGAAGCAAGGAATCCCTTTATCCTGAAGTTATTTACTGTGAGGGAGAAAAGGATGGCGTGGCAGTAGAGGTTGCCATGCAGCATAATGATTCTTATACAGAAAACAGCTACGGATTTGTAAACAATATCAATACACCGGAAGGCGGTACACATATTGTCGGATTCCGTAATGCATTAACTAAGACATTTAATGATTATGCAAGAAAAAATAAACTGCTCAAAGACAGTGAACCGAACTTAAGCGGTGACGATATCCGTGAGGGACTTACCGCCATCGTAAGTGTCAAGATCGAGGAACCTCAGTTTGAAGGACAGACAAAGCAGAAACTTGGCAACAGTGAAGCGCGTGGAGCGGTTGACTATGTAGTCAGCAGACAGCTGGAGATATTCCTTGAGCAGAATCCGACTGTAGCAAAAGCAACTGTAGAGAAATCTGTTCTTGCACAGAGAGCAAGAGAGGCTGCACGTAAGGCCCGAGACCTTACCAGAAGAAAATCAGCTCTCGATGGAATGGCACTGCCGGGCAAACTTGCAGACTGTTCCGATAAAGACCCGAAAAACTGTGAGATTTACATCGTAGAGGGAGATTCCGCGGGCGGTTCTGCAAAGACTGCAAGAAACCGTGCGACACAAGCTATACTTCCGCTTCGAGGCAAAATCCTCAACGTAGAAAAAGCCCGTCTTGACAGAATTTACAGCAATGCAGAGATCAAGGCTATGATTACTGCATTTGGTACAGGTATCCATGATGACTTTGATATCAGTAAACTCCGTTATCACAAGATCATTATCATGACCGATGCCGATGTTGACGGTGCACATATTGCAACCCTGCTTCTGACATTCCTGTACAGATTTATGCCGGAACTGATCAAACAGGGTTATGTATATCTGGCACAGCCACCACTGTACAAAGTAGAAAAAAATAAAAAAGTCTGGTATGCATACGATGATGCGGAACTGAACAGCATCCTTGAACAGATCGGACGTGACAATAATAATAAAATCCAGCGATACAAAGGACTTGGAGAGATGGATGCAGAGCAGCTCTGGGAGACAACCATGGATCCGGAGAAACGTATCCTCCTGCGTGTGACTATGGATGAGTCCGCAACATCAGAAATCGACTTGACATTTACCACTCTGATGGGTGATAAAGTTGAGCCGAGACGAGAATTTATCGAAGAAAATGCCCGCTTTGTAGAAAATCTGGATATCTAGGAGAATAAAGAATGGAAGACAATATTTTTGATAAAATCCATGAGGTGGATCTGCAGAAGACCATGGAAAAATCTTATATAGATTATGCCATGAGTGTTATTGCCTCCCGTGCCCTTCCGGACGTCAGAGATGGTCTGAAACCGGTACAGAGAAGGGTACTGTATTCCATGATAGAGCTGAACAACGGTCCGGATAAGCCACATCGTAAATGTGCCCGTATCGTCGGTGATACCATGGGTAAATATCACCCGCATGGAGACAGCTCTATTTATGGAGCTCTTGTAAATATGGCACAGGACTGGTCTACGAGATATCCACTGGTAGACGGTCATGGAAACTTTGGTTCCGTGGATGGTGACGGTGCAGCTGCGATGCGATATACAGAGGCTCGTCTGAGCAAGATTTCCATGGAAATGCTTGCGGATATCAATAAAGATACCGTAGACTTCCAGCCGAACTTTGATGAGACCGAGCGTGAGCCGGTAGTACTTCCGGCCCGTTATCCGAACCTTCTTGTAAATGGAACTTCCGGTATTGCGGTTGGTATGGCTACGAATATTCCACCTCACAATCTGAGAGAGGTTATCGGTGCAGTTGTCAAGATTATTGACAACATTATTGAAGAGGACAGAGATACTACGATCGAAGAACTCCTTGAAATCGTGAAAGGACCTGACTTCCCGACAGGTGCAACGATCCTCGGTACAAGAGGTATCGAAGAAGCTTATCGTACCGGCCGTGGTAAGATCCGTGTCCGTGCGGTGACAAATATCGAAACTTTACCAAACGGAAAATCACGTATCATTGTGACAGAGCTTCCGTATCTGGTAAATAAAGCACGTCTGATCGAAAAGATCGCAGAGCTGGTACGTGAAAAGAAAATCGACGGAATTACCGACCTTAACGACCATTCCAGCCGTGAAGGTATGCGTATCTGTATCGATCTCCGCAAAGATGCCAATGCAAATGTAGTTCTGAACCAGCTGTACAAGCATACACAGCTTCAGGACACATTTGGTGTGATCATGCTTTGCCTGGTAGCCGTAAACGGAAGCCTTCAGCCGAAAGTCCTGACACTTCCGGAAATGCTGAAATACTACCTTGCGCATCAGGAAGACGTCGTTACAAGACGTACCAAATATGATCTGAATAAAGCGCAGGAACGTGCGCATATATTAGAAGGTCTGCTGAAAGCACTGGATAATATTGATGAAGTGATTCGTATTATCCGTGGTTCCAGAAGTGTACAGGTTGCCAAACAGGAATTGATGGACAGATTTGAACTGACTGATGTTCAGGCACAGGCAATCGTAGACATGCGTCTTCGTGCTCTTACCGGTTTGGAAAGAGAGAAGCTGGAAGCAGAATATGCAGAATTAATGGAAAAAATCCGTAAATTAAAAGCAATTCTGGCAGACAGAAACACACTTCTTCGCGTGATCCGTGAAGAAATCCTTGCAATTTCCGAAAAATACGGTGACGACAGAAGAACAGCAATCGGATTTGACGCATATGACATTTCTATGGAAGACATGATTCCGAGAGAAAATACAGTCATCACAATGACAAAACTCGGTTACATCAAGCGAATGACCGTAGATAACTTCCGCAGCCAGAACCGTGGCGGCAGAGGAATCAAGGGAATGCAGACACTTGATGATGACTATATTGAAGAACTGATGATGACAACGACACATCATTATGTCATGTTCTTTACAAATACCGGCCGTGTATATCGACTGAAAGCATATGAGATTCCGGAAGCCGGAAGAACAGCCAGAGGTACGGCAATCATCAACCTGCTCCAGCTTATGCCGGGTGAACGCATCACTGCAGTTATCCCGATCAGCAAGTTTGAAGAGGGTCACTATCTGATGATGGCGACCAGAAAAGGTCTTGTAAAGAAAACTCCGATCCAGGATTATGCCAATGTCCGCAAGATCGGTCTGGCGGCAATTTCACTTCGTGATGACGATGAACTGATCGAGGTAAAAGCTACCGATGACAAGAAAGATGTTATTCTGGTAACGAAATACGGTCAGTGTATCCGCTTCAAAGAAAACGATGTCAGAAGTACCGGCCGTGTATCTATGGGTGTACGCGGTATTAACCTGCTGGATGGCGATGAAGTTGTGGCAATGCAGCTTAACACACAGGGATATTATCTGCTCGTTGTATCCGAAAACGGTATGGGCAAGAGAACATCCATCAGTGAATTTACCTGTCAGAACCGTGGCGGTAAGGGTGTGAAGTGCTACAAGATCACCGAAAAGACAGGTAATGTTATCGGCGCCAAAGCAGTAAATGAAGAAAATGAAATTATGATGATTACTACAGAGGGTATTATTATCCGTCTGCAGTGTTCGGATATCTCAATCCTCGGAAGAATCACATCAGGAGTAAAACTGATCAATCTTTCAGAAGGAGTGACTGTTGCAAGTTTTGCAAAAGTACGTGAAAAAGACGAAGACAAAGCAGAGAAAGAAAGTTCTGAAGATACCGAAAATACAGAAGAAATTTCCGAAGATGCTACCATAGAAGAAAATCAGGACAGCACAGAGAAATAAAGGGGAAAGTAAATCATCATGGACAGGGAAAAAGCTGCAACAAATGTAAGAAAACGCTCCGGTGCTTCCGGGGCACATGCAAAAGCCGCAGCAGCCAAAAAAAGACAGCAGGCAAGACATAAAAACACCGCAAAAGGACGGTCTTCACGAAGAACATCAGGAAGGTCGGATATAGCAGCAGTGATTGCCAGACTTCCAAAGAAAGTTCTGGCAGCTGCGGCTGTACTGATCGTGCTGATCATTGTGATCGTATTTGCGGCAAGAGGATGCGGTGTCAGTCATAAGACACCGGAGAAAGTAGTCAGAACGCTTGTAGAGGCTTATACGTCAGGAAGCGAAAGCAAGGCAAAGAAATGCTACGGAGTTTCTAAAGCTGATGATAATCTGCAGCAGGAAATGGATGCTACCGTAAATTACTACAAAGCTTTCGCTGCAGACAAGGCAGAAATTACGCAGTGTGGTCAGATTTACCAGAATGGCAAGATTACATATATGTATGTGATTTATGATCTGGTACTTAAGAACGGCCAGAGTTATCCGTGTATCAGTACTTATATGGTGCAGAAAAAGGATGATGGCAAATATTATGTAATGACACCTTCGGAAATCACTGATGATATAAGTAAACAGGCTGCAACCAAATATGCAGAGTTTATGAATACGCAGGTTTATAAGGATTATACAACCGCTTATGATAAATTCATTAAGAAAAATCCGGGATATGAAGAACAGATTGCGGCAAAACTGAAATAGAATCCTTTGAAGAGGCGGTGCGCGTAAATGAAAAGAATTATAATGATGGTGTTAAGAAACATCCTGTTTGTGCCGTGGGGCTGGTTTATGCTAAATAAATATGCGGCAAATGTGGATCGCTATACAGAAGGCGAGAGATATGCACTCCTGAAAAAAATCGACCATAAGGCAAATGTGGGTGGAAATATTACCGTGAAGTCTTATGGAGTTGAAAACATTCCCAACGAAAATGGTTTTATGTTTTATCCGAATCATCAGGGATTATATGATGTGCTGGCCATTCTGGAAGCCTGCCCGACACCTTTTTCTGTAGTTGCAAAGAAAGAAGTGGGAAACGTACCGTTCTTACGACAGGTATTTGCCTGTATGAAGGCATATATTATGGATCGAGAAGATATCCGGCAGTCCATGCAGATAATCCTCAATGTCACAAAAGAAGTCAAAAACGGACGCAATTACCTGATCTTTGCAGAGGGAACCAGAAGCAAACACGGAAACCATCCGCAGGAATTTAAAGGTGGAAGTTTTAAGGCGGCAATGAAGGCAAAATGTCCGATCGTGCCGGTGGCACTGATCGACACCTATAAAGCATTTGATACGGGATCTGCAGAACCATTGACGGTACAGGTGCATTTCCTGAAGCCAATGCATTATGAAGAGTATAAAGATATGAAATCCACAGAAATCGCAGTTGAAGTCAGAAAAAGAGTAGAAGCAACGATTCAGGAATATGGTGGATGGGACGAATAAAATTAAGATAGCAGGACAGCCGGGGGTAAATCTCCCGGCTGTTTTCTGTATAAGGATGAGCCGCAGTTCAGGCATTTTCCTTATCGAGGGCCTGCTTCATGAGTGTGCAATCTTTACTGAACTTACAGTCTCCGTATTCGCAGCTTGAATCCAGAAGATGAAGGCCGTCCGGAAGTTGTTCAAATTCGCATATGACTGTCTGAGTCATGTCAAAATTTCTACAGTATCCGGTAAAAAACTCTTCTATAATCTCTGCCATAAAAATCCTTTCTTTCGCTTTATCAGCAATCTGTTTTCTTTTAAAAATCAGTCTAACACAGAAATTTCGAAAATCCAACAAAAACGCGGCAATAACAGTCTTGCGTGAATAGCTGTTTTTTGAACGTCAACTGTGTTTGACTTTATAATAAGTCTGCCCGTATAGTTAAAGTAGAGATTATAGAAGTAAAAAGTCCAGGCGACTGGCAGCAGATAAAAGAGAAGATTTGGAGGAAACAGGAATGGGCAGAAGTTATTGGATATGGTATCCGGGAGATTTTGAATTATATCATGGGATGAAACAGAATTTCAGCCGTGTGGAGAGAGGCTTTGGCTGGCCGGCTTTCTGGAAAAGTGAAGGTTTCCGCAACAGAGTGGCTTTCCGTCGTACTTATCAGCTGGAAAAAGAAACTTCTTTTACCGTATATTCAAATGCCATCGGCCACGTACTGGTTGGCGATAAGAAATATCCGTTTGGAAAGAAAATTGTCTGTGGTCCGGGAGAAGTTGCGGTTGGAGTTCACACAGGCTGCATTGAAGCTTTTCCATGTATTTATGTGGAGGGAGAAGTAATCTGCTCAGATAAGGGATGGATTGTAGAAGATTATGATAAAGAACCACTGCCGGCCGGCAAAAGCAAATACTTTACAGAACCGAATCAGAAGCCGACAGTCTGGGAATACAGCGAAAAAGTATATGAACCAGTCAGTGTAACAGAATATAATGGCGGAACACTGTATGAGTTTGAAACAGAACTGAATGCGGTTCTGGAAGCAGAGTTCAAAAACGGATACCAGCCGGTGCTGATCTGCTGTGGAGAGTCAAGGGAAGAAGCAATTGATCCGGTCCACTGCTATTATAGCTGGCAGCCGGACAAGGAAACAGGCAAGTGTCCGTGCTGTGCAGTAAGATTTGCATATATTCCTGACTGCAAGCCGGGTGAAGTTATCCTCAGGGCAAACCATCAGTATGTGGATATTCCGGTAAAAGCATCTTTTCATTGTGGAGAAGATCGATTAAATCAGATCTGGTCTGTAGCAGAGCATACATTCCGGCTTTGCAGCGGCATTTTCTTTATTGACGGAGTAAAACGTGATAAATGGATCTGGTCGGGTGATGCTTATCAGAGCTTTTTTGTAAACCGTTACCTGATGGCGGATGCGGATATTGACCAGAGAACAATTCTGGCACTCCGCGGTAACGACCCGATGACAAAACATATCAATACAATTGTAGATTATTCACTACTGTGGTTACTTGGTGTAGATTATCATAATGAAGGATATGGTGACAGGGACTTTTTGGAACTTGTTTATCCGAAGATGGTTTCTCTTATGGGATTCTGCAATGGCAGACGCGATGAGCATGGTTTCCTGATCGGGAAAGAAAAAGACTGGGTATATATTGACTGGGCGGATATGGATAAAGACGGTCCGCTCTGTGCAGAGCAGATGCTTTACGCTGCCTGTTTTCGCGCAATGGCGGAAATCAGCGAACAGATTGGTAAAGATGGAAGCGTTTACAAAGCAGAATATGAAAAACTGACTGCTGTCATCGAAAAATTCTTCTGGGATGAGGAAAAAGGTGCTTATATCGATTCCTTCACGTCCGGCAGACGAAATGTGACAAGACATGCAAACATTTTTGCAATTTTATTCTCAATTGCTGACGAAACGAAGCAGGAAAAAATCCTTAAAAATGTATTAGAAAATGATGAAATTTCGGCGATCACAACACCATATTTCAATTTCTTTGAACTGGATGTACTTTGCCGGATGGGAAAACTTACGGAAGTTCTGGACAAAATCCGCTCCTACTGGGGAGGTATGCTGGACCTTGGCGCAGTTACATTCTGGGAAGAATATGATCCGTCTGTACCGAAGGAAGAACAGTATGATATGTACGGTGATCACTTCGGAAAGAGCCTCTGCCATGCATGGGCGGCAAGCCCGATTTATTTCCTGGCAAAATATTTTGCCGGGCTGGATCTTGTAAACAAAGATGGTGTTACTTATATATTAAAACCGCAGATGCAGTATTTTACAGAACTTGACTGCACACTTCCGGTGGGAAGCAATGGAGTTGTGCGTCTGGTCTGGGATGGAGAAATTTTGGAAATCACACCGAATGCAGATGGCGGAATTCTGGAACTAGGTGAACAGAAACTTTCTTTGGTAAGAGGAGAGACAAGAAGGGTGAAGATTTGAAATGAAAAAAATAGATTTTAATAAAAACTGGACATGTAAATGTCTTACCAGAGATGAAGAACCATACTCTGTGACTCTTCCGCATGATGCCATGCGGAGTGAGCCGCGAACAGAAGAAAGTTTGAGCGAAGGAAATTCCGGCTGGTATCTGGGCGGCGACTATGAATATACAAAACATGTTTTTGTACCGTCAGAGTACAGTGGCAAAAAGGTTCTCATCGAGTTTGAAAGTGTTTATCATAATGCAGAAGTTTATATTAATGGAAAGAAAGCTGCATACAGACCGTACGGATACACGAATTTTTATGTAGATACTGAAGGGCTTTTGAAATATGAAGCACAGAATGAAATCCGTGTGATCGCACGAAATTCCGATCAGCCAAATAGCCGCTGGTATTCAGGAACAGGAATCTACCGTCCGGTATACCTCTGGACAGGAGATAAAAAATATATCCCGGTAAACGGAATCAAAATTCACACAGTCAGTTATATGCCGGCTGTAATCGAGGTGGAGATTAAAACTTCCTGTCCGGGTATGGTAAATGTTGAAATTTTAGATAAAGAACATACTGTGATTACGGAAAAAATTGAAAATACAGGAAACCCGTCCGTATTTCGTATGGAAATTCCGGATGCAAAGCTCTGGGACTGTGATCATCCGAATCTTTACACCCTGCGTGCGACGTTTGGAGAAGATGTTGTCGAGGAAACATTTGGAATCCGACTTCTTGAATGGAGACTGGAAAATGGTCTTACGATCAACGGCAAAAGAGAAATTCTCCGTGGAGCCTGCGTGCATCATGATAACGGTGTACTTGGGGCATGTACCTATCCGGAGGCTGAGGCGAGAAGAGTTCGCATCCTCAAAGAAAACGGTTATAATGCAATCCGTTCCTCACATTATCCATGTTCTAAGGACTTGTTGGATGCCTGCGACCGCCAGGGAATGCTCGTAATGGATGAGTATGTCGATGTCTGGTACATCCACAAGACAAAATATGATTATGTGGATTATCTTCAGGAATGGTGGCAGCAGGATCTTAAAGATATGGTAGAAAAAGACTATAACCACCCGTCTGTGATCATGTACTCTACCGGAAATGAAGTAGCAGAGACCGCACAGAAAAAAGGAATCGAGCTTACCGGAAAAATGACAGATCATCTTCACAAACTTGATCCGTACAGACCGGTAACCTGCGGAATCAATATTTTCTTTAACTTCTTAAGTTCCATGGGAATGGGCGTTTACAGCGACGATAAAGCAGAAAAAAGTGCACAGTCGGCAAAACAGGAAGCTGAGAAAAAAGAAAAGAAGAAACCGGTAGGAAGTGAATTTTATAATACTCTTGCATGTCTGGTTGGAGATTATTTCATGAAGATTGGAGCAACACTTCCGCCATGTGACTGGAAAACAAAAGATGCTTTTGTAAACATGGACATTGCAGGATATAACTACGGACTTTTCCGCTACAGGCACGACCTGAAGAAATATCCACAGCGTCTGATCCTAGGTACAGAGACTTTCTGCAAAGATGCATACAGCTTCTGGGAGATTGCCAAAAAGAATAAACGAATCCTTGGGGATTTTGTCTGGTCAGGATGGGAATATATCGGAGAGACCGGAGATGGTGCCGCAGAATATGAGGATTACAAAGGCAAAATGCCACACACCAGAATGACCGGAAATAACGGACGAATCGACCTTCTCGGAAAACCTCGTGCGGAAGCAGCCTATACAAGAGTTGCTTTTGAACGCGAAACAGGTCCGTTTATTGCCGTAAAACCTGTTTATCAGAAAGAAAAGCTGAATCTGACAGGATGGGCACTTACAAAGGCTCTGGAGAGCTGGTCATGGAGAGGGTGTGCCGGAGAAAAAGCGGAGGTTGAAGTCTTTGCAAGGGCAGCAGAAGTGGAACTTCAGGTCAATGGAAAGAAAGCAGCCCGTGGAAAAGTAAAGAAATGCAGGTCAAAATTCCACATTCCATATGAAGATGGTGAGATTACTGCAATTTCCTATGATAAAAACGGCCACGAGATCAACCGTCAGACTCTTGTAACAGCGAATGAACAGACAATCCTTCATATCAAACCGGAGCAGGAAACAGTGCAACCCGGTAAATTGCTGTTTGTTCCAATGCAGTACGGAGACTTTATCGGGAACTGGAAACCGATGGAAAAACATCATCTCAAGGTTTCTGTTGAGAATGGAACACTTGAAGGTCTGGGAAGTGCCTGCTCCTATGTGGAAGGAAACTATGCACAGGATACCGTTGATACTTATTATGGTGAAGCGATGGCCGTGGTACGCGCCGGAGAAACTGATTCGGTAAAAATCACTGTCTGTGATGAAGAAAAGACATATACCCGTGAGATTCCGATTGTAGCATTAAAATAGAAAACTATAGGCAATATAAACAAAAACAAATACCACAATTTGTGCAAGATTTCTTAAAAAATTTTGTTTGTGAAAATTTAATAAAAAAACGCTTCCATTTACGGCTGAAAAAGTGCAGTCTGCGAAAAAAATGGGAGCGTTTTTAAAAATATGTTAAATTTATGTTCATAGAAAGTATGGAAGCACTTGAGCGATGAGGCTTGACCATATTTAGGGAAAGAAAGGAGCTATAATCATGAGCAGAAAAAGAAATCTCTGGGGTGGTCTGACTACTCTTACAGCGTCTCTTCTGACCGTTTCTGTTGCGGCAGGACCTGTAGTAGACAGCTATCGTACAGATATCGACAAATTTCTTGGCACAAAGAGCAGTGCGATGGTAACAGACAGTACAGATGAGGACCTGTACACATACAAATCTGATTATTCCAGCACGACAGAACTTCTGGATTCCATCGAGGATCTGGGAGAACGTATGAGTGAGGAAGGAACTGTTCTGTTAAAAAACGAGAACAATGCACTTCCGCTGACAAAGGATGAGACACAAAAACTGTCTCTTCTCGGATTCTCCAGTTATTATCCGGTTCAGGGTGGTGACATGGGAAGTTCCCTGACCGAAAATGAGGGAACAGATGCAGATACCGTAGATTTTGTTGAAGCATTAGCTGCAAAGGGATTTGGCATCAATGAAGATCTTCAGAAGCTGTACAAGAGTCTGGAATCTGAATGTAAGACAGAGGTGAATATGTGGGGGAACATCATAGAGTACTACCACATTACAGCACCTGCAACAGATGGTGTATTTGCAAGTAAAGAGCCGTCGCAGGAAAAAATGGACAGCGTAGACAGCCAGTGGAAAGAATCCATGGATGATTACAATGTCATGCTGGTAACGATCGGACGTTCTTCCACAGAGAACGGAACTTATCTTCCGGGTGTGGATGGCGTAGATGCATCCCAGAATCTGA
>OJNS01001493.1_pt1 | contig 11830 bp, 8 predicted proteins | sample 1597911 | NCBI WGS metagenome assembly OJNS01 (sample SAMN01915214, study PRJEB22387) | human gut metagenome | isolation source: stool | host: Homo sapiens | place: USA
GATTCCGCGTCTTGGGAGCGGCGGCTCGCCGCCTTGAGCAAAACTTTTAATTGTCTAAGAGAAGCTGGTTGGATAAGCGGTAGTTCATCGGTAGTTTCTTCAATCGCGGCAACAAATTTATATTACTAACTACGAGCGAGGCAAAGCCGAGCGATTCCGCGTCTTGGGAGCGGCGGCTCGCCGCCTTGAGTGAACTTTTTAGTTTTATTGAACTTTTGTTGATTACGCTTTTTCGCCAACTATAAATTCTATTTCGGGGTGCATTTCTTTAAGCGTTTTTATAACAGTTTCCTTAGCTTTTGCATGAGATATTGGGTCTATTTCATTATGAAAGCTCAAGTCAAAAAGAATATAAGTTTTCGCATAACCCTTTGTTATACGGAAATGCTTGACGGAAATTAGCTGGTCAATAGCTTTTACAGATTTCAGTACATCTGTATATATCGGTGTGGTTATCTTTCGGTCAACTTCAATCGGGTCTGCATGAATTGTAATTTCACAGCCGAATTTTGTATGAATTTTATCTTCAAGCTCATCAACAATATTGTGTGCAGTCATAAGGTCTATGTTAGCGGGAAGTTCAGCGTGGAGTGAAGCAACTATATGTGTTGCACCATAACTATGCACGAGAACATCGTGCAAACCAAGAACTCTTTCATCATTGAGGACAGTCTTTTCAATTTCAGCAACAAATTCGCTATCAGGAGCTTCACCGATAAGTGGATTGAGGGACTCTGCGGCACTCTTAAAGCCAGTCACAATGACAAAGCAAGCAACAATTATTCCAATGTAGGCATCAAGGTTTATACCTGTAAGCATACCAATAACAACTCCGATTATGACGGAGGAGGTTGCTATGCAATCGCTGAGGGAATCTATTGATGTTGCGTGCAAGGCAGAAGAATTGAGCTTTTTGCTGAGCTTTCTGTTGAATAGAGACATCCACAGCTTAACCAAAATAGAGAATATCAAGACAATGATTGATATAATGTTAAAGTCGATTTCTGATGGATTTATTGCAGTGTCAATAGATGAGCGGAAAAGTTCAACTCCGACAAGCATAATAACAAGCGAGATAAGCAGGCCTGTGATATATTCGATTCTGCCGTGACCATAGGGGTGTTCCTGGTCGGCGGATTTTCCAGCCATTTTAAAGCCAACAAGGGTTATAACTGATGAGGCTGCATCTGTGAGGTTATTTATAGCATCAGCGGTTATAGATATAGCACCTGTTAAGATACCTGTAATAAGCTTTGAAATGCAGAGAATTATATTACATATTATTCCGACAATTCCTGCCATAGCTCCATATGAACGCCGAACTACACGGTTGTTTATATTTTCGCTGTCTTTGATAAAAGTCCGAATCAAAAAATCTGTCATAATCATTCGCACCTTGTTAATTGTATAATTTTATATTATATCATATTAATAGAATAAAATCAATAATCACATCGAAGATATTTTGTTTTTAGGTTTAAATATATAAATTCGAGAGAAATTAGTCTTATTTTTAAAATTGTATATAGACAAATTGCCCAATTTATAATATAATTAGGGAAGTATAGTGTATTATGGTATGATTATGATTTAAAATAGTACATTGGGATAATTATTTAAGCTTTCTCTGTTGGTAGCTATAAAAATGTAATTATCACTTAATTTAATGCTTCAAATCAAAGAGAGGAAAGTTAAGATGGAGATTCAATTCACACCTATTGTAACACAAAAACAAGCATCGGAGCTTGCAAAGGTTGCAGAGAAAATTTATTATGATTATTATGCAGGTCTTATCGGAGAAGAAAATATTAAATATATGCTCGCAGAATATCAAACAGCTAATTCTGTTATTGAGCAAATTAGAACTCGCAAGCATAATTATTACGAAATTTTCTGTGATGGGGAATTTTGCGGATATTTCGATATAATGTATGAAGGCAGACGAATTATTCTTGATAAAATCTATGTTAGCAAGGAATATAGAAAAAAGGGCATAGCAAGATATGTTGTTGCACATATTGAAAAGCTTTGTCGGTCGGTTAATGCGAATAAGATTATTGTAGATATTCTTGTTAAGAATGAGGCTGCTTGTATAGCATATAAACACTTAGGCTTTGTTAAGCTTAAAGAGGGCGTTATGACTCTCGGAAACGGTTTTCAGACAGAATATGCTGAAATGGAAAAGAAAATAAAATAAAAATAAGGTGATTATATGGGCAAGAAGTTAAAAAACTATGTGCTTTATTTAGAAGCACTTCTTGCGGATAGGTCTAAGATAGAGGATATAGAAAAATTAAAGCACGATATTTTGTTAGAGATTGGCTTTTGGCAACACGAAAGGCTTATACATCTTCTTATAACGATATTATTTTCGCTTTTACTTATGTCGATGATAATAGTAAGCTTTTTCTATGCGACTATTCAATCGCTTGCACTGACCTTATTGCTTTTGTGCTTAGAGATTCCATATATTCGTCATTATTATATATTAGAAAATAATACTCAAAAGTTATATCGTATTTATGAGCAGTTTGCCGAGGTCGGTGGCTGTGACGAAAAATAATTTATTCAAAGCTGAACCTTAGATGGTTTGGCTTTTTTGTTTTTAGAAAATAAAATAATAGCTATTCAGGCTCAAATATGTTATAATGTAAGTGCAATTAAGCTAAAGACTTCCCAAAGACAGCTAAAAGTTTCGCTCGACACTTATAGAAGATTTTTATTGACGCAAATTAAGAAGTTACCAATCTTTCTTAAGACACTTAAAGTTTAGGATAAGTGCGTTAGCAACACGCATCTTGACAAATAAACCGATAGCGTATACAATAAATAGGATATGCACACATTGATTTCATTCGGGTTTCTGCTGAGATAAGGACTTTATCTTATATGGCGGAATCTCTGAGAAAAGGAGGGGCTTGTTTGAAATATACTGAAAAAGAAGTTCTGCAATTTATCGAGGAAAATGATGTTAAGTTTGTAAGGCTTATGTTTTTCGATATTTTTGGTACAACTAAAAATATTTCGATAATGGCAGATGAGCTTCCCATTGCTTTTAAAAAGGGCGTTACCTTTAATGCTTCTGCTATTGGGGGCTTCGAAAACTTTGATGCAGACCTTGTACTTGTGCCAGACCCTGCAACACTCGCTGTCTTGCCGTGGCGACCACAGCACGGCAGAGTTGTAAGACTTTTCTGCACGATAACTTATCAGAATGGTGTGCCTTTTGATGCAGATGTCCGTATGGTACTGAAAAATGCTATGAAAAGAGCAGCATCTGTCGGTCTGACCTGTAATATCGACCTTGAATGTGAATTCTATTTATTCAAGACTGATGATGACGGCAACCCTACAAAATTGCCATATGATAACGCAGGCTATCTCGATATTGCACCGCTTGATAAGGGCGAGAATGTCCGCCGTCAGATTTGCTTCACGCTTGAGCAAATGGAGATGACTCCGCTTTCATCTCATCATGAGAGAGGTCCGGGACAGAATGAAATCGACTTTATGTATTCTGATTCGCTAACTGCAGCTGATAACTTCTCTATGTTTAAGGCTATGGTTAAGACCATAGCAAATTCAAACGGACTTTTTGCATCATTTATGCCAAAACCGCTTGATGATAAAAACGGAAATAGTATGCACATCAATGTTATGATTGAAAGATATGGCTATAACATATTCAAAAAGAAGGACGGCGAGCTAAATACAACAGCCGGTTACTTTATCGCAGGTGTGCTTAAAAGAATTTCTGAGATTACTGCTTTCCTTAATCCTATCGAAAACTCATATAAGCGTTTCAATACCGACCTCAAAGGTGGCAGTGTTGGCTGGGCTTACGGAAGTAATATGGATATAATAAGAGTTATTTCCTCTGAGCGTGATAATGCCAAGCTACAGCTTATTTCGCCAGACCCTGCCTGCAACCCATATCTTGCCTTTGCGTTGATAATTAACGCAGGTCTTGATGGTGTAGAGGCTCGTGAGGAGCTTCCTGCCCCTTCTGTCGGAATGAGCAAGCTTGCTTTGCCGTCATCGCTCGAATCAGCAATAAATCTTGCAGAGAAAAGCGAATTTATTAAATCAATTATTCCAGAAAAGCTTTTTGAGAGCTATATATGCCATAAGCGACAAGAGCTTGAGCTTTCTAAGAGAAGTGATGAGATAAAGCTTGCAACAGACCACAAGTATTTTGAAATTCTATAAGAAATATTTCATTTAATACTTGATAGAATTATCAGGATTATGTACAATAGATAGAAAGGGTGTCGGCACTTGGACAATGTTCTTCTTGTGTCCAAATCAGAGAAAAGTACCGATTCTTTGTCGGGACTGCTTCGTGAAATCTCAAGTCCCACTATCGACATTGTAAGGAGCGGTTCGGAGGCTCGGCGAATATTACTCGAAAAGGAATATGATTTCGTCTTTATCAATACACCGCTGACTGACGAGTTCGGCGACGGTCTGTCGATATATGTTTCCGAAAATACTCACGCAAGTGTTGTTTTGCTTGTCAAGGCGGAGATTGAGGAACAGGCAGAGGCTAAAACAGAGGATTATGGCGTTTTCGTTTTGTCAAAGCCACTGAGCAAACATCTGATGTTTAAATCAATTAAGCTTCTTGAGGCGACGAAACGCCGTCTTGAGGGAGTTCGCAAAGAAAATATCAAGCTTCAGAAGAAGATTGAGGATATAAGAACCATCAATAGGGCAAAATATGTGCTTATGGAGTATCTCTCTATGAGCGAACCGCAATCGCACAAGTATCTTGAACGACAGGCTATGGACCAGCGAATAACAAAAGTCGAGGTCGCAAAGAGAATCCTTAGCACCTATGAGAACTGATTGAGAGCTTATAGATGAGCCAAAAGGCTCGAAAATTGTAGAAAATATGCTTTTAATGCAAATTGGGTAACTGCTTTGCTTAAATATATACACGAAAGGAATGGTCAAAGAATGGAACAAAAGGCATACCTTACCTTAGAGAACGGTGATGTTTTTGAGGGTTATTCTTTCGGAGCCCAAACCGAAACCACAGGAGAGCTTGTCTTTACTACTGCTATGACTGGCTATCTTGAAACACTTACCGACCCAAGCTACTATGGACAAATTGTCTGCCAGACTTTCCCACTTATTGGTAACTATGGGGTTATTAAACCTGACTTTGAAAGCAAAAAGCCAGCTTTGAAGGCTTATATCGTAAGAGAATGGTGTCAGCAACCCTCAAACTTTAGGTGTGAGGGACAGCTTGACACTTTTTTAAAGGAGGCAGGCATTCCTGCTATTTATGGAATTGATACCAGACATCTTACGAAAATCGTTCGTGAATATGGTGTTATGAATGCTCGTATATCCTTCGAGAAGGTTTCAGAAGATGTTATCGAGAACGAAATCAAGCCTTATAAGATAGTCGATGCCGTAAAGTCTGTAACCTGCTCTGATTTTGAAACATATCAGGCAGAGGACGAGAAATTCAAGGTCGTTCTTTGGGATATCGGTGCTAAGTATAATATCAGAAGAGAGCTTGTAAAGCGTGGCTGCACAGTTACAGTCGTGCCTGCAAGCACAACAGCAGAGCAGATTAAGGCACTCAATCCTGATGGCATTATGCTCTCTAATGGCCCTGGCGACCCAGAGGAAAATGTTGAGATGATTGCCGAGCTTAAAAAGCTTTGTGACGCTAAGATTCCTACTTTCGGAATCTGCCTCGGACATCAGGTTCTCGCACTTTCACAGGGTGCTAAGACTGAAAAGCTAAAGTATGGTCATCGTGGTGCAAACCAGCCAGCCGTAGAAGTCGGCACAGGCAGAGTTTATATCACAAGCCAGAACCATGGCTATGCAGTTATCGCTTCATCTTTGCCAGCAAACGCAAAGGAAAGCTTTATTAACGCAAATGACGGTACTTGCGAGGGCGTAACCTATACAGATATGCCAGCATTTTCAGTACAGTTCCACCCAGAGGCTTGCGGTGGTCCACAGGATACATCATTCCTTTTTGATAGATTTATAAACATGATGAAGGAGGGTAAATGAGATGCCAAAGGATAAAAGTATAAAGAGAGTTATGGTTATCGGTTCAGGTCCTATCGTTATCGGACAGGCTGCCGAGTTTGACTATGCGGGTACACAGGCTTGCCGTGCTCTTAAAGAGGAAGGTCTTGAGGTTATCCTCATTAACTCAAACCCAGCTACTATTATGACGGATAAGGCTATGGCTGATAAAATCTATATCGAGCCTCTTACCCTCAAGACAGTAAAGAGAATTATCAAGAAAGAAAAGCCAGACAGCCTTCTTTCCACTCTCGGCGGACAGACAGGTCTTACACTCTCTATGCAGCTTGCAAAAGAGGGCTTTCTTGAGAAAAACGGTGTTAAGCTCCTTGGTGCTAACCCAGTAACTATTGATAAAGCAGAAGACAGACAGATGTTCAAGGATACTATGGAGGAAATCGGTCAGCCGGTTATCCCATCAATAGTTGTAAACGATGTCGAATCTGCCGTAGACTTCGCAAACGAAATCGGCTACCCTGTTATCATTCGTCCTGCATTTACACTCGGCGGTACAGGTGGCGGTATCGTTAATAATGAGGACGAGCTTCGTGAAATCACTGCAAACGGACTTGAGCTTTCTCCTATCACTCAGGTTCTTGTTGAAAAGTGTATCGCAGGCTGGAAGGAAATCGAGTATGAGGTAATGCGTGATAAGAAGGGCAATGTAATTACCGTCTGCTCTATGGAAAACTTCGACCCTGTCGGCGTTCATACAGGCGATAGTATCGTTATCGCTCCAACAGTAACTCTTGCTGATAAGGAGTATCAGATGCTCCGTTCGGCAGCTCTTAATATAATTTCTGCTCTTGGCGTAGAGGGTGGCTGTAACTGCCAGTTCGCTCTTAACCCTGAAACCTTTGAATATGCTGTTATCGAGGTTAACCCAAGAGTTTCCCGTTCATCTGCTCTTGCGTCTAAGGCAACAGGTTATCCTATTGCTAAGGTTGCTGCAAAGCTTGCTATCGGCTATACTCTTGATGAAATTAAGAATGCCGTTACAGGCACAACATACGCTTGCTTTGAGCCTGCACTTGACTATGTTGTTGTTAAGTTCCCTAAGTGGCCTTTCGATAAATTCGTTTATGCAAAGCGTACACTTGGCACACAGATGAAAGCAACAGGCGAGGTTATGGCTATTGCTCCTACATTTGAGCAGGCTATTATGAAGGCTGTTCGTGGTGCTGAAATCGGTCACGATACAATGGATAGCCCTAAGTTTGCCGCCCTCACAACAGAAGAACTCAGAGAAAGACTTCATGTCTGCGATGATGAGCGTTCTTTCTGCGTATATGAGGCATTGAAGCGTGGAATTACTGTTGATGAAATCCACGAGATAACTCTCATTGACGAATGGTTCTTGTCTAAGCTCCTCAATATCATCAACTGCGAGCGTGAAATGGAGCTTGAAAAGGGCGAGATGAGCAGAGAGCTTTATGTAAAGGCTAAGAATCTCGGCTTCCTCGACAGAACTATTGAGAAAATCACAGGCAAAAAGGTTGAAAACCCACTCGTTCCTGTCTATAAGATGGTTGATACTTGTGCCGCTGAATTTAAGGCTGAAACTCCTTACTTCTACTCTACCTTCGATAAGGACAACGAGGCAGAGGCATTTATCGAGGAGCAGAACAGCAATAGAAAAACAGTTATCGTTTTTGGTTCAGGTCCTATCAGAATCGGTCAGGGTATCGAATTTGACTATGCCTCCGTTCACTGCGTATGGGCATTGAAAGAGGCTGGCTTTGATGTTGTTATCGTAAATAACAACCCTGAAACAGTTTCTACTGACTTCGACACAGCCGACAGACTTTATTTTGAGCCACTCACAAATGAAGATGTTATGGGCATTATCAACACAGAAAAGCCATATGGCGTTGTTGTTGCCTTCGGTGGTCAGACAGCTATTAAGCTTACAAAATATCTCAGCGACCACGGCGTAAATATCCTCGGAACATCTGCTGACAGCATTGATATGGCAGAGGACAGAGAACGCTTTGATGAGCTTCTCGAAATGCACCATGTCGCTCGTCCTCAGGGCTATACTGTTATGACAACAGACGAGGCTCTCGAGGTTGCAAATAAAATTGGCTATCCTGTACTTATGCGTCCATCATATGTTCTCGGCGGTCAGAATATGATTATTGCCTTTAATGATGACGATATTAAGGAATATATGGCTATCATTCTCGCACAGAATATCGAGAACCCTATCCTCATAGATAAATACCTTATGGGTATCGAGCTTGAGATTGACGCTATCTGCGATGGTGAAGATATTCTTATTCCTGGTATTATGGAACATGTTGAGAGAACAGGTATCCACTCAGGTGACTCTATTGCTGTATATCCAGCTTGGAATATTGGCGATGAGATGACTAAGACAATCATTGAAACTTCTAAGAATCTTGCAGTTTCTCTCAGAACAAAGGGACTTGTCAACATTCAGTATCTTATCTATCACGATAGACTTTATGTTATTGAGGTCAACCCTCGTTCTTCAAGAACTATCCCATATATCAGCAAGGTTACAGGTGTGCCTATGGTAGACCTCGCAACTCGTGCTATGCTCGGCGAAAAGCTTGCAGATATGGGCTGGGGAACAGGTCTTTATAAGAAAGCTCCTTACTTTGCAGTTAAGGTGCCTGTATTCTCATTCGAGAAGCTTATAAATGTTGATAACCACTTAGGTCCTGAGATGAAATCTACAGGTGAGGTCCTCGGTGTTGCTAATACACTTGAGGAGGCTCTTTATAAGGGTCTTATCGCAGCAGGCTACAAGATGAAGAAGCACGGCGGTATCTTTATCACAGTAAGAGATGCTGATAAGAACGAAGTCGGTCAGCTTGCAAGAAAGTATGCAGACCTCGGCTTTACAATCTATTCAACAGTCGGTACTGCAAGAGTTATCAAGGATTATGGCATAGATGCTATTGTTGTTCCGAAGATTCACGAGAACGCTAAGGAAAATACCCTCACACTTATTGAGAGTGGTATCATTAACTATGTTATCTCAACATCTTCTAAGGGCAGAATTCCTACAAGAGATAGCGTTAAGATTCGCCGTAAGACAGTTGAAAGAAATATTCCTTGCCTTACTTCTATCGACACAGCAAATGCACTCGCAGAATGCCTCAAGAGTAAGTATTCTGAAGAAAGCACAGAGCTTGTCAACCTCAACGATATGAGAAGCGAAAAGGTTAAGCTCCATTTCACAAAGATGCAGGGCATAGGTAATGACTATATCTATTTCGATACATTCAGCCAGAAGATTAACAATCCAGAAGGACTTAGCATAAGACTTTCCGACAGACATTTCGGAATTGGCGGTGACGGTGTTATTCTTATAGGACCATCTGATGTTGCAGACGCTAAAATGAGTATGTTCAACCTCGATGGCAGTGAGGGCAAAATGTGCGGAAACGGTATCCGCTGCGTTGCAAAGTTCCTCTTTGATAACGGTATGGTTCAGGGCGATACTGCAACAGTTGAAACTCTCAGCGGTATCAAGAAGCTTAAAGTATATAAGCAAGATGGTCTTGTAAGCAGAGTAAGAGTTGATATGGGTAAGGCAGAACTTAACCCTAAGAATATCCCTGTTGCTATGGCTAAAACAAAGATTATCAATGAGCCAGCCTTTATAGATGGCGTTGAATATAAAATCACCTGCGTTTCTATGGGTAATCCACACTGCGTAGTATTCTGCGATAATATCGACAGCCTTGATATAGAAAAGGTAGGCCCTGCATTCGAGAACAGCCCACTCTTCCCAGAGAGAGTAAACGCAGAGTTTGTCAAGGTAGTTGACAGCAACACAATCCGTATGAGAGTATGGGAGCGTGGCAGTGGCGAAACTTGGGCTTGCGGTACAGGTGCTTGTGCTGTTGCAGTTGCAGCGGTTGAGAATGGCTATTGCAAGAAGAATGAGGACATCACAGTTAAGCTAAAGGGTGGCGACCTCGTTATTAAGTATACAGATGACACAGTTTTCCTCACAGGTAATGCAGAAACAGTATTTGAAGGAGAAGTAGAGCTATGACGACAAAGTATATTTTCGTTACAGGCGGAGTTGTTTCGGGACTTGGCAAGGGTATAACAGCAGCTTCTCTCGGACGACTTCTCAAGGCAAGGGGACTTAAAATTGCCGCACAGAAGCTCGACCCGTATATAAATGTTGACCCAGGCACAATGAGTCCATATCAGCACGGCGAGGTTTATGTTACAGAGGACGGTGCAGAAACCGACCTCGACCTCGGTCACTATGAGCGTTTTATAGATGAAAACCTAAATAGATTCTCAAATCTTACCACAGGTAAGGTCTATTCAAATGTTCTCGAGAAAGAGCGTAACGGCGAATATCTCGGCGAAACTGTTCAGGTTATTCCTCATATTACAAACGAAATTAAGGAATTTATCTATGCTGTCGGTAAGCACTCTGACGCTGATGTTGTTATCACCGAAATCGGTGGTACAGTCGGCGATATAGAGAGCCAGCCTTTTCTTGAGGCTATTAGACAGGTTTCTCTCGAGGTTGGTCTTGAGAATAGCTTGTTCATTCATGTTTGCCTTGTACCTTATATCAAGGGCAGCGAGGAGCATAAGTCCAAGCCGGCACAGCATTCCGCAAAGGAGCTTCGTTCACTTGGAATAAATCCTGATATTCTCGTTCTCCGTTGCGATGAACCACTCGAGGAGAGCATTTTCAAGAAGATAGCAATGTTCTGCAATGTTAAGCCAGATTGCGTTATCGAAAATATAACTCTCCCTGTTCTTTATGAAGCACCTATGATGCTCGAAAAGAATAATTTCTCCGATATTGTCTGCCGTGAGCTTGGAATAAGTCTTCCAGCCGGCGATATGTCCGAGTGGGAAAGTATGCTCGAAAGAATCAAGAATAGCACAAAGACTGTCAGAATCGCTCTTGTTGGTAAGTATGTTCAGCTTCACGACGCTTATTTGTCTGTTGCTGAGGCATTAAGACACGCAGGCTATGAGAATAGTGCTGTTGTAGATATTAAATGGGTTGACGCAGAGCTTGTTACAGAGTATACAGTCGAGGAGCTTCTCGGCGATTGTGACGGCATACTCGTTCCTGGTGGCTTTGGTGACAGAGGCGTTCAGGGCAAAATCAATGCCGCAAAATATGCTCGTGAAAACGATATTCCGTATTTCGGCATTTGTCTTGGTATGCAGACCGCTGTTATAGAGTTTGCCCGCCATAAGCTTGGCTTTAAGCACGCAAATTCAAGCGAGTTTGATAAGGATACAGAGTATCCAGTAATCGACCTTATGCCAGACCAGCAGGGAAATATTCCGCTCGGCGGAACAATGCGTCTTGGAGCATATCCTTGCAAGGTTCACCCTAATTCCATTATGGAGAGAGCCTACGACAAGCCAGAGGTTGCAGAGCGACACAGACATCGCTATGAATTCAACAATAAATATCGTGATATATTTGAAGAAAATGGTATGGTCTTCACAGGCACATCTCCTAATGGCTTGCTTGTTGAGGCTGTTGAGATTCCTGAAAATAAATTCTATATCGGTGTTCAGTATCACCCAGAGTTCAAAAGCCGTCCAAACAAGGCTCACCCGATATTCAGAGAGTTCATCAAGGCTTCTTTAGAGAATAGGGAAGCAAAGTAGGGGAAACTTGTTCGCTCACTCGGAAGTTTGAAATCAACATTAGTTAATAAGGGCGGACAAAGTCCGCCCTTTAGGGGCAAAGAATGTTGGGCTTCGCCCAAAGGTGTTTCGCTCTCTGCGGAGAGCGACAAGG
>OJNS01001497.1_pt1 | contig 11822 bp, 10 predicted proteins | sample 1597911 | NCBI WGS metagenome assembly OJNS01 (sample SAMN01915214, study PRJEB22387) | human gut metagenome | isolation source: stool | host: Homo sapiens | place: USA
AAGGAAGTTTGGGTGAGTGGCTGAAACCACCAGTTTGCTAAACTGACGTACGGGTAACCGTACCGGGGGTTCGAATCCCCCAGCTTCCGCAAGCGGGTCATAAAAGTAGTTTATGACCCGCTTTTATTTTTCAATGATTTGAGATCAAGGCTTTCGGAAGCCCTAAAAAGACGACTCAAAATACTTCATTAAAACTTCAGGGAAGATAACCAGTGGTAACTTATGTAGATTGCGATCAGAATCGCATTGGGTTGTTTTTTTTAATCCAACCGCACTGATAGCTTACTTTCGCGTATTAACATAACATACCCACAGTTTTTTCGGACTGACCATTAAATTCCTATTTTATAGTAACAGCACTAAAAAAATCATTTTTTATTTTGCAGATTAAAAACAAACTTTTAACTTTGCAGCGTCTTAGAAAAAGAGTTAAGAGCAACTGATGGCGGTATCGTCTAGTGGCCTAGGACGCGGCCCTCTCACGGCTGAAACTCGGGTTCGATTCCCGGTTCCGCTACTTTTAGAAGCTAATTGGTTTATTGTCACCAATTAGCTTTATTTTTTATGGAATTGTTATAAAGAGTCCTTATTGTTTTTTCATTTATTGACCACTTTATACTTAAAAATGCACAAGCATTCGCATTATACCTACTAATAGTGATGCATAGCTCACAAAAAAGGAGTACCTTTGCAGCCCTAAATCTCTTAATAATGGAATAACAGTATGGAAATGAACAAAGTTTTTAAGGATGGATTGTGGAGTAAGGAAATTAATGTTTCAGACTTCGTACATACCAACATTACCCCTTATGAGGGCGATGCCTCATTTCTGGCAGGCCCCACAGAGCGAACTAAAAAAGTGTGGAACGAATGCCTCAAGGCACTAGAAGAAGAACGTGCCAATAACGGAGTTCGTTCCCTTGATAATGTAACAGTATCTACTATCACCTCACATAAAGCAGGATACATTGACCGTGAAAACGAACTGATTGTAGGTCTTCAAACGGATGAACTTTTGCGCCGTGCCATCAAACCTTATGGTGGTATCAAAGTCGTAGAAAAAGCCTGCCATGAAAACGGTGTGGAAGTAGATGAAAAAGTAAAGGATATCTTTACTCATTATCGCAAAACCCATAATGATGGCGTATTTGATGCTTATACCGAAGAAATCCGCTCTTTCCGTTCACTCGGTTTCCTGACCGGTCTGCCCGATAACTATGCACGCGGACGCATTATTGGTGACTACCGCCGTTTGGCACTGTATGGTATCGACCGACTGATTGAAGCAAAACAAGAAGATTTGCGCAATATCACCAGTCCGATGACCGATGCCCGTATCCGCCTGCGCGAAGAAGTAGCCGAACAAATTAAAGCACTGAAAGAAATAAAAATATTGGGTGAATATTACGGACTCGATTTGAGCCGTCCCGCTACTAATGCACAAGAAGCGGTTCAGTGGGTTTATATGGCATATCTTGCTGCCGTGAAAGAACAAGATGGAGCAGCTATGTCATTGGGCAACGTTTCTTCATTCCTGGATATCTATATTCAATATGATTTGGATCATGGTAAAATTGACGAGTCATTCGCTCAGGAGCTAGTGGATCAGTTTATCATCAAGTTACGTATGGTCCGCCATCTGCGTATGCAATCATACAATGACATCTTTGCAGGTGACCCCACCTGGGTGACCGAATCTATCGGCGGACGATTCAACGACGGACGCACCAAAGTAACAAAAACTTCTTTCCGCTTCTTACAAACACTATACAATCTGGGTCCGTCACCTGAACCCAATATGACTGTACTGTGGAGTCCGGAGTTGCCGGAAGGTTTCAAAGAATTCTGCGCACAGGTTTCTATCGACACTTCTTCCATACAGTACGAAAACGATACGCTGATGCGCGAAGTGCGTAACTGTGACGATTATGGCATTGCCTGCTGTGTGTCTTATCAGGCTATCGGCAAACAAATCCAGTTCTTCGGAGCACGTTGCAATCTGGCTAAAGCCCTATTGCTGGCTATCAATGGCGGACGTTGCGAAAATACAGGAACTGTAATGGTGAAAGATATTCCTGTATTGACAGGAGACTTGCTGAACTTTGAAGAAGTATGGTCTAATTATAAGAAAGTATTAATGCAGATTGCACGTGTGTATAATGATGCGATGAATATCATTCACTATATGCATGACAAATATTATTACGAAAAGGCTCAAATGGCATTCATTGATACCGATCCACGTATCAATCTGGCATATGGCGTAGCCGGTCTGTCCATTGCCATTGACTCATTGTCTGCCATCAAATACGGCAAGGTACGTGCCAAACGTAATGATATAGGTTTGACTGAAGGCTTTGATATTGAAAATGCATATCCTTGCTTCGGTAATGATGATGACCGCGTAGACCACTTAGGGGTAGATTTGGTTTATTTCTTCAGTGAAGAATTAAAGAAACATCCGGTATACAAAAATGCCCGCCCTACCCTGTCACTGCTGACTATCACCTCCAATGTAATGTACGGCAAGAAAACAGGTGCCACTCCTGATGGTCGTGCCAAAGGAGTGGCTTTCGCTCCGGGTGCCAACCCGATGCACGGACGTGACAAGAACGGTGCCATCGCCTCATTGAGTTCTGTAGCCAAACTACGCTATCGTGATGCTCAGGACGGCATCAGTAACACATTCTCTATCGTACCAAAATCACTAGGAGTGGATCGGGAAACCCGTATAGAGAATCTGATAACCATGATGGACGGTTATTTCACCAAAGGGGCACTCCACCTGAATGTAAATGTGCTGAACCGTGAAATGTTGGAAGATGCAATGGAACATCCTGAAAAATACCCGCAACTAACCATCCGCGTATCAGGTTATGCCGTAAACTTCATCAAATTGAGCCGTGAACATCAGCTGGAAGTAATCAGCCGTTCTTTCCACGAAAGAATGTAACATCACATATACATTCATCGTAGGGGCGGGTTTTAAACCTGCCCTTACCAGTTTAAAGACAAACCATTATGATCAGAGTACATTCTTACGAGTCAATGGGGACGTTTGACGGTCCCGGCTTACGCTTAGTCGTATTTTTACAAGGATGCAATTTCCGATGTCTCTATTGTGCCAACCCCGACACAATTGACACCAAAGGTGAAAGTACGGAAACGGCAATAGACGAAATTGTGCATATGGCTGTCAGCCAAAAAGCTTTTTTCGGTAAAAAAGGAGGTGTGACTTTCAGCGGCGGCGAACCTACATTGCAAGCAAAAGCACTGATTCCGTTATTCCAGCGGTTAAAAGAACAAAACATCCACATCTGTATAGATACCAACGGCAGTATATGGAATGAGGAAGTAGAGGAACTGCTAAAATGGACAGACCTCGTATTATTAGATATCAAGGAATTTAATAATGTGCGACATCGGCAACTGACAGAACGTAGCAACGAACAAACCATACGTACCGCTGAATGGCTTGAAAAAAACGGAAAACCTTTTTGGTTGCGCTACGTATTAGTTCCAGGCTATAGTTCCTTTGAGGAAGACATACGGGCATTAGGAGAGCACTTCAAGAACTATCACATGATTCAAAGAGTAGAAATACTACCTTATCATACATTAGGCGTACACAAATATGAAGCCATGGGAAAAGAATACAAACTGAACGGAATAAAAGAAAATACCCTAGAACAATTGGAAACAGCCAAAACGTTATTTGGTGAATATTTCAATACCGTATATTTAAATTAGAAAAGACAAACTTACCGTCTATCCGGTACTTAAGTTCCGTTAAGGAGATGAGCCCCATAATTTTCGCCTCATCTCCTTTTTATGTATAAGAAACAATATATTTATATCAGCACTACCATCACATCCCGTGCCCCATGAGCACCCATTACCAAGGCCTGCTCAATATCAGCTGTCTTTGACGGACCGGAAATAAAGGTTCCGAAACCATATTCGCCTGTATCTATCAGTTTATATGCTTCATGCATATTGTTCACAATCTTATTCTTATCTAGAAGAATAACCAACTTTTCGGCAATAAAATAAATGGCACGCTGCTTTACATCCTGCTCTATCCATACCCCACCATTCTCCGCAACCCCAATCTTTCCATCTATGACAGCCAAATCCGTCCCATTCAATTCTGCAGGATCTTCCAAATCATCGGGATTAAATGTTGCACAAGTAATACTCTTCAGATTAGAAGCGATGCGTTTGGCTCCAGGATAAGCTTTTTTAATGAAATCATTCACGTTCTCCTCTTTTTCCAAAAAAATGGCTTCTCCTCCTACTTGCTTCATGACGAAATAAAACTGTTCTACCATACTGGGATAAGTCAATGCCATATCTTCCAATGGCTTTAAATCCGGTTTCTCATATTTTACATGTGTAGCACGCCGGATGCTCTGCAATATATCTTCTCTGCTGCTCATAATTTACTTCACTTTACCTTTCTTCCACATTTCATTGAAACTCTCCTTAGCAAATTTCGGCATTTCACGTCCTTTCCCCCAGTCATTCAATCCGTTATAGATAAGGAAACGCGGCACTCCGTTTACCAATGGCGCCCATTTTAATGCCATATTGAATATCGAAGGGCGGTTCATCATGAATTCCATGCCACCGGACATTACCTTTTTCATCCGGTCTGCCTTACCCAATTTATCCAAATCCTGGCGCCACAAATAGATCTGCTCCGCCAAATCCACTTTAGCCGGACATACAAACGAACAGGAATAACACAAAGAACAAGCCGACACATTGTCATAATAATGTAACGGCGCCTTCAACATCCCCAGGTTAATCCCGATAGGGCCGGGAATAAAATAAGTATAAGAGTACCCCCCACTACGTCTATATACAGGACATGTATTCATACAGGCTCCACAACGAATACAATTCAAAGTCTTGATATGCTTTGGGTCGGCTAATATCTTACTACGTCCGTTATCTACAATAATAATATGAAGTTCCCCACCCTCTCTAGGCTTTCGATAATGAGAAGTATATGTAGTAATGGGTTGTCCTGTAGCCGAACGGGCCAACAAACGGGTGAACACTCCCAATGATTCACGATCCGGCACAATTTTTTCCATACCAAAAGCCGCAATCTGTAATTTAGGCTGGGAAGTACCCATATCCGCATTTCCTTCATTGGTACATACCACAATCTCACCAGTAGAAGCTACAGCAAAGTTAGCACCTGTCATAGCCGCCTCAGCATGAATAAATTTCTGACGGAGATTTTTCCGGGCTGCATGTGTAAGGTAAGTAGGGTCAAAATTTCCTTTCTCCGTACCCATCTCTCGCTCGAAAAGCTCACCTACCTGTTCACGTTTGATATGAATAGCAGGCAATACAATATGGCTCGGCTTCAGATGCATCAATTGCAAGATACGCTCTCCCAAGTCACTTTCTACCACTTCAATTCCTTTGTTTTCCAAAAAAGGGTTGAGTTCGCATTCCTCGGCCAACATGGATTTGCTTTTTATAAAATGCTTCACTCCGTGCTGGTTCAGAATATTGTAGACAATATTACAATACTCATCCGCGTCCTTTGCCCAATAGACATGGGCTCCATTAGCACGCGCATTGTTTTCAAACTCCACCAATAATTCGTCCAAATGGCTGTTACTATATAGTTTAGTAGCACATGCCATATTACGCAATTCCTCCCATTCGGGAACTTCTTTACTCAGTCTGTCACGCTTTGCCCTAACCAGCCAAAGTGTTTCGTCATGCCATGCGGCCTGTTTCTTGTTTTTCAGAAACTCCGCAGCTGCTTTTGAATGTTTCGTACTCATAATCCTGCCGCTAAGATTTCAACAATGTGCAATGTCTTGATAGGAAGTTTGTCACGGGCAATGATACCATTCTGATGCATCAGGCACGAACTGTCGGCCCCCACAATGTATTCAGCACCGGTAGCAATATGACGCATCACCTTGTCATGCCCCATCTGCACGGAAACCGCATCTTCCTCTACGGCAAACATACCGCCGAAACCGCAACATTCGTCTTTGCGTTCCGGTTCCACAACTTCCACTCCTTCTACCAAAGAGAGCAAATCACGCAATTTGCTGAAATAAGGAATATTAAGTTCGCTGGCAGAAGAAAGTTTCATCAATCTCACTCCATGACAACTGTTTTGCAGACTCACTTTATGTGGAAACTTGGCTTTCAACGAAGAAGGCTTGACGATATCATGAATAAACTCACAGATATCATATATCTTACCTTCGCTGGCACACCGATGTTTGTCTTCTTTCAACAGACGACTGTAGTTATCACGCACAAAAACGACGCAACTGGCCGAAGGGCCCACTATATAATCGTAATTCTTAAACTGTTCGTCAAAATGACGGGCCAAATCTACCGCTTTATTCTCGAAACCTGCATTCGCCATCGGTTGGCCGCAACAAGTCTGATTGAGAGGATAATCCACATCCACTCCCAAACTTTTCAGCAGCTTGTACGAGGCTATCCCCACCTGCGGATATACCGCATTGATATAACAAGGAATAAATAAACCTACTTTCATTGTCATTAGTTAATATGTGTCCTATATTGAATAACAAAGTTAGAGGATATTTGTTAAGAAAACAACGAGATTTCTAACGAATAATGAAGCGGAATAGGTAAAAAAGCATAATATTGTGAGCAAAAGCCTTACTAATAAAAAAGTACTCCCCGCGAATCACTTCGCAGGGAGCACTTTTAACTAATAACTAACTTTGTGGTTTACGTAATTTCTATATGACTAACTTATAGTGCAAAGATAGAGGTTAGGGACCACATCCACAATCACTTCATTTAGGTATTCTATCTTATTCCACTCACCATTTGTAGGTATTATAAGTTCATCTTCACCTCGCTTAGTTCAACCAGTTTATTTACGATAGCGTAAATAGTCAATCCGGCAGGTGAATGTATCTGTAGCTTGCGCGCAATATTCCGACGGTGAGTTATCACCGTATGAATGGAGAGGAACAGTTTTTCCGCCGTTTCCTTATTTGTCATCCCACGTACCACGCAACAAATAATTTCTTTCTCACGCTGGCTCAACGCTTCCTGTTCGCCATCTGTTTCATCCACACCAAGATTCATCAGGTCTACTAACTTTTTATTTAAAACTTCGATGTCATCATATAGCGCTATACTCTCATCGTATCCCTTCAACAGATTGGTATCTGTGACTGAACACAACAAAGAAACGCATTTGACAGATGCCTGTGGATAGTTCGATTTGAACTCGTCCACGTTAAACCATCCTCCGAAAGTAGGATTTATGATTAGAATATCCGGCTGATGTCCCTGCATACAATTTTGCAGTCCTTCAAGAGAAGTTATTTCCACCGGCTGTATTATAAGATCAGGCATGCGCTTCAGCACAGCCACAAGTCCGCTACGCACAATGACTGACGTTTCGGCCACCGCAACGTGCACAGGTTCTGTCCGTTTCATTTCCCCTCCTTTTCCAGCCTAAGTACAGCAGGCACAAACAAGTAATCCTCTACGCGGCAATGAGATGCCAAATCTTGTTCACAACTGAATATGTCGAATAATACGGCGTTCAACAAATGGTTATTTCCTTTTGCCGGATAATATTTAATAATGATGTTTTTTAACTCAGTCAGTGTCGCATCTATCTGATCATGCCTGCGGGCAAACTGTGAGATACGGAATCCTCCCGTTTCTCGTCCCGTCATCAGATTCTCTACATAAGTAAACACATTCATATCTTCATAATCCATGTGTTTACGCACTTCTCCGGCATACTGATCAAAAAATTTCAGAATGAGAAATGCAACCTCGTTTTCCGTGGAACAATCTATAGCTTCTATCAATTTACGGCGTATGGTAGGCAGACAGAAATCAAGGAAATAATGATGTGCCTGTTTTAAATAATTCATCAATGAAGGCATAGAAATGTCCTTCACATCGTCCTCCATCCGGTCGCTATCTTCAATCATGAAGTTCACCACCGCAAGGAAAGTACGACAATCCACTCCATTTTCACGGCACACCTCCTGTACTGTCTTGTCTCCAAACCCTAACGAAAGATCAAAACGGCTCATTACCTGTAGCAATGTATAGTTATCACAGATAAGATAACTCATTTTGTCCGTCAGAGTATATTTACTTGTTTTATACATAGTTATGTTTTTTGTTTCTCTTTATGGCCGCAAAGTTACGGAAAATCACCAGGGTTATCAATCACTATAAATAGGTATTTTCTCTTGTACCCATAATTCCCGTTCAACCGGCCAATGCCAGTCTTTTAATTATACATTAATATATAGCCGTTAAGATAAGTGGCAAGAAGCAACCACAAAAGATAAGGAACAAAAAGATATGCCGAAGATTTCCTCACCGGATAACTTTCTATCATATAATAAATAACAAGCACATCCAGCACCAGAATATTTGCAAAACCTAGCAACGGACTCCGAAAATAAAAGAAGAAAATGCTCCATGTAAAATTAAACAGAAGCTGGAATCCGAATAATCTGATAATCATTTGTCGTCTTATTGTCCATATATGCCAAATCAACCCGATAGAAATTCCCATGCACAGATAGATAAAACTCCAAGCAATGGGAAAAGCTATATCAGGGGGGGTACAAGAAGGTTTTTCCAATGCAGGATACCAGTTGAGTATAGACTCCGACTGAAAATAAGAAGCAGTACAGCCTACACTAAAACAGATAAGTATAGCAATCAGTATGGGGATTATTCTTTTCATAAGGAGAATTATTTCTATTTATGCCATAATTAACAAACCAACCTCCGGATTTGTTGCAGAAACAGAACACTTCTCCCCTGCAGGTATCTAAAAAACGTGCTCCCATTCGTTCGCTTACGATGGGAGCACTTACAACACAAAAACTAAACTAGACTTAACTAAACTATTCTATTAAGAAGTTTCACAACTTCCCTTGTCTATGCTGCAAATATAAAAAGATTATTTCTTTTTTGCAAAAGGATATCGACAAAATATCAACTTTTATCATTCAAATATCACATTTTTCAAACAGAATGACTATTCAAATATATCTGTAACTCCTGTTTATAACTATCGGAAATCGGAATATACTCTTTACCGAAAACAATCCGCCCCCGGTCAACCACCTTGATTTTACTCTTTTGCACTATAAACGAGCGATGTACGCGAATGAAACGACTAGAAGGAAGCTTCTCTTCCATAGCTTTCATACTGATAAGTGACAGGATAGCTTTCGGCTCATCCTCCACATGTATTTTAATATAATCCTTCAACCCTTCTATATATAGTATTCGGTCTAAAGCAATTCGGAGCAATTTATAATCACTTTTTACATATATACAATCATCCGCCTCATCGGCATCAACACCATTATCCGCCTTTTGTTTCAATTCATACCATTGCACCGCTTTATTCACTGATTGCAAAAAATCGACATAGCTGATAGGTTTCAACAAATAGTCCAAGGCATTGACTTTATAACTATCCAAGGCATACTGTCCGAATGCAGTAGTAAAAATAATCCTTGTTTCGGGACTGACCATGCGTGAAAACTCCAAACCGTTCAACTCGGGCATTTGAATATCAAGGAACAAGACATGCACCTCCTCGTGAAGAGGAATTTCTGTCATAGCTTGCACCGCACTGGAATACCTCCCTACCAACCGGAGGAAAGACGTTTTTTCCACATAGCTTTTCAGCAATTCCAAAGCCAGCGGCTCATCATCTACAATAGCACAATTCAGTATCATAAACTTTTAGTCTGTATAGTTAATATAGAAGAATATACCTGTCCGTCTTCACTGACACCTTTTATCCATTCGTAATGTCCCGGATAAATCAGTTCCAGCCGTTTGCTTACCTGTTCCAGCCCCACCCCGCTTCCGCTTTTATCTTGTCCGGACTTCGGGTGGTTGCTGTTAAGAATCTCACATCTCACCGTACCATCCGTATGCCCGGAGATAGAGATCCTGATAAAACTGTCTACCGTGGGGCTGATACCATGCTTGAAGGCATTTTCTATCAGCGATATGAAAATAAGGGGAGCGATTTGCAACGCACCTCCAGAATCTGCCTCCAAATTCACACTCACTTCTACCTGCTGTGGCAAGCGGATACGCATCAGAGCTACATAATTACGGATAAAGTCCAATTCTTTTTCAAGCGGAACAAAAGTCTGCTGATTGTCATAAAGCACATGCCGCAACAATTTACTCAGCTCTTGTACTGCCTCTTGTGCCTTGTCACTATTAAAAGCAATCAAAGCATAGATATTATTTAATGTATTGAGCAGAAAATGAGGATTCAACTGGTTCTTCAAGTTTTTCAGTTCCGCTTCCGTCTTTTGTCTCTCCGCTTCTATCAACCGCTCTTCCGCCTGACGCCAACGCAGGCTGGTACGAATGGCCGCACCCAATCCGGCAACAAAAATCATCATCCCCATATCCCGCGCATAAAATATCCAACGGGGCGGAATATGACGTGCAAACTCAGGAGGCGGAGGAGCGCTTATACTTTCCAGAAATACATGAAGAAGCACACTCAGACAAAGTATCAGCACGGCATTGCTCAGAATATACTTACGCATTTCGTCCGTGAACATATAGCGGGGAACCAGACACAAGTAATTGACATAGAAGATAATAAAATAGCACAAAGGAACACAACTATGCCTCAAGAATTGGGCCAGATTGAAGCCGCTTCCACGGTCCATGAATACAAGCGGAAAGCCAAAAACGAGCAACCAACTGACAATATGGATACTCATTTCCAAAAAACGTCGTTGTGAAAATAACTGTTTCATACAGGCAAAGATAAGAAAGATTAGATTAGAAATAAGATTTCCATGATTCTTATTCCATAAAATAAGACTGGCAGGAATCAGTGAAGCAAAATTGATTTACAAAAAACATTATAAACAGATAATCGGGAAAAGACCGGAACCCAACTAGCATTCCCATAAATCAATTCTGCTTCACCCCCACACCTTTTCATCCCTACTCGTAACGCAAAGCGTCTATCGGATCCAAATCTGCAGCTTTCTTCGCCGGATACCATCCGAAAAACACACCGGTGACGGTACATACCAGAAATGAAAGCAACACACTCCAAGGCTGGATAAATACAGGCCAATGTGCTATCGTTTTAATCATAAAACTGGCTCCACAACCGATAATCACTCCTATCAGCCCCCCCGTGATACTGATCAGGATAGCCTCTATCAAAAACTGGCTCAGAATATCGACCCCTCGTGCCCCGACCGACATGCGCAGACCGATCTCACGGGTACGCTCTGTGACGCTGACGTACATGATATTCATAATCCCGATACCTCCAACGAGTAGCGAAATACCGGCCACAGCCGCCAACAGCACGGTCATCATGTCCGTAGTGCTTGTCAACATCGTGCTCAACTCCTGCTGACTACGGATGGTAAAATCATCATCGTCACTTTCCTTCAACTTATGGTTGCGGCGCAGTATTTCAGTTATCTCGTCAATGGCCTGGTCGGTATATTCCTCTTTGAGGGCCGAACAGGTGATGCCTTGCAGATGGGTGATGGCCAGGACCTTTTTCTGAATAGTTGTGTATGGAGCTAAGATTAGGTCGTCCTGGTCCATTCCCATGCTGTTGTATCCTTTGCTTTCCAGCACGCCTACGATGCGGAAAGGTAATTTCTGAAAACGTATGACCTTGCCTACCGGGTTGCCGCCATCGGGGAAGAGGTTATCGACGACGGTCTTGCCGACTACGCATACTTTGGCGGCTGTCTGGATATCTTGTTCGGTGAACATGTCGCCGTCCTCGACTT